>OBWY01000556.1_pt1 | contig 28364 bp, 29 predicted proteins | sample 1538081 | NCBI WGS metagenome assembly OBWY01 (sample SAMEA2580089, study PRJEB22360) | human gut metagenome | biome: human gut; feature: human-associated habitat; material: faeces | place: Denmark | collected 2008/2010
TGCACGAATTGAGTGAGAAAATAGGACTGCATACGCCATTAACAACCTATGTAGCAAGACATATTATTTCTTCTTACTCATTGAAAACAAAGAATTTACAAAGATTTTCAGCTTAACAGGTAACGATTTGGAAACCAGCGAGCTTCTCCATTCTGCAATGTTCTGCACTAATCAAAAGAACGCTTTTCTCATTCGCAAAAGTAATGTTTTTCTTTTTTGCTACCAAAACAATTTCATTGAAAAACGGAGAAAATCAGACTTTTAAAAATAATTGCAAATATAATTTCTTATTCTTTCTCTTGAAGCAGTATTGAATTTAGGCTTCCAGTATCCACATATTTGCCAATAGCACCTCATCAAAACACAAATAATTTGTTAAGTCATGTAATATAGCCTAAAGTAAATGATGTATTTTCTAAATGGAATCTTTCGCCATTGCGAATGAATAATAACATTTAGAATTATGATTTACGGATACATTAGAGTTAGTAGCGATAAACAGACGGTAGAAAATCAGAGATTTGAAATCAACAACTTCTGTGAGAGAGAAAACATCAAAATTGATGGTTGGATAGAAGAAACTATCAGTGGTACAAAAGCTTATAACAAAAGACAGCTCGGAACACTATTAAGACGAGTACAAAAAGATGATTTAATAATATGTGCAGAATTATCTCGTCTTGGGCGTAATTTGTTTATGATAATGGAAATACTAAATATCTGCATGACAAAGGAATGTCGGATGTGGACTATTAAAGATAATTACAAGCTCGGCGAAGATATACAAAGTAAAGTATTGGCTTTTGCATTCGGATTGTCTGCAGAGATAGAACGTAACCTTATCTCTCAGCGAACAAAGGAAGCTTTAGCACGAAAAAAAGCGGAAGGTGTTATACTTGGACGTCCGAAAGGAAAGAAAAACGCTCCTGACAAGTACAAACTATCGGGTAAGGAAAACCTTATTCGTGAATTATTACAAGTGGGTGTATCTAAACGCAAAATAGCTAAAATATGTAAAGTTGATAGAAATACATTATCTCGTTTCATCAATGATAGGATTGAAGCATAAAATTGAGCGTTTAATGAAGAAGAAACCATAGCATGGATACAAAAGCAACTCCAACGATATAAGGATTATGGATTCGGATTGTGGAGCGTATTACTTAAAGATACCGACGAAATGATAGGACAATGCGGTATTACTATGCAGGAATACAAGACGGCGCAAGTTCCCGAAATCGGCTACTTGTTGGCTCATAAATATTGGCATAAAGGTTATGCAGTTGAAGCCGCAACAGCTTGTCGGGAGTATGGGTTTAATACGCTGAAATTTGATGAATTATATTCAATTATCAGAGATACTAACATTGCATCGCAAAAAGTGGCACTTCGTAATGGTATGAATCCGATTGATTCTATTGTTAAACACTATCGTGGAGTTGATATGCCCCATTTGGTATATTGTGTAAGAAAAGGTTAAATTCAAATTGACATTGACTGCATATTGTTTTTTGATTGGAATATTGTAGTTTTGAATATTTGTTCTAACTTTGCATTTAGAAGAGTTATTTGCAGCATAGCACCGCAAAATACTGAAATTCGCACAGTTGCCAAATCGAGTACCCAAAAAGCAAGATTGTGACAAACAACGTAACTCTCTGAATCACACGTGTAAACTTCCATTTTCTTCTTATCGTTGCCAAGTGGCAAAAAAGCAAAATGCAGCGGATATATGCAGACTTTCCGTTACGAATGCATTACCTGTTTATGATGCAAGATACCCATTCAAAATCCTTTCAGCAAGGCTGTAGAACAACGGTTTAGCCGGATTTTGAAGGTCGTATTTTCATAATGGGCTAAATATAGTTGTCCAACGGATTTTCTTGCACTCATCCGCACCATTCTGCAAACGGATGATTAGCTCTATTGACTGTAATTTTGTGGACACAAAAATAGAGCTGTTTATGGAAGAATTAAAAGTAACATTCTACCTCAAAAGAAATGAGGAAAGAGCCGACGGTACAATGCCTGTATTGGGCAGAATACGTATCGGCAAATCAATGGTACAGTTCAGTGCCAAAGTGTACGCGATACCCTCCACTTGGGATGTCAAGTCCGGCAGGGCCGTAGGGAAAAGCAAGGCATCCGTTGCCGTCAACAAGGAGCTTGACAGAATGTCGGTGGACATACGTTCCGCCTACAAGTCTTTGCTCGCTAAAAAGGAGAATATCACTGCGGAAGAAGTGAAAAATACCTTTCAAGGCATCGCATCGGAGCAGGAAACGCTCGTTACATATTGTGAAAAGTGCAACGAGGATTTTTTGCGTAAAGTTGGCATAAACCGCGCCATTGGAACTTACAAGCGTTACAGGGTGGCACTAAAGCATCTGAAAAATTTTCTTAGAGAGAAATATAGCGTCAGGGATATTCCGTTTCAAGCCCTCAATCCCTCATTCGTGTCCTCGTATGACCTATATCTTCGTGCCGACCTAAATATGTGCAAGTCAACGGTCGTGAACATCATGGGGCGACTGCACAAAATTGTGAAATCCGCCATTGACCGTGGCTATCTTAAACAAGACCCGTTTATCGGCTATACTTACGACTATGCCCCTATCATACCCAAATTTCTTTCCGAGGATGAACTGGAGTTAATGATGAACACCCATTTACCCCAGCCCAACCTAAACCTTGTGCGTGACGTGTTCCTCTTTTCTGTGTTCACCGGCATCGCATTCGGCGACCTGCGTTCTTTGACTGAGAAGAATCTTGTACAGGCGGAGGACGGTACATGGTGGATACACAGTGCACGGAAGAAAACAGGCACTCCTTTCCATGTTCCCTTGCTGGAATTGCCACTTGAACTTATCAACAAATATAAAGGAATAGCTCTGGAAGGAAAGCTATTCCCCATGTTAAGTTGCAGCAAGACCAACATCAACCTGAAAAAGATTGCGGCGATATGTGGTATTAATCGGCGGGTCACTTTCCATCAGGCCCGCCATACATACGCCTCGTTAATCACTCTTTCACAAGGAGTTCCGCTTGATACGGTACGTGAGCTTATGGGACACCGTGATTGGCGGGCAACGCGAATATATGCGCATCTCACCCACGAAAAAGTCAGCGAGGACATGGGAAAGCTGCAAAAACGTATTGAAGGCAAGTTTGCCCTGCCCGATAATCCAGTAAATAAAAACAGACAAAAACAATGATGCCATGATGAAAGGAAGAAGCACCACCTATAACACTTTTGCCGTACTGTTCTATATCAACCGCCAAAAGATAAAAAAGAACGGCATGTGTTCTCTTATGGGCAGGATTTCCATCAATACGGAAGTTGCACAATTTTCCACAAAAATGGAGATACAACCCGAACTGTGGGATGCCAAGGCATACCGTCTGACAGGCAAAAGCCGCATCGCAAAGGAAACCAACATCAAAATAGACAAGTTGGAAGCGGACATACGCCGATATTACAGGGAAATACTTGAAGAACAAGGTTATATTACCGCCGAACTTGTCAAAAACGCAATAAACGGTATCGGTCAACATAAGCGGAAACTATTGGAACTCTACCGTGAATACATGGAAGACTATGCTAAGCGCGTGGGAGTGAACCGTGCGCCCGGTACTTTGAAAAATCACCGGAAGTCATACAAACACCTGCAACAGTTTGTCAACGAACACTATGGCATGGATGATATTTCCTTAAAGCAATTGGACTATTCGTTCATTGAAAAGTATGACAACTACCTTCGGATAGACAAGAAATTTGCTACTATAACCATAGAAAACCTCATCGTTATGCTGAAAACGATGACGAGAGTGGCAATGTCGCAAGGTACAATCCAATGCAACCCGTTTGCACGGTTTATTCCGGAAAAGGCACAGCGGCAACATCGTCATCTTACGATGGACGAATTGGAAAAGCTGATGGCCGTACCAATAAAAGAAAAATTCACATGCTTTGTCCGCGACCTTTTTGTGTTCAGCACGTTCACTGGCATCGCATATGCGGATATGTGCAATTTAGCCGAGAAAAATCTGAATACAGACAGTAATGGAAATCTCTGGATTAAATTCAAACGTCAAAAGACCAAAAGCGAGTGTGTGATACAAGTCCTTGACATACCGAAAATGATAATAGAGAAATACAGACAGGAGCGTAAGAGTGATAAAATTTTCAATATGCCAAGCAGTACCGCATTGACATACAATATGCGGAAAATCGCCCAACTCTGCGGCATAGAACGTCGGCTTACCTACCATATGGCAAGGCATAATTTCGGAACCCTGATTACTCTCTCTCAGGGAGTTCCGTTGGAAACCGTATGTCAGATGATGGGACACAAGAATATGAGCACCACACAAATCTATGCCCGCCTGACGCATCAGAAAGTGGATGAGGACATGAAGAAGCTGACCAGACGCATCGGAATCAAATTCCGTATGCCCGAATGGAACAAGGATAAGGAAAACATCAAAAACATACATTATGGACAGGGGAATCATTACAATCAGTGAGAACGGGGCGGTCGCTATGCCGACCGCTCCCGTATGGATGACGCAGCAGGAAATATGCGATGCGTTCAATGTGTTCGGATGCTACGTCCGTAAGGCTGTACACGCTATCTATAAGAACAATGAGTTGTTGGAAAGCGACACCATGCGCTACATCAGGCAGGACAACGGGATAAGCTACGATGTGTACAGCCTTGAAATGGTAATAGCCATAGCCTTCAGACTGAGGACTAAGGAGTGCATGGCTTTCCGGCGGTTCATCATGGACAAACTCTGTTCAGGCAATAGAGGGAATCCGGTCCATTTGTTCTTTTCGCTATCCGACACCCATTCGCGATGCACGTGTTAGAATAAAGTAATCGAAATGACCATTTTATAAAGAGCAAGCCGATGGCGGCAGGATAACTGCCCGGCCATCGGCTTGCTCTGTTTTTGTACGTATCAAATCATGTTTCCAAGCGGTGGGCGTTCCGATACCCGCTCATCACCATCCTTTCAATGTCGGATTCCTTGTACAGGATTTTGCCGCCCAACTGATAGTAGGCAATCATTCCATTGTTGCGGTAGTCCTGCAAGGTACGGCGGCTTACTTTGAGCCATGCCGAAACTTCTTTGTCCGTCAGAAACTGTTCGTTACTTGGCAACAACCTTCTGTGTAAAACTTGTACAGTTTGTGCAAATCAAGTTTTTCCTTTTTCGCTGCATTCTCTTTCTTCCTTCGGTCTTTCCTTAGAAAAGGCAATTTGTCATCTTCTATCGGATGTAATTGATACCTCTTTCCATCTATACTTAGTATTTCTTCTGGAAGATTGGAAACCAGTTTCTTAAACTCTTCAAAGTTCATTGCTATATCAGTTTGATTGTATGCGATTAAACGTAAGTAATTTATTCCTATAATACTCATATTGTTCCTGCACGGCGGCTATTTCAGCCGGAAGTCCTTGGGATAAACCATTGACGAATGTCTCAAATTTGTCAAGGATACTGACGATGCGTTGTTGCTCGGAGAGGTGTGGAATAGGGATGAGAAGTTTCTTGAACTTCTTCATATCCACCGATGCAAAACCGGACACGTTTATGTTATTCCTACACCATTCTCCGACGATAAACATATAATAATATAAGTATTTGATATCGACCTTTTCCATCAACGATTTACGAACTTGTAAGTTTGTAAATTGTTGATTTGCAAGCGAATCAACAATTATCAAGGCGTGTTCGCCTATCGTGGCGGTAGTGGCAATAATAAAGGAATTGGCCGGAAAAAGTCGTCCTCCTTTAACCGCTGCTGGTGTTATATGCTGAATGGAGTCTAAAAGTATGCGCCCGTTTTGTCGTATGTCTTCCATCCTAAACCAGGGTATAGCCCCATTCTCCCAATATGCCGCATTTGCCTTTGAAGGGGTATATCCATTTCTTATGTCAAACAACTCACTCATCTTCACCTAAGTTACGCTTTGCGTACCCCCTATTTTAGCAAACGTTAACAATCTATTCCTGTAATACTCGTATTGTTCTTGCCGCGCTTGCAGCTCTGCTTGCAGCGAAGCTGTAAGCTCTGTGAAGTGGTCGAGAATACGGACTATTTCCTCTTGGATGAGGAGAGGAGGAACGGGGATTTCAAATAATGAATATTTTGAAATCCAATGTCTTGCATGGTCAACCGGAATAAATCCTATACACGACATTGCATAATAGACGTATTTGAATGAAATTTCTTTCCCATTTATTGGACGTAACATCTTCATCGCAGAACTTTTTACCTTAAAAGAAAAATCTACCCAATGAAAGGAACATGTAAAATCGTCAAAGATGATTGTAGGATTGTCTTTACTTGCTTCATATATTCCATTTTGTTCGTTTGTATATCCAAGTATAAAAGACTGCCCAGCCGTTAATACTGGCGTTTGATACGAGTCATCGTAACATGTATCTTTGACAAGATACTTTGTAGGCTGTTCATAATCTAGAACTTCTCCCAACTTCTTATATTCCACTCCTTCAGGGCATAGCTCCTGTAACATTCGTTCTATCTTGTTCATGCCACGTCCTCCTGCTCCAAATCTGCAATGATTTTGTCTATCTCTGCACGCAACTCATTCTCGTGCGCCACGATGCGGCGGATACGCTCGTTCAGCTCCTTGATGTCGGTTTGCGGACGTGTGTCTTCAGCTTCCACATAGCTGCTTACCGAGAGGTTATAATCGTTCTCGGCAATGGCGGCATTGTCTATGAGATCCGAGAAGTGGGGCACAAGTCGATGGTTGGTGTACTCGTCAACGATGTGCGCGATATTGTCGGGCGAAAGTTTGTTCTTGTTGCCCTCATGCACGAACTCCGCCGAGGCATCTATGAACAACGTCTTGTTCTCGCGCTTATTTTTCCGTAACACGATGATGCAAGTGGCGATAGACACACCGAAGAACAGATTTTGTGGCAACTGGATGACCGTGTCTACATAGTTGTTGTCCACAAGGTACTTGCGGATTTTCTGTTCTGCCCCTCCACGGTAGAGTACACCGGGAAATTCGACTATCGCCGCCGTGCCGTCGGTTGACAGCCACGAAAGCATGTGCATGGTGAAAGCAAGGTCGGACTTGGTCTTAGGCGCAAGCACTCCGGCAGGGGCAAAGCGCGGGTCGTTAATCAAAGTAGGGTTGGCATCGCCTTCCCACTTTGTACTGTAAGGCGGATTGCTGACGATGGCATCGAAAGGCTCGTCATCCCAATGATAAGGTGCGGTAAGCGTATCACCGCAGTGTATGTCAAACTTGTTGTAGTTGATGTCGTGCAGAAACATGTTTATGCGGCAAAGGTTGTAGGTAGTGATGTTGATTTCCTGCCCGAAGAAGCCCACACGCACATTCTCCTTGCCCAACAGCTTGGCGAACTGCAACAGCAGGGAACCCGAACCGCAGGCAGGGTCGTACACCTTGCGGATTTCCGTCTTGCTAACGGTAACGATGCGTGCCAAAAGATTGCTGACTTCTTGCGGCGTAAAGAACTCGCCTCCCGATTTCCCGGCATTGCTGGCATACATTGTCATCAGAAACTCGTAAGCGTCGCCGAATACGTCAATCTGGTTGTCGGCATAGTCGCCTTTCAGGTCAAGGCTACCTATCTTGTCGAGAATTTTGCAAAGCGTTTCGTTGCGTTTCACAACCGTTGTGCCCAACTTGTTGCTGTTCACGTCGATGTCGTCAAACAGCCCTTTCAGGTCGTCCTCGCTCTCTGTGCCTTTGGCGGACGATTCGATGTTGGTGAACACTTGTTGCAGCGTTTCGTTCAGGTTGGCGTCGTTCTTTGCGTTCTTCCTCACGTTGCAAAACAGTTCGGACGGTAAGATGAAAAAGCCTTTCTCAACTACAAGCTGTTCCCTTGCACTCTCCGCTTCCTCGTCAGGAAAGGTGGCATAGTCGAAACCGTCATACCCTGCAGCACGCTGTAAGTTGTTGATATAATTGGTTATGTTCTCCGAAATGAAGCGGTAGAACAACATACCAAGCACATATTGTTTGAAGTCCCATCCGTCCACGCTGTTGCGTAAGTCTTCCGCCACAGCCCATATTGTCTTGTGCAGCTCCTGCCGTTGTTGATTGCTTGTTGCCATTGCCTTTCAGTTTTATAATTCAAAGAAATCTCCTAACGAACAGGACTTCAAAAGAATGTCTCTCTTCGTAAGAGATAATAGTTGCTTTGCAAAGGTACGCATAATATCGAAATTAAACGAATTTATGCAATATAAGTCCTCTGTTGGAAAGGGATTTTTGGTGTTTTTGTTTAGCATATAGCAGGTAAACTTCACTGTATAACAGTTTCTTAGCCCATACTATTATCTCTTACGAAAAGATTTGCGCTTTTGCAAAACAGACCTTGTGGCATCCGGCACACTATAAAGATTTAAGGATAAGGCTGTTTGCCTTGTCAATTACGCTCGTGTCAAGAGAGGCTAAGTAAATGCGCGTGGTTTCCTCCGAATCGTGCCCCATGCCTTCGCTGATGACTGAAAGCGGTATGTTTTTGCTCTTGGCAATGCTTGCCCAACCGTGGCGGGCACAGTACATGGTCAATGGAATCGGCAAGTCCACCAAACGGGCAACCTTTTTCAAAGCTGTATTTACACGAAAAATGGCATTACGGTATTGCTTCCGTTCATCAGTCAACGGATTGGTGATTATCGGCAACAGATATTGCGTGGCGGAACGGCTCTTATATTTGGTCACGATTTCTTCCATACACTCCTCCCACTTGATGGTCAGTTGTTGTCCGGTCTTTCTCCTGCGGTATGTCAGGATGCCGTTCTTCAAGTCCGACTTTTTCAAATAAGCCATGTCAATAAATGACATTCCACGGGTGTAAAACGAAAAGAGGAACATATCCCTCGCATAGTCCAGATGCGGTTTCAATGTCAGGTCAAGTTCCTTGATGCGCTTGATAGTCTTCAATGGCACGGCACGCTTCACGGTCTTGTCTATACCTGTGTAAACGTGCTTGAAAGGATGCCTCTGTTCCGTCAGTCCCTTTTCGACGGCACGGTTATAGACGGCACGGAGTATGCGCATATAGAACGAGGTTGTATTGGGACAGTTGCCGTTGACTTTCAGCCATGCCTCATACAGCGTCATCGTGTCGCCGTCTATTTCGCACAATAGAATGTCCTGACCGTCACGGAACTTCATGATGCTGGCAAGCGTGGCAGCGTATGTTTCCGATGTGCGGATTCTGTTCAGCCGCTTCAACTGGTAGATGACGCTTTGCATGAAAGGGAACAGGGATTGTCCCTCCACTTGCCTGTTGAATTTCAAGAGGATGTCGTCCACCGTGTAACTTTTGTTCCCTTTTTCAAACAATGCGATGATTGCCGTCAGACGTTTTACATCCCATTCTATCTGGCTTGTGACCGATTGCAGGTAGTTCTTACGCTCATTGCTTGTCAGAATAGGAACGGCAACTTGACGGCTACATGAAGTTCCTGTTTGTTTGTAAAAAAAGGAGCGGCAACTGCCGATGCTTTGCCGTTCCATTCTCTTTCGAATATTCGGCAATCCGTCTTGATTTGGCGGACCGCGCGGTTGTGTATCACCTGATAGTAGATGGTGCCTTCCTTGCCGTTTACGGAGGAAGGACGGAATTTCACTTTTACCGATGCCATTCACCTTACTTTTTGTTGCTGTTTACATACTTAAATTTCAATCTCTCCTGCATCAGACTGTCGGACAAGGTCTTTAACCCTTTGTCGTAGCCGTCAGCTTCCTGCCGTATCCATTCGATGGCCTCCTCGTTGCGGTGGATGTCGAACACGTCATTCAGCCAAAGGATATTCTTTGCGTTGCATCCTCCCCATGAGCGGATGACACGGAACTTCAATGCATCATCCGCATACTGACGCTTGGATTTCCATAACTCGATGTTGCCCCAGACAGAAAGGCTACACACGATACCTATACCAACCAAAAGAGAAAACACCTTGTTTGACTTGATGTCAAAGATGTGGCGGTGGATATGCTCCTGAGGCTCATTCTCCCGTTCTTCCGAATTTCGAGTAAGCGATTCTTTCAAGTTCCGCAGCAGATGCAAAATTTGGTTCGATGCGTAAACTTCAGCTTCGGCAAACTTGGTCAGCATGGCTTTGGTCTGTTCCTGATGCTCCTTGGCTGAATTTTCAAAAAACTCCTTTATGGGTTCCAAGTTTACCGTCGGTGATTGTCCGCTTGATGGGTTGTCCGCTGCTTTTGGAGTGTTCCCCAACTTTCCGTTAATGCCCTTGAGATTGTTCTTGATGTCCTCAAAGAGCGCATATACTTCGTTATTATCCATGTTTAGAATCTTATTTTACGTTGTTTCTTTTTCTTGCTTCTGCGTTTTAACTGTTCCTCGAAGCGGTTTTCTTCCGTTTGGTTGTCAGTGGCATTTGGCATAAACAGACCAATAGAACCGCTGTACAAATCGTCACTGCCCCTTGATTCCGATTGAAATGCTGGCAATACCCTATGATGTAAAGGCGGTTGCATATCCATTCGCTCGGTACGCCTATTCCGTTCCAATACATCATCTATCTTGGAATAACTGAACCGCCTGTCAATCTTGGAACCACTGAACGAGTAGCCGTTCTTGGAGAATATTACACCCTGCACCTCGTCCGACTTCCCCTTGTATTTGAACCGCATTTCCACGCCTTGTTTTTTCAGATTAGCAATGAGCATGTTCCAGTTCCCGCACTTTGCAACCTCCGATTTAAGGATGGAGTAAAGCTCGTACTTGGTCTTGTCCGGCTCTTTCAACCTGTGCCGTTTCACTTGTTCCTTGCCGCTGGCGAAATAAAGGTTGTACTTCTTCGTCAGCTCCTTGCAGATGCGTGTGCTGCGTATCCGCTCGTTGCGGTCGCTGATTGTCCTGCCGTCATTGGCAATTCGGTTGAATGCTATATGCACATGCGGATGTTCCTTGTCGAAGTGGCGCACGATGAGAACTTGTGTATCGGTTATCCCCATTTGTTCCAAGTATTCCAACGCTATCCCTGCCATTGCGCGGTCAGTCAGACGATGCTCATCCTCCTTATGGAAAGCCAACGAGATGTGTCCGACAGGTTTCGTTACCTTCGGATTCATCTTCGATTGGGCCTCGAAGCTCATGGCTATCGTGTCCTTGTTCTCAGCGAACAAGCCGTCACAGACAAGGATTTTAGCGTCCTTTTCCTTGTCAAGGATGTAGTTTACCACACCCTTAAAACTGCTTCCTTTGACAATTTTAGCTATCATATCCGGCTGTCATAAGAGGATTAAATTCAATAGTTCCTCAATGCGTGCCACGAGTACACGGCATTCCATTCTTACCGTGACGAAGCCTGCGGCGTTCGCCTTGTGCGCGAGCTGGTTCAGGTTGTTCGCCATGCCGCAGAGCTGGCGGACGTAACCTGTATGCTCCGGCGTGAGCCGTTCCTTCACCTGCCCATCCCTCATGCAACGGCGCAGGAACTCCCCGGCGGATATGCCCGCATTCCGTGCCTTGCCTTTCAGCGTGTAGTAGTCCGATGTCGCCATCTTCACCGTGAGGCGGTATTTCAGCTTGTCTGCCGCTCCCTTCTTGGGACGACCTCCCTTGTTCCTTCTGTCAAATATCCGTTTCTGTTCCATTGTTTTTAATTGATTTCTACTGATTAAAATGTGATTACCTGTTAGACCAACGGGATGTAGCTTCCACGGAGTTTCGGAGTGGGAGCAGGCAGTTTCGGTATGTCCGAAACACAAACTTGCTCCCCTCAAAACTCCGTTGGACAGGTTCAGAGTAACACCGAACTACATCCCGTCAATCAACTCTTTAATTTCAGAGTTTACGCCAAGCCTCGATGTCCTCACCGTAGGTGGCAAGATGCTGCCGGGCGATGTTCTCCACCAGTCCCGATACGCTCATCCTGCGTTCCCCGAACATGCGGACGATGCGGTCGAGCGCGTCGCGTGTGCTGCGGCTGAGGAACACGGGCTTGCGGTCTTCGATGAACGGAATGGAGAGGAAAGAATCCTTGTATTCCTCCAACGATGCCCGACGTTGCTTGCCGCTGATGCGGCGTACCACCTGCGAAGTTTCATCCGCCTGTTCCGACACGGTTTCGGCTGCCTTTTCCTGCTGTTCCTGTGTGTCGGCAGGCGAGGGTTCCAGATTCAAGGTTCCCATACTTGGCTTATTGCCTAAAAAATCCTGTAATACTGCATCCATGCTTTGGCTGCTTAAATCTTTCTTCATACTTGTTTGAATTAAATGTTTAACAATGTTGGCCGATGTGCGCACATTTGACCGATTATCGGTTGCAAAGGAAATGTCTGTATGGCAGGCAGTCAAACGAATGGGTAGGTTGTGGCAACAATGTATGGTTTTGCACTTTACACATCGTCCGGACGGTTTTTGCTGCACCAATTTGCCATTGTGTCGAGAATGTCCGTCCTAAGATTTAAGGGCTTAAATTCTCCGGATTGGGCATAGATAAGGAGGTTGTCAATAAGGCTCACAAGAAAAATTCATTAAGACGGGTTTTGGAAGCTGAAAAACGCCAGAGGCTGCCAGACCAACGCCAAATGCTGCCACGCAAATGTGAAGTGATTGGATTATGCCGGGTTTCGCTTTCCTTTGCATCACGGACGCTTGGAACAGCCGTTATGGGGCAGTGGGTAACGCCACTCCCTGCCACTTGCTGCCACAAGCTGCCGCCTCATGATAAAACCATTGTTTTATACAGGCAACGGCTTTACTTTGCAGGCAAAAAGAAGATCAAACAGTAAATATAATGAATATGGAAGTAGTAATCATTTCAAAAAGAAAGTACGAGGAAATGGTCGGCAAGCTCAATCTCCTGTCCGACCGGGTGAATGAAATCATCGGCAAGCGCGAAAAAGGGAAGCTCAGCCGTTGGATGGACAACCAGGAAGTCTGCCAGCAGTTGCGCATCAGTCCGCGCACCTTGCAGACGCTCCGCGACAACGGGACGCTGGCTTACTCGCAAATCGGGCACAAGATTTTCTACAAACCGGAGGATGTGCAGCGCATTGTCCGACTTGTGGAGGACAGGCGCAAGGATGCCGCTTGGCGAGGACGGACTATTTGACCTGAAGATAAAAACACCACTAAATCCACTGTAAATACTGCAAATTATGAACGAGTTGATTCTTGCCGACAAGGAATTAGAAGTCGGCTTCATCGGAAAGCTGGATGCCCTGCTTGAAGGCATCGAAAGAGTTGGTGCAAGCTGCAAAGCTTTGCCAAATTGTTACTTCTATTTCTCAAATAATTCGCTAAAAGTTTATTCCCAATCGATTAAGTCAAACTGATAAAAAATCTTAAACAATTTGCAGTTTAAAATACTGTTCGTAAATTTGCGAACATAAAAATAGGAAGACTATGGAATCCAAGAAATATACATTGGAACAAGAGCAGATAGCCCGTTTTGCAAAAGCAATGGGACATCCGGCAAGAATGGCTATTCTTGAATTTTTAGCCAAGCAGGATTGCTGTTTTTTCGGAGATATTCACGAAGAACTCCCCATTGCGAAAGCGACGGTTTCACAACATCTGAAAGAACTAAAAGAGTCGGGGTTGATACAAGGGGAAATAGAAACGCCGAAAGTAAAATATTGTATCAATCGAGAGAATTGGAAAATAGCTTCTATGCTTTTTTCTAAATTCTTCGGGCAATGTATATGCAAAAAGGAAAGTTGTTGCGAATAGCGACAATTTTTTTAGAATCAATATTCGTAGTTTTGCGAATAACAAACATAAATAACAACCAATAAAAACAAATGTGTATGAACAGATTGATTTTAGCCTTGATTATCTGCTGCGGATTGACTGCTTGCGATAACAATGGGACAAAGAAGAGTGCTTCTACCGATGTAGAGCAAGCACAACAATTGGAGCAGAAAGACCATGTGGAGGTGTTGTATTTTCATGGTAAACAGCGGTGCGCCACCTGTATGGCAATAGAAAAGAACGCCAAAGAAGTGGTAGAGGTACAATTTGCCAACGAATTGAAAAACGGAACTCTCGTTTTTAGAACTATTGACATTTCCGATCCGAAGAACGAAACCATCGCCGAAAAATACGAGGTTACATGGTCTTCACTTTTCGTTAGCAAATGGAAAGATGGTAAAGAAACGTATGAGAATCTAACCGAATATGCCTTTGCCAATGCCCGTACCGCTCCCGACACGTTCAAGAACGGAATAACTGAAAAAGTCCGTACCTTATTGAAATAAAGTCCTATGGAATGGTTACAGACATTATTAGACAACAGCACAACTCCTGCACTTACGGCTTTGCTTTTGGGATTGCTTACGGCAGTTTCTCCTTGTCCGTTGGCTACGAATATCGCAGCTATCGGATTTATAGGTAAAGACATTGAAAATCGCCGTCGGATTTTCCTCAATGGCTTACTATACACGCTTGGTCGTGTAATTGCTTATACATTATTGGGGATCGTATTGATACTGATACTTAAAGAGGGTTCAAGCCTTTTCGGTATTCAGAAGTTCATCGGCAAATACGGAGAACTCGTACTCGGCCCTGCCTTGCTTTTGATAGGTTTGTTCATATTGTTCGGAGGTAAACTGAAATTACCCTCTTTCGGTTTCAAGGGAAATGGAGAAGGTTTGGCCCGTAAAGGTGGATGTGGAGCATTTCTGCTCGGCATGTTGTTCGCTATGGCATTTTGTCCCACCAGCGGAGTTTTCTACTTCGGCATGCTGATTCCCATGTCGGCAACAACTGCCGCAGGTTATCTGCTGCCCGTCCTTTTTGCCGTAGCTACCGCATTGCCCGTTTTGACAGTAGCTTGGATATTGGCGTTCAGTGTACAGCATATCGGCAGTTTTTATGGCAAAATGCAGAATGTACAGAAATGGCTGAATAGAATTGTCGGAGGCGTATTCACAATTATCGGCATATATTATTGTGTAATGATGTATTTATAAAAAGATAGAAATATGGAAATCAAAGTTTTGGGAACGGGTTGCGCCAAATGCAAGACAACCTATCAGACAATCGAGAAAGTAATTAGCGAGAACAATCTCGACGTGACACTCACGAAAGTAGAGGATATTGTGGAAATACTCAATTCCGGCATTATGGCTACTCCTGCAGTTGCGGTGAATGGAGTGGTTAAAATCAAAGGACACGTTCCATCCGAAAAAGAGGTAAAACAATTACTCGGTATTTAAGATGTAGTTATGGATACTAAAAAAGAGTTGAAAATCCTCTTTTGGTTTGTTGTTTTTTTTTTTAGCCGTATTTTTCATGCCACTCGGCAGCGAGCGATTCATGACGGCTGTCGATGCAACCTTTGACCTTGCCAAATGGTATGCGCAGGAACACGTCGTGTTATGCCTGCTTCCCGCCTTTTTCATTGCAGGCGTAATCGCCGTGTTCGTCAGTCAAGGTTCGGTTCTTAAATATTTCGGAGCAAATGCCAAGAAGTGGTTATCATATACGGTAGCTGCTGTTTCGGGCGGCATATTGGCAGTCTGCTCCTGCACGATTCTGCCGTTGTTTACGAGTATTTACAAACGGGGCGCAGGATTAGGCCCAGCCATAGCCTTTCTCTATTCCGGCCCGGCTATCAGTATTTTATCCATCATCTTGACAGCCCGTATTTTAGGTATAGAGATGGGTATTGCACGAACGGTTGGAGCTATCGGATTCTCCGTAGTGATAGGTCTTGCTATGGCATTTATTTTCCGAAAGGAAGAGAAAGCCAAACAAGAGGAGCAGATGAATATCGTTCCGCCACCGGAAAAACGCCCGATGTGGCAGACGTCGTTTCACTTTTTTACGTTGGTGCTGATTCTCGTCTTTGCAAATTGGGGTGCGCCCTCTGCCTCTGACAAAGATTTGTGGACTTTAATCTTCTCTTATAAATGGTATATTACGGGAATCTTTGCTCTAATGCTCTGTTGGTCGCTTATCCGAATATTGAATTTACGTCCGTTATGGGTAGGTGTCGGAACCGTGGCAACGATTGTGTCTGTTTTCCTTGCAGATGCCCTTATTGTTAATGCTAAATTAGTACCGCTCGTTCCGATGGTTGTGGGTATAGCTTCGCTTTCCATCATCCTGCTGTTTGATAAACGAAACGAGGAAAATAGAGAATGGGCATTGTCATCATGGGGATTTGCCAAGCAGATATTACCCTTGCTGGCCGTCGGCGTAGTGACAGCCGGATTTCTTTTGGGTTCGACACATGACGATACGTCTATTGCCGGAGTCATCCCTAACGAGTGGATTGAGTGGGCTGTCGGTGGAAATTCGCTGCTATCCAACTTCTTCGCAAGTTTCACGGGAGCATTCATGTATTTTGCCACCCTGACCGAAGTGCCGATAATTCAAGAGTTGTTGGCTTCGGGCATGGGCAAAGGCCCTGCACTTGCATTGTTGCTGGCCGGCCCGTCGTTGTCGTTACCTAATATGTTGGTAATTCAAGGTGTTATGGGGACGAAGAAAACCGTTGTTTATGTAGCTTTGGTTATCATTATGGCAACAATATCGGGTTTTATATTTGGAAATTTCTTTTAAATTTCCAAATATATCGTTAAACAGACACGAGCGATGATATTTTGTTCGTGTCTGTTTTGCGTATTCAAATAATTGATTTATATTTGTATTCAGAAAGAGTTATTTGACAGCATCGTAACGCAAAACGCTGAAATTCGCACGGTTTCTAAATCGTTACCTCTATTTCTCAAATACTCCGCTAAAAGTTTATTCTTCAATCGGTTAAGTCAAACCGATAAAAATCTAAAATAAATATTTCATAAAAAAGGCAATACAAAATCACTATTTATATATAATGTACTTCTTCACCTGCGGCCAACCCCGAAGAAAAACAGACAGACATGTTACCGGAGAGAAAGAGAAAAGCGGCAAAAAAGAGAGGGTACGACGTAAGAACAGATTCCCGCCTCCGCCATAACAATTCGACGCGGAGTATCCCCGCGCATATCCGGAGCTACGACAACAACGGCCGGAGCGGGGCTGTAACACCCTCGAACACGGAGCCGTAACAAAAGACCCGATTACAGGCTATACATTACATCGGGACCAGAAACGGTCATAGCAAAGAATCCGACCAATATGATCGGACTCCAATATTTTTCGCAAAGACAATAGAGATGAATTACATATCCATCCCGAACCCTACACTTGCGGCAGAACAGTCGAAGCGGTGGTAAATATATCGACCGAAGTTCCCGCATCTTATCCGCAGCACTTCACCCGTCTGTTCAAGAAAATCACAGGCCTTACCCCCAACGAATACCGGTCGGCGGAACATCCGGCGTCGTAGCCGCCTGCATTCAATCGAAAAATAGCGCTGCAACCCGACTTTGCAGCGCTATTTTTATCCGTAATCCCGAAATTTCAAAAACAGGCTTTGCATCCGATATCCGTACATCATCGTACAAAACCTCGAAAAGTGACCAAGCTGCATAGCCGCAGCTTCAGGAAACCGCTTTTCCGAATATCACCCGTTTTCGACCGTTCACCGTAACGCGTTACAGGAACGGAAAATTCGTCAATTCGAGATCAAAATTATCCAATCCAAGACTTTTCCGCCGGACAAAAGAGAACATCTAACAGGAAAAAGGTTATCTTTGTGGCCGGAAAAAAGAATCGGAATGACCGGGAAAATCGGATACTTTTTATTCGCCTTGCTGGTACTGACGACAGGAACGCTCTGCCGCCAGCAACTTCCGGTGCAATACGCCTCCGGCGGCGATTCCGTCGGCAGCCTGACGCAGCACGTTCCGCCTCAGGAAAAGAGCGGCCTGCACTATTTCCACCATTCGTTCATCGCGTCCGAAACCGTAAGCGAGGTCATCGCACCGATGCTGCATATAAACTGCAGACAACTCGCATCAGCGACTCCTTCTCTCCGGCCTTCGGAAAAAAGTCCGCTCCCTTGCAGCAATCGTCCGGCGAATCCCCATCCCGACGCGGTGGATTACTACGTCTTTTCGCTGGGCAAAATCCGGATTTGACCGCTTCGATTGCCCCCATGCGCATCTTCCGACCGAAGAGGCGCACCACTCTTGTTTAACCGAATTTGCCCGAAAAAAACAACTCTTTACAGTATATGTATTTCGTACTACTAATGGTCGTAATCCTGACCGCCATCGGACTGGTGGCGATCGCTCTGGGAGTGGCCCGCGCGATCTCGCCCCGTTCGTACAACCCGCAGAAAGGCGAGGCGTACGAGTGCGGCATTCCCACGCGCGGCAAGTCGTGGATGCAGTTCAAAGTAGGGTACTACCTCTTTGCGATCCTGTTCCTGATGTTCGACGTCGAAACGGTATTCCTCTTCGCGTGGGCCGTCGTGGTGCAGGAGATCGGCGTCTTCGGCCTTGTCAGCGCCCTGTTCTTCCTGTTGATACTTACGTTTGGCCTGGCCTACGCCTGGCGGAAAGGAGCCTTGGAATGGAAGTAAGAAAACCGAAAATCAAGTCGATGAAATACGAAGATTTCACCGACAACGAATACCTCGAGAAGATGATCGAGGAGTTGCGTGCCAACGGCACGAACGTCGTCATGGGCTGCCTGGACGAAGTTATCAACTGGGGCCGCAGCAACAGCCTCTGGCCGCTTACGTTCGCCACGAGCTGCTGCGGTATCGAATTTATGGCGGTCGGTGCCGCACGCTACGATTTTGCCCGCTTCGGGTTTGAAGTAGCCCGCGCCAGCCCGCGCCAGGCCGATTTCATCATGGTCGCCGGCACGATCACGCACAAGATGGCGCCGGTGCTGCGCCGTCTGTACGACCAGATGGCCGACCCCAAGTATGTGATCGCTACGGGAAGCTGCGCCGTAAGCGGCGGCCCGTTCAAGAAATCCTATCACGTAGTGAACGGCGTGGACAAGATCCTGCCCGTCGATGTCTATATCCCCGGCTGTCCGCCCCGTCCCGAAGCGATGCTTTACGGTATGATGCAGCTGCAGCGTAAAGTCAAGCTACAAAAATTCTTCGGCGACGTCAATCGGCAGATCGACAAGAAAGAGTACGAAAAACGACTCCGCGAGGACCTCACAGCGGAGCGTCCCGAACTGAATGTGGAACCCGAAGAGAAGAAAAACGTATGAACCTGCAAGAGATAATTACGGCAAAAGTACCCGGGGCCGTCTATACGGAGGCCGGCGACGGGATGTTCACCATCCCGGTCGAACAGTTCCACGATCTGGCCCGGTATCTGCACGACGATCCGGCGCTGCGCTTCGATTTTCTGCGCAGCCTGACGGGTATGGACTGGGGCGAAGAGGGGCTGGGTGCCGTCTATCACCTCGAATCGACCGCGACGGGAGAAAACGTCGTACTGAAAGTCCTCACCCCGAGCCGCGAGCAATGCGGTTTGCCGACGGTCAGCGACATCTGGAAGGGGGCCGAGTTGAACGAGCGCGAAGTGTTCGACTTCTTCGGTATCGGCTTCATCAACCATCCCGACATGCGGCGCCTCTACCTGCGCGACGACTGGGTGGGGTATCCGCTCCGCAAGGACTACGACCAGAGCGGGGAAACCAATCCGCTCCGTATGACCAACGAAGTGGCGCACGACAGTTCGCCGAGCTACGAGCTCCAGCCCGACGGCAGCATCATCCGCCGCCGCAACGTGCTCTTCGAGGAGGACGAGTACGTCATCAACATCGGTCCTCAGCACCCGGCCACGCACGGCGTGCTCCGCTTCCGCGTATCGCTCGAAGGCGAAATCATCAAAAAGCTCGACGTACACTGCGGCTACATCCACCGGGGCATCGAAAAGCTGTGCGAAAGCCTGACCTATCCCCAAACGCTCGCTCTTACCGACCGTCTGGATTACCTCGGCGCTTCGCAGAACCGCCATGCGCTCTGCATGTGCATCGAGAAGGGACTCGGCGTGGAGGTGTCGGAACGCGTACAGTACATCCGCACCATCATGGACGAATTGCAGCGTATCGATTCGCACCTGCTCTTCTTCTCCTGTCTCTGTATGGATATGGGTGCGCTGACGGCCTTCTTCTACGGTTTCCGCGACCGCGAGAAGGTGCTCGACATCCTCGAACAAACCACTGGCGGACGCCTGATCCAGGCCTACAACACCATCGGCAGCGTACAGGCGGACATCCATCCGGAGTTCGTAAAAAAGGTCAAAGAACTGATCAAATACCTGCGTCCCGTCCTGAAGGAGTATCACGAAATCTTCACCGGCAACGTCATCGCCCAGCAACGACTCAAAGGCACGGGCGTGCTGACGCGCGAAGACGCCGTTTCGTTCGGTGCTACGGGCGGCACGGGCCGTGCATCGGGCTGGGCCTGCGACGTGCGCAAGCGGCATCCCTATGCCATGTACGGCAAAGTGGATTTCCGTGAGGTACTCTTCACCGAGGGCGACTGCTTCGCCCGCTATATGGTCCGCATGGAGGAGATCCTGGAAAGCCTGCGCATCATCGAGCAGCTTATCGACAATATCCCCGAGGGTGAATATCAACTTAAGATGAAACCCGTAATACGTGTTCCCGAAGGAAGTTACTATGCAGCCGTAGAAGGCAGCCGCGGAGAATTCGGCGTCTATCTCGAAAGCCGGGGCGACAAATCGCCGTACCGCCTGAAATTCCGTTCGACGGGCCTGCCGCTCGTTTCGTGTATGGACACCATTACGCGGGGTGCGAAGATCGCCGACCTGATTGCCATCGGAGGTACGCTCGACTACGTGGTTCCGGATATAGACCGTTAAATTAACAGATCAGATAAAACAGATCAATATGTTTGATTTCAGCATAGTAACAAGTTGGGTACATGAACTGCTCACTTCTTTCATGCCGCTCGGACTGGCGATTTTCATCGAATGCGTGATCGTCGGGCTCTGCATCCTGTTGATGTACGTAGTGGTGGCGATCCTGATGATCTTCATGGAACGCAAGGTCTGCGCTGCGTTCCAATGCCGTCTGGGTCCCATGCGCGTCGGGCCCTGGGGTACTCTCCAGGTCTTCGCCGACGTATTCAAAATGCTCACCAAGGAGATCATCACGATCCGGCGCTCGGACAAGTTCCTCTACAACCTCGCACCGTACATCGTCATCCTCGCCTCGGTACTGGCGTTCTCCTGCCTGCCTTTCAATAAGGGTATGGAGATTTTGGACTTCAACGTGGGCGTCTTCTTCATGATGGCCGCCTCGTCGATCGGTATCGTGGGCATCCTGCTGGCAGGGTGGAGCAGCAACAACAAGTACTCGCTCATCGGCGCCATGCGAAGCGGTGCGCAGATGATTTCATATGAGCTTTCGATCGGACTCTCGATCCTCACGATCATCGTACTGACCGATACGATGCAGTTCTCCGAGATCGTCGCCCGACAGGCCGACGGCTGGTTCATCTTCAAGGGGCACATCCCGGCCATGATCGCTTTCGTGATTTATCTGATCGCCGGCAACGCCGAGGTGAACCGGGGGCCGTTCGACCTTCCCGAAGCCGAATCGGAGCTGACGGCCGGTTACCACACCGAGTATTCGGGTATGCATTTCGGTCTGTTCTACGTGGCCGAATTCGTCAATCTGTTCATCATCGCGGGTGTAGCCTCCACGATCTTCCTCGGCGGCTGGATGCCGCTGCACATCTCCGGCTGGGAGGGTTTCAATACCGTCATGGACTACATTCCGGGCTTCGTCTGGTTCTTCGGCAAGACGCTCTTCGTCATCTGGCTGCTGATGTGGATCAAATGGACCTTCCCGCGCCTGCGCGTGGACCAGATTCTGACGCTGGAGTGGAAATACCTGGTACCGATCGGGCTGGTCAATCTGCTGCTGATGGTCGTCATCGTCGTATTCAAACTGCATTTTTAAGTATGGCAAATTATATCCAAGGACTCTTTCACGGCATCCGCACCCTGCTCACGGGCCTCAAGGTAACGGGCAAAGAGTTCGTCACCCCGAAAATCACGGAGCAGTATCCCGAAAACCGGGCGACGCTCAAAATGAACGAACGCTTCTGCGGAACGCTCACGATGCCCCACGACGCCGAGGGCAAAAACAAGTGCGTCGCCTGCGGACTCTGCCAGGCAGCCTGTCCGAACGGTACGATAAAGATCACCACCGAAACCGTCACGGACGAAGAGACGGGCAAGCCCCGGCGTCGTCTGGTCAAATACGAATACGACCTGGGAGCCTGTATGTTCTGCCACCTGTGCGTGAACGCCTGTCCGCACGACGCGATCCGTTTCGACACGGCTTTCGAACACGCGGTCTATACCCGCGATAAATTAGTAAAAACCCTGAACAAATAATGTCATGGAGATAACACTCGACCTGATCGTCTTTACCGTGCTGGCCGTCTTCACGCTGGCGAGCGCCGTACTGGCCGTAACCACCAAACGCATCCTGCGTGCGGCGACGTTCCTGCTGTTCGTCCTCTTCGGCACGGCAGGCATCTATTTCCAGCTCAACTATTCGTTCCTGGGTGCCGTCCAGCTGCTTATCTATGCGGGCGGTATCACGGTTCTATACGTCTTTTCGATCCTGCTGACCTCTTCCGAGGGCGACAAGGCCGAAAAACTGCGCGGCTACAAATTCGTCGTAGGCATCCTGGCGACCCTCGCAGGACTGGCGATCTGCCTGTTCGTCACCCTGCGCCACCAGTTCCTGCCGGAACACTTCGAGCACGGTGAACTGGCCGTCCGGGAGATCGGATTCGCGTTGATGAGTCCCGAAAAACAGGGCTACCTGCTGCCGTTCGAAGTCATCAGTTTATTGCTGCTGGCCTGCATCGTCGGCGGTATCCTGATCGCCCGCAAACGATAATAAAAAGGTACCAGAAAGAGTAAAAAGAGAGACCGGCCGCATTCGTCCATTTTACCGTATAACGGCTCCCCCCCCGGGGGGGGCGGGGGGGGGGAGGAAACAACGAAACGTCGTGCATGAAGGCAGCGGCAAAGCGATGCGGTCGATGGAAAGTGTACAAAACAAATTACTGCTATGATACACATGGAGTATTACCTGATCGTTTCGACGATCATGATGTTCGTGGGAATCTACGGGTTCGTCACGCGCCGCAACCTGCTGGCGATGCTGATCTCGGTGGAACTGATCCTCAATTCGGTAGATATCAATTTCGTGGTATTCAACCGTTTTCTGTTTCCGGGTCAGTTGGAGGGCTTCTTCTTCGCCCTGTTCGCCATCGGCATCAGCGCTGCGGAAACGGCCGTGGCCATCGCCATCATCATCAACATCTACCGCAACCTGCGCCACATCCAGGTCAAAGATTTGAAGAAACTCAAATGGTAACGGATTAAAACGCATCGACTATGGATTTTACCATTCTAATTCTCGTATTGCCGCTGTTGAGTTTCCTGGTACTCGGACTGGCCGGCACCAAACTCAAACCGGGAGCGGCGGGCGCCATCGGTACGGTCGTGCTGGGTGCGGTCACCGTGTTGAGCTACCTCACGGCCATTCTCTATTTCGGCGCCGGGCGTAACGCGGAAGGCATTTTCCCGACGCTGATGCCCTACAACGCCGTTTGGCTCCCGATCAGCCAGACACTGCATATCGATATGGGCATCCTGCTCGATCCGATCTCGGTGATGATGCTCGTCGTCATCTCGACCGTGTCGCTCATGGTCCATATCTATTCGTTCGGCTACATGAAAGGGGAGCGGGGCTTCCAGCGTTATTACGCCTTCCTGTCGCTCTTCACGATGAGTATGCTGGGACTGGTGGTCGCCACCAATATCTTCCAGATGTATCTGTTTTGGGAGCTGGTGGGCGTAAGCTCCTACCTGCTGATCGGCTTCTACTACACCAAGCCCGAAGCGATCGCGGCATCGAAGAAAGCCTTCATCGTCACCCGCTTCGCCGATCTGGGCTTCCTCATCGGCATCCTCTTCTACGGCTATTATGCCGGGACATTCTCCTTCACGCCCGACGCACAACTGCTGGCCGCCGCCGGGACGATGATCCCGCTGGCCCTCGGACTTATGTTCATCGGCGGAGCGGGCAAGAGCGCCATGTTCCCGCTCCATATCTGGCTGCCGGACGCCATGGAGGGTCCGACCCCCGTATCGGCCCTGATTCATGCGGCGACGATGGTCGTCGCGGGCGTCTATCTGGTCGCCCGCATGTTCCCGCTCTACATCGGCTATGCCCCGGACGTGCTTCACTGGGTTGCCTACATCGGCGCTTTCACCGCGCTCTATGCGGCGGTCGTCGCCTGCGTGCAGAGCGACATCAAGCGCGTGCTCGCGTTCAGTACGATCTCGCAGATCGGTTTTATGCTCGTGGCGCTGGGTGTCTGCACCACATCCGATCCCCACACGGGCGGACTGGGTTACATGGCTTCGATGTTCCACCTCTTCACCCACGCCATGTTCAAGGCGCTGCTGTTCCTCTGCGCCGGTTGCATCATCCACGCGGTACACTCCAACGAGATGTCGGCGATGGGCGGCATGCGCAAATACATGCCCGTCACGCACATCACCTTCCTCGTCGCCTGTCTGGCCATCGCCGGTATCTGGCCGTTGAGCGGTTTCTTCTCCAAAGACGAAATCCTGACCGCCTGCTTCGCATTCAGTCCTCTGATGGGCTGGGTGATGACGGGTATCGCAGGACTGACGGCCTTCTATATGTTCCGGCTCTACTACGGTATCTTCTGGGGCAAGGAGAACAAGGAACTGCATGCACATCACACGCCGCACGAAGCTCCGGCCACGATGACCGTTCCTCTCGTCGTCCTGGCCGTGATCACCTGCGTCGCGGGATTCATTCCCTTCGGCGATTTCATATCGAGCGACGGAGAAGCCTATACGATCCACCTCGACGGCGGGGTAGTGGCCATCAGCCTCACCGTCGCCATCGCTGCGATCGCCCTGGCGACCTGGATGTACCTGCGGGCCAAACAGCCCGTCGCCGACCGGCTCGCCACGACCTTCAGCGGCCTGCACAAGGCGGCCTACCACCGCTTCTACATCGACGAGGCGTATCAGTTCGTCACGCACCGAATCATCTTCGGCTGCATTTCGCGTCCGATCGCCTGGTTCGACCGTCACGTGGTGGACGGCTTCATGAACCTACTGGCCCGGACAACCCAGAGCGCCGCACTGGGGATCCGCTTCATGCAGAGCGGCAGCGTACAGCGCTACTGCATCTGGTTCTTTGCCGGGACGCTCGGCCTGACCCTTTTGTTACTCATCCTCCGATAATCCGAACGCTATGAATATACTTTCTCTGTTTCCGCTGATCCCCCTGGTGATGATGCTGGGGCTGTGGATTTCGAAAAATACGCGGCAGATCCATGCCGTCATGGTCGCCGGCTCCTCGGCACTGCTCGCGCTGGCGATTTATCTTGTGTTCCATTACCTCGGCCTGCGGGAAGCAGGCGCTACGGACGCGATGCTCCTTACGGACAGCGTCGTCTGGTACGCTCCGCTCAACATCCATTACGCAGTGGGCGTGGACGGTATCTCGGTAGCCATGCTGCTACTGTCGGAGCAGGGCCGCTTCACGGGCACGTTCGCCTCGTGGCAGATGAAGAGCGACGTCAAAGCCTACTTCCTCTGGTTCTGCCTGCTCTCGGTCGGTGTCTTCGGATTCTTCATCACCGTCGATCTCTTCTCGATGTTCATGTTCTACGAAGTGGCACTGATCCCGATGTACCTGCTCATCGGCGTCTGGGGCAGCGGCCGCAAGGAGTATTCGGCCATGAAGCTGACGCTGATGCTCATGGGCGGGTCGGCCCTGCTGCTCTGCGGCATCCTGGGCATCTACTTCGGCGCCGGGGCGCAGACGATGAACCTGCACGAGATCGCCGCGCTGCACAACATTCCCCTCTCGCAACAGTACATCTGGTTCCCGATGGTCTTCGTCGGCTTCGGCGTGCTGGGCGCCCTCTTCCCGTTCCACACCTGGAGCCCCGACGGTCACGCATCGGCACCGACCGCCGTGTCGATGCTCCACGCCGGCGTGCTGATGAAGCTGGGCGGCTACGGCTGTTTCCGCGTGGCGATGTACCTGATGCCCGAAGCGGCGCACGAATTGAGCTGGATTTTCATCATCCTCACGACGATTTCGGTCGTGTACGGCGCTTTCTCGGCCTGCGTGCAGACCGACCTCAAATATATCAACGCCTACTCCTCGGTATCGCACTGCGGACTGGTCCTGTTCGCTATCCTGATGATGAATACTACGGCCGGCACGGGCGCCATTCTGCAGATGTTGAGCCACGGCCTGATGACGGCCCTCTTCTTCGCCCTGATCGGTATGATCTACGGCCGCACGCACACGCGCGACATCCGCGAGTTGAGCGGCCTGATGAAGGTGATGCCCTTCCTGGCGGTAGGGTACGTAATCGCAGGTCTGGCGAACCTCGGACTGCCGGGTCTGAGCGGTTTCGTCGCCGAAATGACGATCTTCAACGGCGCTTTCATGAATAACGACACGTTCCACCGCGTCGTGACGATCATCGCCTGCACATCGATCGTGATTACGGCGGTCTATATCCTGCGCGTCATCGGCCGCATCCTCTACGGCACCTGCCGCAACGAGGCGCACCTGAAACTCACCGACGCCACGTGGGACGAACGACTCACGGTCATCTGCCTGATCGCCGCTATCGCCGGCATGGGTACGATGCCACTCTGGATCAGCGATATGGTAAGCGGCAGCGTTTCCACGATCATCTCACAGCTAATGAACTAATCCGACTATGAATTACAGCGAAATATTCCACTTCATGCGACCCGAATTGACGCTCATCGTCACGATCGCGCTGCTTTTCCTGTTCGACCTGTTCGCTCCGGAGCGGCTCCGCAGATATTTCCACCCTCTGGCCTGCGTCCTCCTGACGGTACAGATCCTCGTCAATATCGTTCCGACACCGGACTCGGGGCAGCTGTTCGGCGGTATGTACCAGTACGAACCGATGCAGAGCATCGTCAAAAGCATGCTGGCTATCGGCACGCTTATCGTCTTCCTGCAATCGAACGAATGGCTGCGGCGCGAGGACACCGCCCATAAACGGGGAGAATTCTATCTGCTGACCCTCTCCACGCTGCTGGGCATGTACTTCATGATCAGTGTGGGCAACTTCCTGATGTTCTTCCTCGGAATGGAGCTGGCATCGATCCCGATGGCCTGTCTGATCGCTTTCGACAAATACCGCCACAACTCGGCCGAAGCGGGCGCCAAATACATCCTCTGCGCCCTGTTTTCGAGCGGTCTGATGCTCTACGGCATCTCGTTCATCTACGGCACGGCCGGTACGCTCTATTTCGACGACATTCGTCTGGACGGCTCACCGCTTCAAATTATGGCGCTGGTGTTCTTCTTCTCCGGTTTAGGCTTCAAGCTCTCGCTCGTACCGTTCCACCTCTGGACGGCCGACGCTTACCAGGGAGCGCCCACGACCGTCACTTCCTATCTTTCGGTCATATCGAAAGGCTCGGCCGCTTTCGTGCTGATGACCATTCTAATCAAGGTTTTCGCACCGATGGTGCAGGAGTGGCGAACGATTTTGTTCGTAGTCATCATCCTGAGTATCACGGTGGCAAACCTCTTCGCCATCCGCCAGCAGAACCTCAAACGCTTCCTGGCCTTCTCATCCATCTCGCAGGCGGGCTACATCATGCTGGGCGTGATCGGCGGTTCGGCCCTGGGCATGACTTCGCTGGTTTACTACATCCTGGTCTATATGGCAGCCAACCTGTCGATTTTCGGCATCGTTTCGGCCGTCGAACAACATACGGACGGGAAAGTTTGCATCGAGGACTACAACGGTTTCTACCGCACCAACCCCAAGCTGGCCGTGCTGATGACCCTCTCGCTCTTCTCGCTGGCAGGCATTCCGCCCTTCGCAGGCTTTTTCTCGAAGTTCTTCATCTTCGCGGCCGCTTTCAAGGAGGGATTTCATCTGCTGGTTTTCATCGCCCTGCTCAACACGGTGATCTCGCTCTACTACTACCTGCTGGTAGTCAAAGCCATGTTCATCACCCCCGGCGAACACCCCGTCCCGACCTTCCGCAGCGACCGGGGCACCCGTTTGAGCCTGGCGCTCTGTACTGCCGGTGTGCTGTTGTTGGGTATCGCCAGTGTAGTGTACGATTCGATCGGAGCGTTCGCCTTCGGCATGTAAGCGACGCATCCGCAGCATATTATCCGGCGGACGGCTCTTTCGGGCTGTCCGCTTTTTTGGAACCGGGAGCAGGGTTGCAGAAACGCCGAAATCTGCGTATCTTTGGTCACATCTAATAAAACGACGACTATGAACCGAATCAACACTCTCTTCGGAATCGAATACCCGATCGTTCAGGGCGGCATGGTGTGGTGCAGCGGCTGGGGGGGGGACCGTGATG
>OBWY01000567.1_pt1 | contig 27549 bp, 21 predicted proteins | sample 1538081 | NCBI WGS metagenome assembly OBWY01 (sample SAMEA2580089, study PRJEB22360) | human gut metagenome | biome: human gut; feature: human-associated habitat; material: faeces | place: Denmark | collected 2008/2010
CCATCTGCACCAGCTAATACTACCAATTTAACCTCTAAATCAGAAAGCAGTTTCAAAACCATAATTAATCCATTCGTTCCTTGCGGAAAAGCGCCTGATAAACTATTGTAATCCACTTCATAGTCTGAAGCTATATTCAAGTTAGATGTAATAATTTTTTTACAATTAGTCTTTTTTACTAATCCATACCGCTTTGCATTGCTCAAAAACACATAATTAACTGGATAATTATCTGGAACAAAATTTATAGATATTACAACAGGATTATTATAGTTGATATACTCATCAATCGTTTCTACACAAGTATTTAGCGTTCTGCCGGGAGCCAGAAGCATAATTTTTTTCCCCTGTAGTAAATCTCTTAAAATAGCTTTTGTCTTAGTATCATCAATGCAGTGATTTAAATATTCATGATAAAGCATATCTGCATATTCCGCTGAAAACACCGCTTTATGTTCTGACGTAATACGGCTTAGAATATGATTTACATCCTTATGTGTTAAGTTACCCTTGTTTAACAAATATTCCGCATAATTTCTATGCAAATTATTCTTCGCGCTCAAAAAATATACTGGTGAATATCCCCACTCATGTTCTTTTTTTATAGGCATTATATATGCCTCAATTAAATCCAACAATCCATCAATGCTATAATTTTTTCCAAAATAATCATTTAAATAATTAGAAATCAATTCAATAGGCAGGTTACCAGGAATCCGACCCATGCCAACTAGGCTGGCGTCAATAATTACATTGCGACACAGATGCTTTTGAAGAAACATCTGTGCCAAAGCATAGCTCTGAGCCATATTCTCATGAAGATGTAAGCCAATGCCAATCCCCACTTCCAAATTATGATCAACCAAGCTGACCATTCTGTCTAAATCCTTGCTGTTCATACTCCCAAACGTATCTACAATTGAAAAAGCATACGGCTGAATTTGGTTTACTTTTTCCAATAGCACCAATAATTCCACATCAGAGTACCCCATAATATTAATGGGATTGCAACTCACTTTATATCCTTTATTAATAATCTTTTTACAGAGTTCTAAGCCTTCATCTATATCATAATTATGAAATGTTACCCGAACCATATCTGGCCCTGATGCATCATATGGCTCCAACTTGTCTATATCATACGAACCATTCATAATCATGACCGAAAAAAGCGTTGTCTTATTTTTCAGCGGAAGTTTGTCCCGCAATTGTGACACCTGATTCCATACCGTACGATTTTCATCTGCTTCCTCATTTCTAAGGAAACCGACTTCTACAATATCAATGTCAGAATTCTGTAATCCTTCTATCATCATTTTTATTGTTTTGCTTCCAAATTTCCAATTGTTGATATAACCTCCGTCTCTCAAAGTACAATCCAACAGTTTAAGTTGATTATCCATTCATTCCACCAATTATCTTTCTGACTTCTATCAAATCTTTTTCCGTATCGACAGAAAGACTTTTGCAATCTTCCACTATCGATAATCTCAATTCTTTCCCATAGTCCAAAAATCGAAGTGTATCAATCCCTTCAATTAGTTCCTGACGTCCTGGCATAGATGCCTTATAAAAATCTAACATTTTCTTATTATAACCGATAATTCCAACATGTTTATAATATAAATAATCTATTTCCTTATATGGATAAGGAATTGCGGTTCTTGACATATATAACGCTCGCATATTTGTATCAAAGACCATTTTGATATTCGTCGGATCCAAAACCTGTGACGGTTCATGCATCGGTGTAATTATATTCATTCCAAACTCTCTATTCTGCGGTATCTCGTCAGGAATTACTGCTACAATAGCTTGTGTATCAATTAACGGTTCATCACCATTAAGTTGCACATAAAAATCAGCAGCAATGCTCTCAGACACCTCTTGAAGTCGATGAGCACCGGTATTATGAGTCTCTTTGGTCATAAGTACCGGTATCTCATATTCTATACAGACTTTTTTTATCCTCTCATCATCTGTAGCTACATATATCTCATCTAATTGCTTAATTCCTTTTACCCGTTCATATACCCACCATATCATCGGTTTTCCACAGATATCTTTAAGCGGCTTTGCCGGCAAACGAGTAGAACCATATCTCGCAGGTATAACTCCTACTATTTTCATATATGCCTCTCTTTTTTTGTACATAAATCTTTACAAGATACAACGAGTTTTAAAATAAGCTGTCAAAATCCTCTCGCTCAAAAACTTCAAGTTTCCCTCCTCTGGTTGCATTCCAAATTTTCGCCCCATGCGCTTCTGCATATCGCCGTGCTTCTTCATAAACACGAATGCATCTCTCTCTGAAGAACGGATTTACCTGGCCTTTCGGCGATACATATTCTTTTGTAAAATGGTTGCAGGCTTCATTCGTATCCTTCGTGTAATTAAAATCTGCTCCCACCAAGTAAATATCCTTCAATCCCAAATAAAGCGCCACCTGTAATGCAGCATAAGTCACTGTATATCCCATATATATTCTTTTAGATAAATCTTCCGAAAATTTAACCTCAGCTAAATCCGCCCCTAGCATATGACTGTGAAACTTGTATATATTGTCTTTTTCTTTCCAAAGTTGAGCTTCACTATCTGGTAGAAATTTATAAGGTACATCCATATTTTTAATTGAGTCAATAAACTCTCTTAACATTTTTCTATCTTCACAAATATAATACTTAGGCCTCCACATGGTCTTTTTAAATGCATAGGATATCTTATTCATGCTAATACATACTTCATTGTATTCTTCCAATTTATCCAAATCTTCCATCCTTAGACTCGGCCCAGTACATACTATAAATCCTCGCTTTCCCTGTTCCGCATTTTTTAATGCTTCTATTTTAGAATTTCTGTACTCCAGAATCCTATCCGAAAAATCAAACGCTTCCTCTATAACCCATTGTTTTTTGTCTCCGCATACTCTCTCGTGAACTGTGGCAAATATTTTTCCCGTTCTATTTTGCAGCTGCCCTATATCTTCAATCAGATTATATTCATTATAAAGCTTTTTATATATGTTTGCTCTGTTCATGCCAAATTTTTTATGTAATAAAATGAAAACATCTTTACAACCTTTACTTTTTAAAAAGTCATACAGCAAGGTACCAAATAAGTCACTTCCATATATAACATTACAACCATTCACGTCATATTCAACAGGTACTTTTTCAAGCAAATTCTTCACACCATACCCCTGTAGCTCTGACGGTCCCTGATTCAATATGAAATATTGAAACACCTGCGATTTTTTTAATTGTTCTTCTATCTCGTCACAAACAGCTGGAGTTATAACAATAAAAAAGTTTTGATATTCTTTTAAGTAAGTATCAAAATCAATAATAGGAACTGAGCAATATTCCTTACCCTTCATATCCATATTATTATCAACAATTGCAATAACATTTTGACTTCCAATATAATCAACAAAAGCCCTCCCCCTAATACCGGCTCCCCAGACTACAAGTTTTTTACTCAATATCATATTATCATCTCACATAATGTATTTAGAAACTAATACATCCGTACTCCTTTCAATGTTGTAACTGCCTATCTATAAAATATGAATACAGCACAAAATCATACTTGCACTTTTACCCCAAATTAAAGACATCACAGTATGTGCAGTGCTCTATATTTTTTCGTCCAGCAACTAAAGCACGCCTGATTTCTTCAAATTTTTCACCATACCATACATCTAAAATACTCTCTTTTGACAAATCTCCTAACGTGTTCTTTCCTAGCGGATCATTACAGCACAAAGATACTTTTCCATCAGGTCTTACAATCATCTGTTTATAAGGCAATGCGCAAGTAGCCTCTCCATATGAAACTAAATTTTTTCGATTTGGAGCGTCCCCACCTCGCGTAGACAAAATTTCATTTGCTTTTCTCAATACTATGGTCACTTTTTCTCTTAGCTCTGGATGAGACATACAATATTTCTCTATCTCTTTACATGGCTTAATTAGTTTTAACTCATCATGATAATTATCTATTATAAGTTCATCCAAAAGATCCACTAATACTTTAAATTTTTCCAATGTTAACAATGTACCATTTGTAAAAATATGAAACCAAGCATTGGGAAGTTTTTTTCTAGCATATTGATGAAATTCAATTAATCGTTCGTCCAATAATGGTTCATTGTTCGAGAAAAGAGCAATCCTCCCTGTATAATTCATGTCAGCAAGTTCATCAATGATTTTATCAAATAACTCTCTATGCATTATCTTTTTTTCTCTTGTATCATTTGGGCTACTTACCGGACAAAAAGAGCAATTTCCATTACATCTGTTTATTGTTTCGATTTCTATATGTGTAAAGAGCGGAACATTTTCTTTCAATTCATCAACTAAAAGTCTGGTCATATTAATAACCGGATTATTTTGGTTGATCCTATTCCATTCTTCTTCCGAAATATGCTGATTGTCTTCATACGGATTAATCACTAGCTCGCAAGAAGGATAATACATCTTATCATTTTTAATTGAAAACACTTCATAATCAACTATATTATTTTCGCGAAGCTGCTCTTCTATTTCTTTATGAAATCTACTGCTGATAATTACTTTATATTTATCTTTACTCATACTTTCCAACATATCAGTAAATGAAATAACTTTTATCCCAAATATTTTCGTTCCAATTTTAGCTTCGTTATTATCAACAAAACCAGCAATATTATCAATACCATAATACCGAACTGCCGCTTTGCCATATTTTCCTGCACCAACCAGTAAAATCTTCTGCATACCAGCGCCCTCTTCCTTTTCTATTTTCAAATTTTATCACTCGTTATGTTTTTATATGCCTAGTGGATTATTCATATTATTAATCATTTGCAAATCCATTTCTTGAACTTTTGTTACATCAATCCCCCTATTTGCCAAATCCCTGCAGATTTGCTTTGCAATCTTCTCTTTTGTAACCGCTATAACCAAATAATCAAATTCTATATTCAAGACTTCTTCAGGGCTTCTAATATTCATCCCCTGTTCTTGATATTTTTTATATGCCGCATCAACCCACGCAACCAGATTAAATCGATTATCTTTTTTCAAGAACCTTACCAATTCTTTTCCGAAAGCTCCAGCTCCATATACTATTATTTGATTTCCCTTCTTTACTTTTGAAAAAGGAAATAAAGTTTCATCCTCACTTCTCATCAATCGTCCATAATTTGATATTAAAAAAATGTAAATCATTGCAAATTTTAATTTCTTTAAAAAAATTTTTTCATATGATAGTTCATATATTCTTTCTATATACTGAGTATATAATCTTTCGATTCGCTCGTCTTCATCTTCAAAATGATTTTGTGTCATTGACTCCAATGTCAGTCTGTAATAATAGCCACAGACGTCTGTTAATGCAACATACCTTGCATCCATAAAGCAAAAACTTACGCAAATCAAATCTTCTGCCATTCTTATGATATTATCAATTCTCATCTGATTATCATACAGCAGCTTTCTTTTAAAAACATGGGCCCATAAACTCAATGGTATCTCCGTATTATAAAAGCATTCGGTATTAATTAAATGTGGAAAGACTTTTTTCTCAAACTCTTCTTTATAGTAAAGACCATTTCCTAAATTATTTTTTATTACTTGCTTAAAATCATCTGAATAGTATTTGATATATCCCGAGCACGATACAATATCTACTCCATACTGTAATCCTTTTTCATATAACTCCATATATAATGTTGGTGCTATCCAATCATCTCCATCAACATATGCTATGTATTCACCAGTAGCAATTTTTATTCCTGCTTTTCTTGCACTTACCAAACCACCATTTTCCTTATGCACGACTTTTATTCTTCTATCTATCTCAAAAAAATCATCACACATCTGTGGACATTTATCTGGAGAGCCATCATCTACAAGAATAATTTCCAAATTCCAATACGTCTGGTTTTGAACACTTTTTATGCACTGGCATAAATACTTTTCAACTTTGTATATAGGAATAATAACACTAATTAAGGGTAAGTAATCCGTTTGCAATACAGCAGCTTCATCTTCTCCATTCATCATGCCGCTTCCTCAAGCTTATTGAGGAGGCAGAATATTACAGAGAGTCTATACCCCCCCCCCAATAGTTCTCTATTTAAACCTATATTTGTACACGGGTCACTTAAATATAATTTTTCCATCTTTTTAGCTTCTTTTTTTATATTATATCCTTTTTCCGTAAGCTTCTGATACATGTCTTTTCTCTCATATTCTTCTTGCAATTCTTGTATTTTCTCTATCCACTTTTCCTTGTCCAAGGGGAGACGAAGTAAATTGCCTGTAATTACCGCTTCTTCTGTAACACAATCACTTGTAATGCACTTCAAACCAGCTGCTTGTGCCTCTATAAGAGTCACTGGCAAGCCCTCAAATCTAGAAGGTAACACAAAAATATCCATTGCCTGCATCAAATAATTGACATCATCTCTCCACCCTAAAAACGAAACTACATTTATTAATCCCAGCTCTTCAACCATTTTTTCAATGTTAGGCCGTTCATTTCCTTCGCCAACTAAAAATAGTCTTGCCTTATTATTTTTCTTATAACTCTCTGCAAAAACACGAATTAAAAATTCGTGGTTTTTTTGATAGGCAAAACGGCCAATATGACCAATAACAAAACACCCTTCGATATCAAATTCTTCCCTTGCACGCTTTCTCTTCTCAACATTATAACTGTATTGTGATATATCAATTGCGTTATGAATTATTTGAATTTCGTCTCTCGGAATTTGAGGTCCATACAGCCATTCAGCTGCTAGTTTTGAACAAGCGCAAAAATGAGTTGCATGCTCCTTATTAAATTTTTCTTTGTAATAATTATGAATTGCCAATGCCTGGGTACGTTTTTCTGGTGCTACCTGATCTATGCTTGTATTATGTGAATGTACAATTACTTTAGGAATCTTTCTCTGCATTGCAATTTCTTCAATTAAAAATCCCACCCAATAATTGGTATTCATATGTATAACATCATACCCTTCCTCTAAAATTGCATTAATTTGTTTTATTAATAACTTCTTATTTGTCCTTTCCGTTTCAGTAAAAACCTTAACGCCCATTTGTAGTTCTTGCACTTCCGCAATATTTTTTATAGCCTCATTATTGTGGGTCAATAAATCAAACTGAAATTTATCTCTATCAATATTTTTATAATAGTTTATAACGTATGTTTCAAGTCCACCAATCCCAATTGAAGAAACCCTATGTAAAACCTTTATTTTTTTCATCCATACATTCCTCTCAGTCTAGCTGTTTTGAGATAAGTTCTTTTTTCAGGAAATAATCAAATAATCATTTTCTCTGCAAAGCACTCAAAGCAAACATGCTTAACATCATCAATAGACCGTTCAAAATTTTTATACGGTTGGAAGAATACTCCATCTACTTTAAAATAATCTTTGACTACCTTTTCATCCACATATTCCGACAGCAATTCTCTGTCAGGCTGTACATACTGCCCACATTTATTCCGGCATACAGGAGTGGGCAAGCAGATATATACCGCCTTTACCCCACAGGCCTTCACCATGTCGCAAACCACGCGTAAGGTTGTTCCTGTGAAAATAGCCTCATCAACCAATGCAATCCGTTTTCCCTTTAACAAACCTTCTATTGGCAGTATTTTCGTCCGTATTACCTGTTTCCGCAAAGTAATATCTGCTATCTGAAAACTTCTGGCCGAAGTGTCTGGCTTGACAAGCGCCTGAAGATAAGGAACCCCCGTACAATCCGACATACCCATGGCATAGTACAGCCCAGAAGAAGGTACTGGCACAATATAATCCAACTTCTTAACAATATTCTCTGGCAGAGCGCTTCCCAAAAGTTTTCCCAAATTGTAGCGATATTCTCCTATCACCTTTCCATAAACACATTCTATAGGACTACTTTTATAAATAAGCTTGAATACACAATTCTGCTGTTTTTTTAGAATCCGGGTTCCCGTCTTGACATCTGATACAGCAAAATCATTCTCAGCAATTGCAAGACGAATGTGGGGCGGGCGATTTGTAAGTTCACTTTCTGTATCTATCTGAATCATCTTCTCATCATATCCGAATTCTTTTGCTATAATCCTGGCCCAACTGTATTTGGTCACTGGAACTAAACTCGTTATATGTATAATCCCATTCTTGCTCAAGGCCTGTTCCAGAGCCAATGCCACTTCATCAATCAATACCGGATAGCGGATTTGTTTATCATCATACCGTGCCACCTCCTGTCTTTTTAACTTTTCCAAAACCTTTATAGGAAATGTTTCCTTGTCAGACTCATCATTATAGCCATAAATAATAGGCACTCTCACAATAAGGCTGTTCTCATACTGAGCCACCTTATCCTCAGCAAGACATTTCGTTATTCCATAGTAGTTCTTAGGTTTTCTCTCAGCATGATGTGCATATACTTTATCTGATTCACCATTAAACACATAATCCGTAGATATATAAATTAGCTTTATATTCCGCCTTTTGCATGCTTTTACTAGTATTTCGGTTGCTTCCACATTGACCTTATAAACACGTTCTTTCTCTACCTCACAGATATCTGGCTCTGCTATATTGGCAGTATGAATAACAACACTGGGTTTCTTTAATTCAAAATAAGCATTAACAACTGCCTCATCCGTTAGATCAATCGACTGCATAGGCAGACTGGAATGTGGACCTTTCACCCCCATCACAGAATAGTTTCGTTTTAAAATATGATATACTTTTTTTCCTAAAAATCCGGATGCGCCAGTAACCAAAATCTCAAAATCTTCTATTTCAAAACACCGTTTAGCCTCTATATACTCAAAGTAGGTGTTAACTCCTCGAACCTTAGCATCTGTTAAAGTCAGATGAAAAGTTATTTTTCCAATCACATGATTGACTGGCACTGTATACCAGGTTTTTTCCATGCCGGGCATTTTTAACTGTTCTCTGATAATCTTTAAATCTGGCTGAACAATTTTCATCATACTGGCATATATGACTTTAGAACTTATATGCTTTCCCACCCCGGTCACATATCCGGTTTTTCCGTTTGTACTGATACCAGTTGATCCATAATGTTCTGCTTCCTGCATACCTAATAATGCATTACCTTGGCTCTTCAAAAGACAGTCTACTGATTCCGCTGTAAATACCAAATCTCCATCAAGAACCAACACATCATCATCCATATCCTGCAATGCCAGCGAAAGGCTATAGGAATTATCTGTACTCTGATAAACATCATTGCTAATAATAGTTGCCTGAATCCGTTCGGTAATATACTCTTTCTTATACCCCGCTACAACTATTATATCTTGTTCACAAATTCCGCATGTCCCAAGTATTCTGATTTGCCTCTCTAGTATCGTTTCAGTTCCAAACTCCAGCATACACTTCGGTTTGTCTTCTGTCAGCTTACCCAGCCTCGACCCCCGTCCTGCTGCTAAGATAATCGCCTTCATCTTTTTTCTCCCAACTGGAATAATTCGATTGTCTCTAAATAATCCTCAACAAAATCAATTTCATGCCATCTTTTCTTTGTCGTCAAATTAAAAAATTTATAATCCTTACAGATTTCTGTAATAGCTAACGGATACCATGTCTTTTCACTTCTCTCACTCAACAATGCATCCCTGAATGACAAAATCGTTTCTCTTCCAACCTTGAAAATACTAATATACACAAATCCAGTATTTTGATACTTCTTTCCAATTGCCTGAACCATACCATCTTCTGACGTTACAATCCCTGTACTTTCCTCAAGATCATTCGATACCTTACTCAGTAGTACGTTTTTCTGAGGATAATCAATGATTTCTTCCAAAAGCTCTCTATCGAAGCATAAATCAGCATCTAAAATCAAGACATCATCATCATACACTGTCTGCAATGCCAATCCAAGACTATAAGAATTGTCTTTTTTATCATACTCCATATTTACAATCATATTTGGCGCAATATTCTCTAACATCTCATGCTTATATCCACCAACCACATAAATGTCCCTTCTCGAAATTCCTGCCTCCTGCAGCAAACGAATCTCACGCTCCAAAACAGTCTCATTTCCTAATCTCAGAAGACATTTAGGATTTCCTTTTGTATATTCGCCTAAGCGGCTTCCTTTACCTGCAGCTAAAATTATTGCTTTCATTATTTTTCTACTCCATCAATTTTAACATCTATTAGTTTAATATCTGATACAGGGTGAACTTTCCTTTTGTTTTCTGGTGGAAGCTTCATATAGTTTCCAAATTCAAAGGTTAGGAATTCTTTCTCTAAAGCAGTCCCACGCAGCAGCTTGCCTTCAAACAGAAAATCGTTGCTCTTCTCAAACCATCTTCTCAAATATCCAAATCCCTTATTGGGCAATGGCATTAGAACTATTCTGACTCTCTTGGTTTTCTTTCGATTACTTTTGACTATCATTTTTTTATAATGCTTGAATACAAATGCTGACGGTATCTTGGATAAGCACCGAAACCACAACCGCTTAGCAGCACTTTTATCAGCAAGTCTGCCTACTTCTGACCATAAGATTTTTCTGATGCAAAAGCAATGAAAGTTATGTATGGCCCTGAGCACGTAATTATCTGGAACTCCATCAACAGGAAAAATATCAATAAAAACGCCCTGAGCATATGGCATATGCTCCTGATGTTCTCTTAAAAAAGCAGTTCCCTTCCGGCGTAATTTTCCATAGCTCCATCGATATCCCTTTGTTTCCTCAAAATCCTGAAAATAGAAACGCTGTGCATCAAGTTCCTGCTTACACACCTTTTTAAACTTTTCATATTCCCCTCTCAACATTGCTACATCTGCATCATCATCCCAGGGAATAAAACCGCCATGCCGGACAGATCCTAATAAAGTACCACCTATAATCTGATAATTTATATTATATTTCCTGCAAATCCGGTCAACCTCTATTAACATCTCCAACTCTATCATCTGCAGCTTCCTAAGCTGCTTGTCATCCAACTGTATCATGCTCATCTTCCTCTGTGTTATTATGCTCCAGGCTTCGTTTCATTCCACAGCCATGGATAACAATATTTCAAGTTATTCTTTGTCCAGAAACACATCCTGTATGATTTTATCCTATCTCAGTATACTTTACAAGATCATGAAAGTAAATAGAAACGTCTGGAAGCCATTTTACTCTAATTTTGTCATCCCCTCTCACCATAGAGGACATATGACAAAAGTGGAACAGAATTTTACGCTTCTATCCCACTTTTCTTTCCATACCTTCCGCTCCCACAGCTTATACCTTATCTGTTCGAGGAAACAATGCAAACCATCGTAACCTGCTGTCCTTAGCCTGCATCCACAGAGGTGTCATCGTATAAGTTGGCGTATTCCAGACAAAAGCAATCAACTGCTGGGCATTTTCATATCCCAAACAGCTGTTGGTGATTCTCTCATCAGGCCAATTACTCCTCTGTTTCCCATTTTCATCATAAGCCCGATGCTCTATCAATCGCTTTCCCGCACTATACAAATATCTTTTAACAACCTGCTGCTCATCAGACAGTTCTCCGTCAAAATATTTTTCTGGAAAGACCTTAGACGCAATAACTATAACATCAGATAAGCCTATTTCCTGCATTCTGTGCTTAAACCGTTCCACATTATCTTTGTTATAATAAACAAAAGAGAATATCAGCCTGCATCTTTTTAGATACTCTTTTTTCCTGTACCGCAATTCCTTTACATGTATCTCTTGGGTTTGACGTTCCTCTATAGGGATGCCCATGTATGTTTCAAAAATAGACAACATCTGCCTTCCTGAACAAAACGCATCTTCCAGAAATACGATACTCCTTGAACTCTCATCCGCATCCTCCAGAACCTCCTGCAGATTTCTTACCTCCAAATGGCTTTTCAAACGCTCATTCACACTATTTATGTAATAACTCATATGTGAACTGCTGTCCTGATAGGTTCCTACATTGCACAAGCTAATATTTTCAGGCTCTATGCCGTACTTCTCTTTCAATTCCTTAAAGTTCGCCAGAAAACCGCGGACTATGTCATTTTTTCCGATAATTTCTACCTTTTCAAGCATTTTCAGCAGTCCCGAGACAAATATATCAAATTCCCCTATTTCCTGTACAAAACAGTAAAATTGTTTAATAAACATCTCAAGGCAAGTTTCATCAATGTTCTCATCCCTGCCCGTATCTGGGGACATTACCATATAATTTTTCCACCTGCTTACCAGTTCTTTGATTCTCCATTGCTCACTCCTTATAAAACTGTTGGAAATAAGCATGCAAAAATCTTTATAGTAATCTGTCTCTTTTTCCAGATACTCCTTCAGCTTCTCCATGTTGGCAATATCACTGCGGCTATAGATAGATGCATCATTAATCAGAAGACCATAATCTCTCAGCAATACCATCTCTGTTGCTATGTATACCAGAAACCTGTCCTCACTGTATGATACCATATAATTCTGTCTTTTTCTGGATGCTCTGCTTTTCAGCCAGCTATCAGCTTCAAATTCCATATTACGGTCTTTTTCATTCTTTTCTGCTATGGACAGATTACTGTTCATGGATAAAGAGCTCAATCCAGGAGTCACAATCAACAGGACATCCGTCCTTTTAGAAAATACATACTTTGATTTTGCAAATAAATCCTTCAATAAGTTGGTCTCAGCCGTAACCTTTTTTACAAAATCGTCCTGTCGGTCCGGCAAGGCATTCTCAATAACCTTCTTATAAAAATCTTTTTCATATTTACCCACATCTGTCAAATTGTTGCTGGTAAATGCCACACAACGTTTAAAAAGCCGCCTTACAGACAAATCATGTAGAATACGGCATGCATGCTCAAAAGTTGTCTCATACTTAACCTCTAGAGGTCTTCCAATCATCTGCATGGAAACGCTAAAATCCTTACTTACAATCAGCCGGTCCGTAATCAACAGGATGCTGGTAAAGGAGTCAATCAGGCCATTTGTAGAATCATCCAGCATATTCAAAGCATATCTCAAGGTTTCCTCTGCCGTCAAGGTTTTCTGATGATAATATACATTTTCAAACATCATCATTCTTGATACGATGAGCTGATCCAATGTATTGGTAGCTGCGGCGGCAATACCCAGTTTGTATATTCGCTCAGGCCGGGGTGTATCTGCGGTATTCAACAGTGAATACGACTTGTTTGACTCTACTATCCTTATCTTTTGGAATACTCTGGACATATCAACCGCAACCGGAACTCCGGTCGTATGGGAGTCTCTTTTTAAGTAGTCCAATTTGTCTGCATCAACTTGTCCACTTATGATTTGCGAAAAAGGGATATACTGTTCCGAATATGGGAAGCCCAGGATAAGGCATCCTATCTTCTCCGTATATTCATCAATGTTGCGGCTGGCAACGTGAATATTCTCAATCCCCTCGCATGCCAACAGTATAAGCTTCTGCGTCAAACTATCATTTACAATCAGAACAGACAAAATTTCTGACAATGAAGGCTTTATTCCAAGCGACTTTTTCAGCCGGTTCCTCACTGATTCCACAAAATCATGCCTGGAATACCTGCTGTCAGACTGAAAATAGCGCTCAGACGCATGGCTGCAAAACATATGCCCCGAATCATGGAATATTGCAGCCAGCCTTACGATTGCCTCAACATCTGCGGGGACTGCCTGATGCTTTTTTTCCATCTGCTTTCTTATCTTTTCCACCATGACGTCAGCCGTCTGCAGAACACCTAATGTATGGGAAAATCTTGTATGATTTGCACTGCTGTACAGCATATCAGCCAACCCTAGCTGCTTAATCTCTTTCAAACGTTGTAGCAAGGGACTGTCTAGAAGCAAAATTTCTCCAACGCTGATTTCTATGGTACCCCACACAGAATCATAAAAGCTTTTTTCTTCACAATTATCCAGGCTGCTGTTGTCCACCATTTCTTTCGCCTCAATCAGATAATCGTCCAACATACAAGAAAGAAATGCCGAAATTTCATTCCGCATTTCCTTCAAATCTCTATGATTAAGGGCATCTATTAATTTTCCCACAATAAAACTCCCGCATGTTCGCAAAATTCTTTCGCAGCTCTATTCATGGTTTCCTTTGTAATGTTTACCAATGAATTGTCGTTTAGAATCTTTTGTGCATAGTAATCTGTCATCTTGATGGTTGCCCTCTCCCAATATGGGTTGTCAACAGCGACAAAAGACAGATGCTCACCATTAAACTCCATAAAAAAATCTTTTATGTCATTATAGGTTTCTTCCACAGGTGTTTTCAAAAAGACGTCTGATATCTCATCAAATTTTTCCTCAGGCAGCCGATTCTTCAATTCGGCTTCTACTGCTGATATGCCCGACTGAAACTCAGCCCCTGAAAATGGAATTGAAGTAACCCCCAACTGATGAAAGGCCGCTACCAGCTTTTCAACAAATGTTTTTAGAATAGCTTCCATATTCATCTCTCCGTTATATTTTTATACTTAGTATACTCTTTTTTACGTTCTTTCACAAGTGTTTTCCTCGTTTTCCTTCATTATTCACATAGCAGAACCTAACGGTCTGGCTATTTCTCCTTGACACACCGCCCCATATCATGTACATTCTAGTTAATCAAGGAGGTACCTATGCAAAACACAACATTCAACACCACATCCCTACTAAAAATCACCGATGATTCCACATTCATCATCCAATGCTACCATACCATGCTTGGCCGTTCCTTGGATCCGTTCGAAATGCGTCATGCCATAGAGATGTTATTAAAAGGATTGTCAAGAAAGGGCTTTATCTATTGGATTACCCGTTCCAGGGAATTCGGGGATCGATTTGTCATAGAAGGGATTGCTTCCTATAAATTGGACTGCTATCTCTATAAAGGCATGGAAAAGCTGCTTAAACGTTTGCCTTTTAATGATATCCCCAACTATAACAGCAACAGCTTTTCGGTGCCGTTTCACTGTGGCCGCTTTGGATTCTTAGCAGAGGAATTTAAGGAACACGATTATTCCTTTGATACAGAGTACAGCGCATTGGCAGAGGGACAGATTTCCCAGATTTCCTCCTATCTTCCTAATCTGACAGAGCCAGCCTCCATCGGTCATCTGGCTGCTGTGCTGAAACCAGTGCCAGATTTAGTTTCGACCAAAGGTACAACATCTACCGTCAGAAAATGGATGCCCGAGCACGCAGAATCCCTTCTGTCCGCCCCCGCAAGCTGCTGCTTTATCACAAACCCGGACATACTATTCCACCTGCTTACCACAGACAGGCTGTTTTCCTTTGCCAATTCTGTTGAGAACACCTTTGTCTTCACCATGCCGCAGCTGCCTCCTTCCCGGACGCTTATAAACATCGTATGGGGCAGAAGCTGGGACAGGCTGGAGAGCAGCCCTGACGGCGCTTTCTGCCGCTGGATGTCCGGCCCGGAACTAGATGGTTCAATCCACATTATAAACCATAGCATGGATTATCGCCACGTTACCCTTTGTTTTACATTGACGGTCTTGGACGTCAACAGTGAAGTTTCCGTTTCCTTCCATAGAAAGTCCATCCCGGTTCCATATTCCGGCACAAGGTGTAAGGTTACTTTAAGGTTATCCCTGAATCCGGGATGCAATACGCTCTCCTTCCACTATGCCGGAAAAAGGCTGAAACAGCCTGATGCCTCTGGACAGACGGCGCTGTTATCGGTTGACAATCTTATTTTGTCCTTCCCCGACTCAGACTGTCAGTCGCTTTCCGGCGAATCCGCCTACAGACTGGATGAGCAGAACCACGGTTCCGGCTACTATCCCTTCCTGCTTCCGAATTCCCTAGTACGTTCGCAGCTTCACCGAAACGGATTCTTTGAAATCAGCGCTGTCAGGATTTCAAAAACATATGCTGTCACGCCTCTCCCAACTACCAGATATGATTATCTGAGGGATGAAAGGCACCATGACTGCTTCTATATTTTGGATGGGAGTGATAAGGAAGATGAGGATTCCTCTTTTTCATCCGTAATCCTGTACATCGCCCGCCGGACCGGACGTTTTTCACCAGAATCTTATAATTATGAACGGGAGGAACATTAATTTTGTCAAATCAAACTTACAGCTATGTTTTTCACGGATATGGCGGTGAAAATTCTCTGATGCCGCTGGCGCGGTTCATGGAAGGCAAAGGGCATCAGGTTCTGGTAATTGATGACCAGAAATTTCCTTATGAACGCAGCGAATTGTATTATCGGTTAGAGGAAATGAAACAGCAGAATGGCATTGTCCTGATTTCCTCCGCCCATGTGTGGTTCGATGAATTTAACTATCACTATTTCTATGGCCGGGACCGTAATATGATATCAATTATTGAGCTGATAGATTTTCTTAAGCCGGCCTATTCCGTATTTTATCCTCACGATATGGAAAGCTTTGTCCACATCAGCGAGATTCCCTGGCTGGATTGCTTTGATATGGTAATGCTTCCCTACGCCCACAACCTTTACTATCGCCTTTTAGGGTGCTGCAAACGGGTTGAGGTGGTTGGCTGGATGAAGAAGCAGCGTACGGTCCATCCTGCCATAGACCAAGAGAATCCGGTCTATTCCCCGGTTTTCTTTCCCAGCAACATCATTACCTTTTATGAGCAGTTGGGTCCCGTAGGGTATGCCGACTGGTTCCGCCGCTATACCGGCCCCCATATTCCTCTGAAGATGCCTGCCGGCGATACAGGAATCACTCCTATTTTATCGAAGGAAGGATATCAATTTCTCGATTCCTCCCAATCCGTATACGATGTGATGGCCGACCACAATCTTATCATCGGCAGCGGCCACAGCTCCATCATATTTGAAGCCGCCTTCAGCGGTATACCTGTCATTTCCCTTTTGGACGGTGTTTTTCCGGATGAAGAGTATCTGAAGAGCTTATCCGGCATCAAAGGAATCTATCCCATGCATCCTGAGGAACTGCTGACATTTATAAAGGACATCAATATCCGCCACACTTTACTGGAAGGTGGCCCTGATATACTGATGCCCTTTGACTTTGAACGTGTGTATCAATATCTTACTGATTTTTCAGGAAGCTGATTATGAATTGTTACGCATTGTCTATCTCCCAGTGATGTGCCAGACGTGAGATTCCTGTATCCCTCACGTCTGAGTACATCTCAAATGCAAATGCTTTCTCATAACTGTCTATAGGAAATTTATCCTTAGTCTGTAAAGAAAAGTCTATGGTATACTTTCCGCTAAGCAGTTCCAGATTCTCAAGGACCAGCTTGACTTCCCCATCTTCATCCATTCTGATATAATCCATTTTCTCTGCCCTTGTATTGGTGGAATAGCACTTGACACCATCCCCATTATAAACTTCCAGGCCAATGGAGGCTTCCTCTACCTTTTCCTTCACATCATAGACAATGCTTAGCGTAACCGGTTCCCCTGTCCTGAACACGTTGGGTTCGCCCTCTTTGTTGGCGACCGCCTTCACACTCTTAATCCGCACCCTGCCGTCACCAGGGCGTTCTCTATCCACAGCCTCTTTCGCTGCGACCGTTACTTCCGGCCGTTTCTGTCCCATATATTCCAGATAAGCAGGATGGACTTCTCTTGGATTTCCTTCCTTCTGTATCTTCCCTTCATGAATCCAGATGCTTCTCTCACAGATTTCTTCAATCTGCCCCAGAGAATGGGATACGATTACGATGGTGGTTCCATTGGCCTTAATCTCCCTCAGCTTGTTAAAGCATTTTGCCTGAAAATTAGCATCGCCCACCGCCAGTATCTCATCCACTAGCAGAATATCCGCATCCACATTGATGGCCACCGCGAAGGCAAGGCGCATATACATGCCGGAGGAATAAGTCCTTACAGGATTATCTATAAATGCTTCCAGTTCCGAAAACTCGATAATATCATCGACCCTGGAGTCTATTTCCTTTCTTGTCAGTCCAAAAATAGATGCGTTGGTATAAATATTCTGGCGTCCGCTCATATCCGGATGGAATCCTGCCCCAAGCTCAATCAAACTTGACACCCTTCCCCTCATCTCTATGGTTCCTGAGTCCGGATACATGATTCTGGTCAACAATTTCAAGGTAGTGCTCTTCCCACAGCCATTGTGGCCTATGAGGCCAAGGGCCTCCCCTTTTTTTACCTCGAAGCTGATTCCCTGAAGCACCTGGCGCTCCTCATATTTTCTCCGCTTAGTGAAAAGCACAAGCTCCTTAAGCGTCCTTCCTTTGTCCAGATATACCCGAAAGCCTTTCTTTATATCATGTACTTCAATTGCATTTTCAGCCTTCATTGTATTCCTCCAAAAACTTCTCCAGATAACCGGAGAATAGTGATGTTACTCTATGGTACTCAAAACGCTTTAACTGCTCTTTTTGTCTGGAAATGATTTCTTCCCGAAGCGTCCTATCCTGCACGAGACGGTCGATGATTTCCGCCACCAGCTTCGGATTCTTATCATCTGTCAGGATTCCGCCGCCACCTAAGGTGTCTGCGATGGCAGAGCTGTCATAAGCGACAATAGGCACGCCAAAGTACATGGCTTCCACCAGCGGCACGCAGAATCCCTCATGTTCACTCATACAGGCAAATACATCCGCAATACGGTAATATGCCAATATCTCATCAAACCTGATATGTCCGGTAAAATACACATCATCCAGTTCCAAAGCCTTTACATACTGCTTCAGCTGTTCGTAATATGCTTCCATCCCGGCATATTTTCCCACAAAAAACAGACGCGCGTCCGAATTCATATAGTTTTTGTAGTAGAAGAACGCTTTGATTACATCTTCCTGCTTTTTATTAGGGGTAATCCGCCCTGTAAACAGGATATTCGTCCTTCCATCCCCATATTCATCCATAACCTTCTGGGAAGGTGTTTTATCATAGTCCTGGTAGGGAATCAGTATAGGAAGGATATCTATTTTCTGCCGATAGCCCATCCTCCTCAAATCCTGTCGGTTAAACTCCGAGACGGCAAGACAATAATCCACCTTATCCGCCAGGTATTCCACGTCCTTAAGACCCCTGTAGCAGTTCATCTGTAATTCTATGCTGAAATCCTCAAAGAAACGCGGTGGAGTAACATTGTGATAATAGATAATCTTCCGACAGGGAAAATCGCCAAACCGCCGGTTCCAGCTGCTTCCATTGGACAGATGGTTGATGACCACATCATCCGCCCGCAGTTCCGGAAGATAATTTATCTTTTTGGCAGATCCCCTTGGCAGCCTAGTATCAATAGACTCCGCATACACCTCCGTCTCATACCCCAGCTTCTGAATGGCGTCCTTCAAGGCAAGCACTACATTACCTATGGCATCTCCGTAAGTAAGGCTACTTAACATTTGTAATATCCTCATTTCTTTTCCTCCGAAAGCTTCTGCTCCAACTGCGTTATCCTGAGTTCCTGCTCTCTGCAGATTTTTATCAATTCTTCCAGTTCCTTTTCCCTCTGTTCATTCTGCGCCATCTGCTGCAATACAAAATTCCGCATCTGAGTCAAGGCGGATGTAGCTTTCATGTTAAAACAATTCTGGATATCCCACATGGGCCTCTGATGGAACTGATATAACCGTCTGATAAATTTCTTAATCCTAAGGTTCCTTCCAGTTAACGGTAAATCGTAATCAACGTAATAGCCGCGGTTCATATAACGGACATCCCGTTCCATAAGCTCCTTAAAGAAATCCACATCTTCTATTTCTTTCTTAGTGGAACGCACTGTGTCAAAATTCACAGCTTCCTTGGGGTAGACGCGCCGTTTTATATTGTCCCGGAGCTCGCGCATTATCTCATCTATGTTAATAGGGTTACCCATCCTCATCCTCCTTCAAATTTCATCCGGACTATAATTCTTCTGCAAAGCGGCGTTTCAGCTTTCCAAATACAAGGAAACCGATTACCAGCAGGCCCAGTCCCATCAAAAATGCATGTAATAATGTCGTGAGACGCGGTATCTCCTTGTAGTACAGTATATCCCTGTAGGCAATGATTATCGGCGTCATAGGATTCAACACGTATATCGCCATAAATCGCTGTGGCACAATATCAATGGAATACATAACCGGCGTCAAAAACTGTAATGCCATAGTGACAATTTTCAGCAAATACTCCATATCACGGATATACACGGTAATGGCCGACACAAATAAAGCCGAGCCCAGGCAAAGTAGATATTCTACCGCTGATATAATGGGAATATACAGGAGCGCAACTACATTGAGTCCCCGCCCTGATATCACTACTACTACGAGAACTACAACAAAACTTAAAAGCATATTAATAAACTGGCTCGACACATACGCAATGGGCAGGACCTCCCGCGGGAAGTATATCTTTTTTACCATGTCCTGCTGCGACCTAATACAGGAACAGCCCTCCGAAACAGACGTACTGAAAAACAGCCACGGTACCAGTGCTACAAACAGGTGAAGATAATAGTCTTCCACAGTGCTTTTCATAATAACAGAAAAGACAAAAGTATATACTGCCAACTGAAGTAATGGATTCAAAAACGTCCAGAAAAATCCCAAAGCAGACCCCTTATAACGTCCCTTTAAATCTCTTCGCACAAGGCTGAATATCATCTCCCTGTATGCATAAATCTCTTTAAACAACTGCATGTCTCTTCCTCCACCTTAACTCTCTGATAGTCTTTTGTATATCTGCCGCATGCGCTCCGCAGTTTTTTCCCAGGTAAACCGTTGCGCCTGAGCAAGGGCCCTTCTACCCATATCATATCGAGCGTCACAGTTGTCCATCAGATATACCATTGCATCCGCAATTTCCCGGGCAGAATCAGGATTTACCAGAATCCCCCCTTCTCCTACCACTTCAGGCAGCGAGGACACATTGCTGGAGATGACAGGTATCCCACATGCCATAGCTTCCAAGGGCGGTGTTCCAAATCCTTCATATTTAGATGGAAATACGAAAACAGATGCTCCCTGAATCATCTTTCTCTTATCTTCGTCCTTCATATATCCCGTTATGATTACATCTGCCTCTATACCCAGATCCTGAATTTCGCGGAAAATCTCATCATACATCCAGCCCTTTTTTCCGACCAGCACCAGGATGGCAGGTTCCGGACTCCTTTTTTTATATTCCACATAGGCTTCTATTATCTTAGTGACATTCTTTCTGGGTTCCAATGTTCCCACATACAGGAAATATTTTCCCTTAATATGATACTTATCCAGAACATCTTGAATTACACCCCGGTCTATCAGTGGTCGGTAAATATCCATATCTACGCCGGAATACACAACCTCTATTTTATTCTTTTCAATTCCCAGATATTTCATTATCTCTAATTTGCTGAAACTAGATACTGTGGCAATTACACTACACTGGCGGCAGGGACGAGGTAGCCAGTTCTGAAGCCACATCTGAGTTTTCTTCGGCACTGCCTCCGGGATTGCCTTATATGCCATATCGTGTACGATTGTAACCGTCTTTGCATCAATGCCTTGAGGGATGGTGAAATTAAAAAACTGGAGTACATCAGCATCTGTGGGAATAAAGAAATGAAACGGAATCCCGAGCCATCTCCTAGTCAGGCGGTAGATGATGCTCTTGACGAATCCGCAACGTATAACTCTGCATTTTTTCCTTTTGTAGGGTCCTATGATATTCTCTTCAAATTCCCTCTTCTTTTTCAGCGGACAATGTTTGCTGAAATAAAACAGGTCATATTCATATATGCCATCATCCAGAAGCGTTTCGATCAGGCGGGTGGCATTCCACCCCACTCCGGTCTTCTGCTCCTCGAAAAGAAGCTGTGCATCCAGCGCTATCTTCATCTCCTTCATCTCCTTAGTTTCTATACACTCAATTCTTTATAAATTTCTCTCAGTATCAGAGCCGACTTCTCCCAGGTAAAGGCGCCAGCCCGTTCCATCCCCTTCTTGGATAGCTCCGTCCGAAGCGATGCGTCCTCTGCCAACCTCTCCATCCCCGAGCATATATCTTCTACAGATTCAGGTTCCACCAGCAGTGCCGCATCACCCAGGATTTCCGGCAAAGACGCCCTACGAGCTGACAACACTGGTGTTCCACAGGCCATGGCCTCCAAAGGAGGAATTCCAAACCCTTCATATAAAGACGGGAATAAAAACACCTCTGCACCTTTTAAAAGGACCGGCGCTTCTTCTTCTTTTACATAACCGGTGAAAAGGATATCATCTCCCAGGTTCAAAATCTTTGCCGTTTCATATATTTCATCACAAAGCCATCCGCGTCCTCCCGCCAAAACAAGCTGAGGGGGATCTGCCAGCTTATCATGGAAACTTCCATACGCCTCCAAAAGTCGTTTTATATTCTTTCGTGGCTCGATTGTGCCCAGATACAGATAATATCGCTCCTTGATATGATATTTTGCCCTTACCGCATCAATCCGTTCCTTAGACTGACCGCAGCAAAATAAGGACTGATCCACCCCAAGGTGCATTACCCGTACCTTTTCTTCCGGGACCCCCAGATACCTAATCAGTTCACCCTTACTGAACTCAGATACTGTTATGATCATGTCCGCACGTTTGCACGAATTCTTCAAGACCAGCTCCAGCCACTGCCTGGTTTTCAGCTTCACCGTCTCAGGGCACGCTTTATATGCCATATCATGTACAATTGTGACAGTCTTTCCTTTCACCCCAGGGGGAACAAAAAAGTTAAAGAACTGTGTAATGTCACATTCTTTTCCAAAAAACAATGAATATGGTATAGGTATGAAAGGCCATATTAGCTTGTACCACATGGAGCGAAACCACTTGCACGGTTTCAGCATAATTCCCAGTTTTTCATAATTTTTCATATCTTCCAATAGTTCAGGCGGATTTCCCGATGAAAAATAATGCATCTGGTACTCATATTCTCCTACAGCCGCCAGACTTTGGATCAGATTGACCGCGCACCATCCAATTCCTGTCTTTTGTTGATTCAGCAAAAGCTGCGATTCAAATCCTATCTTCATCTATCTCTCCTCCAAGGTCAGATTCTGATAAAGTGTCAGCAGCTGTCTTAGCATATTTTCCTGGCTGAAGTATTCCTTAATCCGCTTATAAGCAGCTTGCCCGTATGTTTCCCGCTCTTCCGGATGATCTGCCAGCCAGTTCATAGCATCTGCCAGCTTGTTCTCATCTTTTGGTTCTACCGTTATTCCTGTTATCCGATCCAGGCTGACATATGGGACACCGCTCCTAAGCCTTGTATTAATAACAGGCTTAGCATATGCCATGGCTTCCATCTGTACAATACCGAATGCCTCGCTCTTCTCCACTGAAGGCAGTACAAATACATCACAAGCCCGGAATCTTTCATCCAGTATATCATCAGCTACCTCCCCAAAGAAGGTAACGCGGTCCATAATTTCCAACTGCCGGGCCAGTCTTTCCAAATCCTGTCTGATAGGCCCTTCGCCCACAATATCCAGCTGACATCCCCGGACACGGCTCATAGCCTTCAGTAGTACATCACACCCCTTATAATATACAAGTCTCCCCACAAAAAGAAAGCGGATATCACTGGATGAATTGACAGTTTTTACTTTCACATATTCATCAGCCCGCTTCTCCATCTTCTTTTCCACTCCAAACGGAATTACATGACATTTATCCTTGTACGGGTCCAAATAGGAGGAACCTTCAATGTGACCCTTAGACGCGACCACGATTGCATCAGCCCGCTTTAAACACTTCTCCATAATCGGTCTGTAAAGCAGCATCAGCTTTTTCTGACGTACAACATCACTATGCCACCAGATAACCAGTTTACCATTATAGCCTGATGTCACAGCCGCTAAATCCGCCATTGGAAAAGGCAGATGAATATGAACAATATCCTTCCCCTTTGACATAGTCTTAAACTTCCGAAAAAAGGAGGGTGCTATTGGTAAAGATAAAAGCATCCCTCTGCTGGCACACCGGGTAACAGGAACTCCATGTATAGTTTCCTTTACCTCACTTCCTTTTACCTGGCAGGTGAGAACCTCTATATTGGTAAAATCACGAAGGCCCTCCGAAATATCCTGTATCACTCTTTCAATTCCACCTCTGGCCGGATAATACATACGGCTGACCTGCAGCACATTTAATTTTTTCATATCTACAGCTTTCTATCCTTTTCCTCCATGGTTTCGGTGAGATCCCCGCACTCTTTGGTAATAGCAGCTGCCTGTTCTTCCGAGAACCCTTCCGTGCTTTCCTTAATCAAAAGAATCTTTATCGTCTTAAAAATAATTTCTATATCTAGCCAAATCGTGTAATTCTGGATATACATTAAATCCAGCTTCAATTTGTCATATGCAGTCGTATTATACTTGCCATAAACCTGAGCATACCCCGTAAGCCCGCCCTTTACCTTTAAACGGTATACAAACTCCGGTATATCCTTAGTGTATAACTCTACGTGTTCAACCCGTTCCGGTCTGGGGCCAACGACACTCATCTCACCTTTTAAAATATTAATAAACTGAGGCAGTTCATCAATCCTCAGTGCCCGAATCACCCTTCCTACAGGCGTAATCCTGGGGTCCTTATCTGCGGCCGGAACAGATGTTCCTGCTGCCTCAGCATTGACAATCATGCTGCGGAACTTATAAATATCGAATATCTTACCATCCTTTGTATATCGTTTCTGCTTAAATATCACCGGCCCCCCGTCATAGAGCTTAATACAGGCTGCTGTTAACAGGTAAAGCGGTGAAAGAATTACCAGCGCACATACAGCTATGATAATATCAAATGTACGCTTTATAAACTGTTGTTCAAAGCTGAGCCCGTTATTTCGTGCAAGCATCAATGGGGTATCAAATAAATGAAGATTCTCTGCACTCCGTATGATAATATCTGATATCTTTGGCACCATATAAGTCCGGATAGATTCATTATAACAGTATTTTAACAGCTGATTGCGCATCTGCGAAGGAATATCACAGAGTATCACGCCTTCATACTGCTTTACTTTTTCCTTTATTACATCCATACCTTTCGATATATGTACCAGTTCCTTGATATCATATCGGTCTGCCCTGCCATAAAGCTTCACCATAAGCGAATAAACCGGATGTTCCCCATAGACCAGTACCACTTTTCGCGGAGGATATATTCGGAGGTATATCTGAGTGCAAATCACACTCCATACAGTAATCCACAATGCCTCCACGCCTGTCATGGCCAACAATGGTATGGGATTCTGAAAATGTTTTGTTAACAAAGTGATTTGTAAATATATAATAATATTCGTACAAAAGCTTGTCAGAACCTGCGAGTAGATAATATTAAAAATCCTCAGATATCCAATCCTCAATCCGCCATAAATGGTACTGAATACTAACAAAAGAATACCATAAACCGCCATAATCAGCCAGTTGCCCGTACGGTTATATGGGAATTCCATGAATCCATTATAATATTTCAACCATACATGTCCATACACCATCACTTCCAGGCCTATGAGAACCGCACTGAACAAAAATCTTACCATTCTCTTGTATGGTTCATAATCTTTTTTCATAAACAACAAACTCCCATCGCCTAAAAGCGCTTAACATCTGCCGTATCTTAAAATAAACATACCGTTAGAGTATAGCATTATCTTCCCAATAATGCAATAAGCCAACCACCAAGTACCGCTGGATATTGCTTACATTCCTTACATTATTCAGTATTTCCTAATGCCTCCCGGACTGCTGCCACACCAAGCATCATAAGGGTCAGCATTATCGGCGCAACAATAGGTACGCTTATGTTTACCGCCGCTTGCGCACCATAGCAAATAACCGCAAATGCAACTGCAATCAATTCAGGTCTTTTTTTCAATGTACCAAGCATCTCTATAATTGAGGTTATAAGCAATGCCAAATAAGTCGTAAGACCAACAATTCCTATTGTAACTAAATACTGGAGGTATTCATTATGTGCGCTGTCGAACTTTTCGCCATACCTTCTGACCATATCTTCAAAGTAATTTTTTACTGTTATAATGCCGAACGTATCCGGTCCATATCCAAATAATTTGTGGTGAATAGGCTGCTTCTGATAAAATTCCATCCCAACTCTCCATATATATCCCCGATGTGTTCCCCAATCATCATTCAAGAGCAGATACTGGTTTAATGGTCCATATTTATCCGCATTACCTGCTATATTCACATCATAAAGCACATAGATAACCCCTACGCAGACCAACAAAATGATGCCCAGCCAAATCCACCTTCCAGTATTGCTGCCGCTGTGCATCGCATGATTTTCCGGCAGCTTATACGCCAATAAATACAAACATACCACACATCCCCATAGTCCAATAATAAGATACGGTAATCCGCTAAATGACGCAATCACATTCATCAGTCCCTTAAACTCCACTACATGATTGGGATACATATAGCTTAGAGCACCTATCACCTGAAACTCTGTAAACAATATAGCCAACAATAATACATATCTCTTTACTCCATCTATATTGCTGAAAAGATAAAGTGGGAGGAGCCCAAAAAGAACAATCAAAGCCAGATACGCATTATCGCTGATACCTACAATCAATGCGAACAGTGATATAATCACTGCAATCAAATACCATAACCTTCTGTATTTGTTTTTCTCCACTGAAAACATCACTGTTCCCATTCCTGATACCATAGCCACATAAGAAGTATATGTGTTAATATTACCAATGGTAGAAGTGAAAATAGTATAATCATCTCCCACCAGCCCTCGCTTAAAACCAATGGGATCAATTTTAAAGAAGTGTAAGATTCCAATCATGCATGCTATGATACCTGCCGCTAGAAACGCATCCAGATACCACTGTCTGTATCTTAAACATCTGCTGATAACAAAAAAGCTGATTCCATACAGCAGCATCAAAAACATTCCCATATATCTTCCCTCATTTCCCCAGAAAGATTCAAAACGGTACTCTGATTGTAAGGTAGATATGGTAACCGCAATCAAAAAAATTATCATAGCCCAGTCAGACTTTTTTAAAGCATTTAATTTGACTTTAGAACGTATCTCTTTTACAACACACCCCCCAAGCTCATGTCTGTCCTTATATAAGAAAAAAAACGCACCGGCCAGCATTGCCACAATCATCAAAATAACCGAACCATAATAAAAAATATATTTAGCTACTAAAATATCATAATAATAGTCATGAAAGACCAACGGAAATACAGAAATAATAAGCAAGGTAAAGACACCTGCCACAGCTGAATTGTATCTTCTCCAGGCCACCAATAAATTCATTGTTCCTTCATCCGTCATTTCTTTTGTTTTTATATTATCCATAGGCTTGCACAACACTTTCTTATTCTTTTTTACAAATACTTTATCAGTATATCATTTTACCCATTATTCCGCAACTTTATGACTCAAGAAAACACCTTTATATTTTACTTAGTTTATTCCTGATAGGATAAAATACCCTTTACCATATTCATCTCCCCCCTAGCTCTGTCTTATGATAATTTTCCATATACGAAGTATAATCAACTCGTAATGCAAAAAAGGAATTTCAAAAAGTATTTCAAAAAGAAAAAGGAGAGTGCATTAATTATGAGAA
>OBWY01000656.1_pt1 | contig 24957 bp, 22 predicted proteins | sample 1538081 | NCBI WGS metagenome assembly OBWY01 (sample SAMEA2580089, study PRJEB22360) | human gut metagenome | biome: human gut; feature: human-associated habitat; material: faeces | place: Denmark | collected 2008/2010
AGAAGCCCTTCCGGTAGAAATACCTGGAGGGCTTTCTTGTTTTTGATACCTTAGGAATATCCCTTATTTATCTATAAACGTCTTTTAACACATAAAACTCCAAAACATGGGAACAAAACACTTTGTACATTGTTTCAATAATAGAGTCAAAGTTTTATGCTTAAATGATGTGAATAACGACAAACGAATATATTTAATTACTAAATTTGTCGCCGAAATGCGAGAATTCGATATAAACAACTGAAATAAATATCATGAAAGGTTCTGTGAGATTCATATTAGCGCTTGTTCTGCTGATGCTATCATATAGTATGGGTGGAAATGCTATGGATATCACTTCATGTGTTTCTAAGAGTGAAAGCTCTTGCCAGTTGTCGGAATCGAACGCCGATACCAACTCTAATTCTTCATTTAAGACCCGTTCGTTGGGTTTTGACAGATCATCCCAGTCTTTGTCTATTTCCGACGTAGAATTGGGCTTTAAATCAGTTACAGAAACATCTTCTAATAATTATCGTCTGCGTAGAATCATCGAAGCGAATGATTCTCTTAAAGACGTTATGCATAAGTTTTTCTTGTTAAGAGAAAACTCACTTGTATTAGATCAAAGTAAATCCTATTACTCGGATAAGGATCCACATTACTCCATTATCTGTAGCGACTACTATGTGTTCGCTCTAAGACGTATCCTTATTTAGTTTATTACTATTCCCATCTTATTTACTTTTCGTACCCTGTATGAAGCTGTGTGACTTTCATTCTCTTGAAAAGTCACAGGGTCTATAGCGCAGTGTATCTAATCATTTGAAATTTTCTAAATAACTAAAATTAATATCTTAACAAAAAAACTTATTATGGAAACTACTAAAAAGTCTCAGATCGTAGGCATAAAGAATGCCGGTATTGTAATCATCTGCTGTTTCATCGTGGCAGTGTGTATTTATCAGTTCCTGTTGGGAAATCCGTCTAACTTTATGAACAATGATCCTAACAACCATCCATTGAACATGTTGGGTACTATTTACAAAGGTGGTGTTATTGTGCCTGTTATTCAGACACTGTTGTTAACTGTACTCGCTTTGAGTATTGAACGCTATTTTGCGCTTCGTTCTGCTTTCGGTAAAGGTTCGTTGGCTAAATTTGTAGCTAACATCAAGGAAGCCCTGGCTACCGGTGACCTCAAAAAAGCACAAGAAATCTGTGACCAACAACGCGGTTCTGTTGCCAATGTAGTTACTGCTACTTTGCGCAAGTATGAAGAAATGGAAAAGAACACAGCTCTTCCTAAAGAACAAAAGCTGCTGGCTATCCAGAAAGAACTGGAAGAAGCAACTGCTCTGGAAATGCCTATGATGCAGCAGAATCTTCCGATTATCGCTACTATCACCACTTTGGGAACATTGATGGGATTGCTCGGTACTGTAATTGGTATGATCCGTTCATTTGCCGCATTGTCTGCCGGTGGTGGTGCTGACTCTATGGCTTTGTCACAAGGTATCTCTGAAGCCTTGATCAATACGGCTTTCGGTATCTTGACAGGTGCGCTGGCTGTTATTTCTTACAACTACTACACTAACAAAATTGATAAATTGACTTACGGACTCGATGAAGTCGGATTCTCTATCGTGCAGACTTTTGCAGCTACTCATTAATTTGGCGAACCCTTTAAAATCTATTAATCATGGGTAGAGCGAAAATTAAAAAGAAAGATACGTTCATAGATATGACAGCTATGAGTGACGTAACTGTATTGCTTCTGACTTTCTTTATGTTGACATCAACATTTGTGAAGAAGGAACCTGTACAAGTTACTACTCCGGCCTCCGTATCGGAAATCAAGATTCCGGAGACGAATGTACTCCAGATTCTGGTTGATCCGGAAGGAAAAATATTTATGAGCCTCGACAAGCAGCAGGATATGCAGGCTGTATTGGAGAGCATGGGTGAAGAGTATGGCATAAAGTTTACTCCGGAGCAGGAAAAGCGGTTTACACTGGCTACTACTTTTGGAGTGCCCATCAGAAGTATGCAGCAATTCCTTGACCTCCCGGAAGACCAGCGGGACAAAGTTCTGAAGAATGAAGGAATTCCGTGCGATAGCACCGATAATCAGTTTAAGTCGTGGGTGCGCAATGCACGTAACGCTAACGCTGATCTCCGAATTGCTATTAAGGCAGATGCTTCCACTCCATACTCAGTGATAAAGAACGTAATGAACTCACTTCAGGATTTGCGGGAGAATCGGTACAATCTGATTACTTCTCTCAAAGCAGAATCTGAAAATTAAAAGGGAGGAAAGACAATGAGTGCTGAAGTACAAGAGAGCAGCGGAAAGAAAAGAGGTAAGGGCAAGCAAAAGAAAATGACTGTCCGGGTAGACTTTACTCCGATGGTGGATATGAACATGTTGCTGATTACTTTCTTTATGCTTTGTACCACGTTGAGCAAGCCTCAGACGATGGAAATAAGCATGCCGAGTAATGACAAAGATATAACTGAACAACAAAAGAGTATGGTGAAAGCTTCTCAGGCAATTACATTATTGCTGGGAGCTGATAATAAGCTCTATTACTATGAGGGAGAACCTAACTATAGGGATTATACTTCATTGAAAGAGACTACTTACGGAGCAAATGGGCTGCGTGCCGTACTTCTTCAGAAAAATGCTGCGGCTGTTAATCAGGTGAGAGCCTTGAAGCAGCAGAAGCTCGATCTGGAGATTACAGATGACGAATACAAAAAGAAGGTTTCCGAAATTAAGAGCGGAAAGGATACACCGACCGTTATTATCAAGGCGACGGATGATGCTTCTTATATGAATCTGATTGACGCATTGGATGAGATGCAGATATGTAACATAGGTAAATATGTGATAACGGATATTGTCGAAGCCGATGAATTCTTGATTAAGAATTACGATGCTAAGGGAGAGCTGTCACAGAACCTGGCTGATAAATGATGTAACACCTAAAAAAAGAAAGTAAAATGGCAAAATTAGATTTAGCTTCTTCGGAATGGTGTCAACAGATTTTTGAAGGCAAGAATCAAGCGTATGGCGCATACAGAATGCGTGCCAATTCACCTAAACGGCATACGGTTGCGATGCTGATTGTGGTGGCGATAGCAATCGTCGGATTTACTATCCCTACGCTGCTTAAGTTGGCAACTCCCGAGCAAAAGGAAGTGATGACAGAGGTTACGACTTTGTCAAAATTGGCAGAACCGGAAATCAAACAGGAAGAGATGAAACGGGTGGAACCGGTTGCACCTCCCCCTCCTGCATTGAAAAGTTCTATTAAGTTTACGGCTCCTGTCATCAAGAAGGATGAAGAGGTGAGCGAAGACGATGAAATCAAGAGTCAGGAAGAATTGACTTCTACCAAAGTGGCTATCTCCATTGCCGACGTAAAAGGTAATGATGAAGTCAACGGAGCTGATATCGCTGACTTGAAACAGGTAGTGACACAAGCAGCCGAACCGGAAAAAGTATTTGATATGGTAGAACAGATGCCGACGTTCCCCGGCGGACAGCAGGAACTGATGGCATATCTGGGAAAAAATATCAAGTATCCGACGATTGCACAGGAGAATGGAACACAAGGTCGCGTTATTATACAGTTTGTGGTAGAGCGTGACGGTACTATTAGCGATGTGCACGTAGCTCGTGGCGTTGATCCTTATCTGGATAAAGAAGCTGTGCGTGTGGTACAAAGCATGCCGAAATGGATTCCGGGTAAACAAAATGGTAAAGCGGTACGTGTGAAATTCACCGTTCCGGTAATGTTTAGATTACAGTAAGATGATGAAGAGACAATTTTGGCTGATAGGAATCGTTTTGTTGGCAGTGTTGAGTGCTTGCCGTTCCAAATCGGATGGACCGACGGATACGTATTCGTCTGGGGTGATATCTATTGCGGCGGATGAAAGTTTTGAGCCTATTATACAGGAAGAAATAGATGTGTTTGAGAGTCTGTATCCTTTGGCTGGAATTGTCCCTCGCTACACGACGGAAGTCGAAGCAATTAATTTACTTCTGAAAGACAGTGTCCGGTTGGCTATTGCGACCCGGACATTGACTGAGGAAGAAATGAATTCCTTCCACAGCCGCAAGTTCTTTCCCCGTGAGATTAAACTGGCCACGGATGGTCTGGCATTGATCGTCAACCGGGGTAATCCGGATTCTTTGTTGAGTGTACGAGATTTCAGCCGTATCCTGACTGGTGAGGCGAAAAACTGGAAAGAGATAAATCCGAATTCGCCACTGAAGAGTATTCAGGTGGTATTCGATAACAAGAACTCCAGCACCGTACGCTATACAATGGATTCCATCTGCGATGGAAAACCACTGGCTACTGACAATGTCAGTGCCTTGAAGACCAATCAGCAGGTGATAAAGTATGTAGCAGAGAATCCCGGAGCAATGGGAGTCATTGGTGTAAACTGGCTGGGTAACCGCAGTGACACCACCAATCTTTCTTTCACCGAGGAAATCAGAGTAATGGCAGTGAGTGCGGAGGATGTAGCTACTCCTGCTAACAGTTATAAGCCTTATCAGGCTTATCTGTATTACGGTAACTATCCATTGGCACGACCAATTTATGCATTACTGAATGATCCTCGCAGTGGGCTGCCTTGGGGATTCGCTTCTTTTATGACATCCGATAAAGGGCAGCGGATTATATTAAAATCTGGACTTGTGCCGGCTACTCAGCCAGTGCGTATTGTCCACGTGAAAGACGAATAATAACTAAAATTAGTGACTATCATGAAAAGAATACAAATGTTTTTAGCTGGAGCGTTTATAGCAGTTGGGTCGCTCTATGCGCAATCATCTGATGCCGAATGGCAGGCAGGAGTTGCCAAATTGAAAGAAATCATTCAGACGAATCCGGCTCAGGCCAATGAGGAAGCTGAACAGTTGATAAAAGGAAAGAATAAAAAGAATGTGGAACTTCTGGTGGCGATCGGTGAGGTATATCTGAAAGCCGGCAAACTTCCGGAAGCACAGGAGTACGCTGCTCTTGCCAAAAAAGCGAATGGTAAATCGGCTCTTGCTTCTGTATTGGAAGGAGATATCGCTTTTGAACAGAAAAATGCAGGTCTGGCATCTCAGAAATATGAAGAGGCTATTTATTTCGATCCGCATTGCACGGAAGCATATCTGAAATATGCAGATACTTATAAATCTGCAAATGCAGACCTCGCTATCGAGAAACTGAATCAGTTGAAAGCACAGGAACCGTCCAACACAGCCGTAGATAAAAAACTAGCCGAAATTTATTACTTAAAGAATGATTTTAGTAAAGCTGTCGAAGCTTATTCGAATTTTGCAATGGGACCGACAGCTACAGAAGAGGATTTGGTGAAGTATGCATTCGCTCTCTTCCTGAATCATGACTTTGAGAAGTCGCTTGAAGTAGCGAATATGGGATTGAAAAAGAATGCTCGTCATGCAGCGTTCAATCGTTTGGCAATGTATAACTATACAGACCTGAAACGCTTTGATGAAGCAATAAAGGCGGCAGACGCTTTCTTTACTCAGTCAGACAAAGCTGATTATTCTTATCTGGACTATATGTATTACGGTCATTTGCTTGATGCTCTGAAGAGATATGACGAAGCTGTAGGCCAATATGAGAAAGCTATACAATTAGATCCGACAAAGACGGACTTATACAAGAATATTTCTACTGCTTACGAGCAGAAGAACGATTATAAAAAGGCAATCAGTGCTTACCAGAAATATTATTCATCCCTTGATAAGGAACACCAGACTCCGGATTTGCAATTCCAGTTTGGCAGACTTTATTACGGTGCAGGTACGCAGACTGATTCGCTGACAATCAATGCTGAAGAGCGCAAACAGGCGCTGATGGCTGCTGATTCTGTTTTTCATACTATTGCAGAAGCAGCACCGGAGAGCTATCTGGGCAATTTTTGGAGAGCACGTGCCAATTCTGCACTTGACCCCGAAACGACTCTTGGATTAGCGAAACCTTTCTATGAGGAAGTTGCTGCTTTGCTGGAAAGCAAGAATGATCCTCATTACAATTCAGCTTTGATTGAGTGCTACAGTTATCTTGGATATTACTATTTGTTGGCTATTGAAAATCCGGCACTGAAAGCGGAAGCGATGGCTAATAAGGAAAAATCCAAAGAATATTGGAGCAAAATTCTGGCTATAGACTCCACTAATGCTACTGCTAAAAGGGCATTGGATGGCATCAAATAGTGAATAATTTTAGTTGTTTGTCGTGACAGGAGGAGTGGAGAGTGATCTTAGCTCCTCCTTTTTTATAGTCACGTTTTACATGATGGGGCTGTTACATTGCTTTGGTTAGTGTGAAGCAGTCGATATCCGGTGCCCAGTTGTAGCTGTTACCCATACGGATATGATTATAACCGGCTTTCAGATCTACAGGAATTGTGATCTGGTTGTGTTTGTCGTCTTCTCCCAGTGAATCCACTTTGGTAACAATGCCATTGACATCTATTTCCAGTTGGCGTCCTTTGCCGAATGAGTAATGAATGGTCATCTCGTAACGTCCGCCGTCTGCGCTATATACTTCCGGCCATTCTGCATAGTTTTCCGGGTGTCCGCCCAAAAATCCTACCTTCATTTTTCCGGAAGCTTCCTGATCGGCAGCATATAGGATGCCTTTCGGGTTTTTGCCGAGATCATTGAACATGGGGAGATAAGCCCATTCCGCTTCATACAATGTCGGTTCCAGACGTGTTTCTCCTTCCATGCGGAGGAACATAGCACTGTGTGCGGGGAGTGTCTGCTCAAAGACATTGGAGAAACTTCCCAGATCACTGCGTTTTGCCAGATCGCGTACTTTCACATTTCCGCTAAATTCAAGTGCCGAGAAAGGTACGGAGAAGCTGCACACGGTGTCCGATGGATTATAAAGTGCGACAGCACGTACGTTACCACGTTTTTGTTCGATGTCTTTTACCAGTACATAGCCTTCGTTTTCATGCTGCACTACGTATGCCTGCAAGCCCAGCGGGTCTTGATTAAGAGCGATTAATTCTTTGTTGGTCAGCAGTTGAAGGGAAGATTCGGGCAGGCTTTCCAGATTACATCCGATCAACAGAGGCGAACTCATGATACACCACAGGCCGAAGTGGGCTTCTTCTTCTGTCGGGGTAAGTCCGTTTCCGCCTACTTTGCTGTTATTACGGAAACCGATGACCATCATATCCATATCATTATAATGTCCGTCTTTGGCGTAAGCGGACAGATATAGGTTTTTGCCGACTACATATTTCAATGAGCCCCAATGCGCATTGATGTCACCGCTGATACGCCATGAAGTTGCTACATCTTTAGCCCACGTACCGGGGAAAGCCCAGCGGCAGATATTGACAGAGACGTCCTTGTTTACTTTGTCGATACTGTTTCGGATAGAAGTATAGCGTTCTTCTTCATCCAAGCCCAGCAGGTCTCCGCCACAATAGTCTATCTTGATGAAGTCGAATCCCCATTCGTCGAAATAGAGTTGGGCATCCTGTTGTTCATGTCCATGAATGCCGGCTCCTACTCCTGCGTGATCGTTGTCCGCGATAGAGCCGCAGGTGTTGTTACCCGCATCTGTATAAATACCGGCTTTCATGCCAAGGCTATGTATATGGTCGGCGACAGGTTTCATACCGTTCGGAAAGCGACTCTTGTTGGCCTGCATTTTTCCATTGCCGTCCCGTTCGCCAAAATATCCGTCGTCAATGTTGATATAGCGGTATCCCACGTCTTTCAGACCTTTTTTGACCATAAGGTCAGCCTGATTTTTAATAATATCTTCACTGATATCTACCCGGAAAGCATTCCATGAGCTCCAACCCATAATAGGAGGGTTGACCGCTTCTTTACTACCGGACTGGGAAACCTGAGTTTCTGCACAACTAACACATAATAGGGAAACTATCGCTGTGGTTAAGAGGTGGAATCTGTTTTTCATGATGTAATTAGGTTGATGAATAAATGAGATTAAATAAATTTTTGGTAACAAAGATATAAATGAATCTATTGGCGTGCAAATAAATTGAACAAAAATGGCTGGGTATCGAATGAAAAAGAAATATAACTTCTTGAATTACCCACTGGATTATCAACGTATTATAAAGGCGTATAAAGCAAAAAGCGACAAATGATAAAATCATTTGTCGCTTTTGTCGGAATGAGGCGACTCGAACGCCCGACCCCTACGTCCCGAACGTAGTGCGCTACCAACTGCGCTACATTCCGCTACTTGCAAAGTGGTGCCACCAGGAATCGAACCGGGGACACAAGGATTTTCAGTCCTTTGCTCTACCAACTGAGCTATGGCACCTTTCTCGTTTGCGGGTGCAAAGATAAGTATATTTTTTAATACTGCAATAACTTGAAGGGAATTTTTCGTCTACTTATGAGGAAAGAGAGAAACTTTTCTTTTGGGGAAGAATAAATAGGCAATGCGGCATCACTTATTCAGTATATTTTATACTTTTACGAGTCTAAACAATCCGGACACTACAAACAATATAATATGATTCCTATGGCATTACAGTTTATTACAATTATTTTGTTAGCTGCATTCATTTATGTACTGGTTAAATATCAGACGGTGAAGAAAGATATGAATTCGATGGCAGCTGTAATGTTGCATGAATCTAATGAGTTAACTTCCATATTGCAGAACATAAACGTCTACTATCTGCTGATTGACAGGGACTTTGTCGTTCACAATACCAACTATTATGCTTTGAACCATTTGACACCTGTGGAGGGAGAAAGGAAAAAAGTGGGAGATTTATTGCATTGCAGAAATGCGATAGCTGCCGGAGAATGTGGAAAGCATGAACAATGTAAATTGTGCTGCATACGTACATTTATCGGCAAGGCTTTTTATGAAAAGAGAGGTTTTAAGAAACTGGATGCTTCTATGAAATTTTTAAGTGACGATGGAAAGTCCATTATTTCCTGTGATGTTTCTGTTTCGGGCGCTTATCTGCTGCATATCAATGGTGAAGAGCGTATGGTGCTGACAGTCTACGATGTAACGGAACTTCGGAATATACAGCGATTATTAGATGTAGAAAGAGAAAATGCGATTTCCGCCGATAAACTCAAGTCTGCCTTTATAGCCAATATGAGCCATGAAGTTCGCACTCCGTTAAACGCTATTGTCGGATTTTCCGGCCTGATGGCTACAGCTACCAGCGAAGAAGAAAAGAAGATGTATACCGATATAATCTCAGAAAATAATGAGCGGTTATTACGGCTGGTAAATGATATTTTTGATCTTTCGCAAATAGATGCAGGCGTGTTGAACTTTGTATATTCAGAGTTTGATGCCAATGATTTGCTGAGGGAACTGGAAGGTGTTTTCGGAATGAAGCTGAATGAGAATCCTTTGGTGGCATTAATATGTGAGGCACATCTGGAACCGATTATGATGCATTCGGAGAAACAGCGCATTATTCAGGTATTGACCAATCTGCTTCATAATGCGATGAAATTTACTAAAACAGGGGAAATCCGTTTTGGATGTCGTATGGAGGGTACAGATGAAGTCTGTTTTTATGTCTCTGATACTGGCATTGGTATTCCGGAAGAGGAGCAGGAGAAGATATTCTCCCACTTTACGAAACTTGACCGGGAGGTGCAGGGAACAGGACTCGGATTGACGCTTTCGGAAACAATTATTCATAATCTGGGAGGAAGAGTCGGAGTAAAATCGGAACTTGGAAAGGGCAGTACTTTTTGGTTTATATTACCTTTAATCACGAAGAAAGAAGTTGCTTGATTGAAAAATAAAACTGTCAGATAAAGCAAGAATTGATTTACTGAAGGAGAAAAAAGAAGAAAAGAGAAGTGTGAAAAAGAAATGCCCTGAAAGAAATAATAGGGAATGAATAATAAGAAATGAATAATCCCACCCTGGATACTGATTGGTTCAAGGTGGGATTATTGATAGATGTTAACTATATGTTTAGCTTTTAAGATTTAGGTATACCTTCATCTTTATTTCCGGAATTTGGCGATCCGTTACTTGCAGTGGTATTTCCACCAGAAGAAGCCGGATTGCTTGTCGGAGCAGAGCCGGAGGTTGCAGAGCCGGCACTTGCGGGGTTTGCAGTGGCGGGACTAGCCGGATTGGCAGACGATGTTGAAGCAGAAGTCGGACGAGCAGTACTTGAGCTGTTGGCAGTAGCACCGGCAGTAACACCGGCAGTAGCAGCCTGTGGTTGTACTTCCCAATGGAACGGCTCGAAATTGGAATTAGGATCTACCCAAGACGGTTTTTTGGATGCGTAGATGATAAACGGAGCAATGACTACGATCAATGCGCCGATAATCAATACAGAGAACCATACAGTATTACTACCGGTAGAAATCTGGCTGGGCGGGATGAAGCTCAGGATGAATGCGAGCAATGATCCGCAGAAGCCAAGACCTCCGATGAACCACATCAAACCGTTACCGGATTTACCGATACGGAACGGGCGGTTCAGTTTCTTCATCTTATAACGTAGTGCGATAGCTCCGGAGAACATCAACAAGTACATGATAAGGTAAAGAATAACTGTCAACTGTGACAGAATCTGATAGAAACTCTGTACGGAAGGCATGACAACGAACAACAAACTCAATACTGTAACAGCGATACCTTGTACGAACAGGATATTCTTCTGTACACCCAGCTTGTTTGTTTTCTGGAAGAATGGAGGCATATAACCAGCTTTACCTACAGCAAAGATACCTTTGGACGGACCTGCTACCCATGTCAGTACGCCGGCCAATACTCCGAATGCAAGAGCGATAGCGATGATCGGTGACAACCAGGAGGCGTGAATGTATCTGAAGTAATTGTCGAAACCAACGAGCAAACTTTGAGTCAAGTTAATATCTTTGGCAGGGATGATAACACCCAGTGCGAATGTTCCCAATACGAAGATAAGAACAGTGATAAGTGCACCGATAAATACGGCTTTCGGGTAGTTCTTAGATGGATTTTCTACGTCCTTCACGTGGATACCACCCATTTCCATACCGGCATAAAACAAGAAGATACTGGCCGCAAGAACAACATTATCGAAGTTGGTAAAATCAGGGAAGAAGCTGCTGTGGAAATCCATGTTGGATTGTCCGCCGGTTGCCAGATAAATGATGCCCAGGATAATCAGCAGGGCAGCCGGGATAATTGTACCGACCATACCACCGACCTTGGCTACCTTACCTACCCAGCTCATACCTTTCAGCGAAATGAAAGTTGCCAGCCAGTAAATGATAAGAACTACGACGAGGGTGTAATACTTGTTGTTTGCTAACGACATGTCATGTACATCGTTCATACCGATGAAGGCAATGGATACGGCACCGAATGTCAATACGGTCGGATACCAGATGGTACTTTCAATCCATTGTACCCAGATGGCGAGGAATCCCAGTTTCTTGCCGTAAGCTTCGCCTACCCACCGGAACACACCACCTTGCTTATCCTGAAACATAGCTGCCAGTTCGGCTGCTACGAGCGATGTCGGAATTAGGAAGACGATAGCTGCGAAAAGATAATAGAAAGCCGAACTCATTCCGTATACGGCCTCGGCTGGTAGTCCACGCAATGATACTACTGCCGTAACGTTCATGATAGCCAGGGTGAACACGCCCAGCTTCACTGCATTTTTAATATTTGCCATAAGTTAAGGTTTTAAGTGAAAAATATTTTAAAGTCAGTGTTATAACAACATTTTGCGCGAGATGTTTCCGCAATCTCTTTCAAAGTTCGTTAATTAACATCGCTAAATTGATAGATTGTATATCTCAATCCCTTTGTTCCGAAACAATCGCTTTATCAGATTGTTTCTAAGCATTATAAATTACATAAGAATCATTTTATTATAAATTAAGCAGTTATGAAATCAGCACTTTCCGATTTTATCTTAGGGAAAAAAGGGATTTATGGTATTCTCCACATTATTATATTATTGATGTCCCTTTTTCTGGTCATTAGTATTTCGATAGATACATTCAAAGGGATTCCTTTTTATACGCAGTCTTCGTACATGAAAATCCAGTTGTGGATTTGCCTCTGGTTTCTGTTTGATTTTGTATTGGAGTTTTTTCTGGCAAAGCATAAATGGCGTTATATACGGACGCACTTTATCTTTCTGCTGGTGGCAATCCCTTACCAGAACATTATTGCCTATTATGGGTGGACATTCTCTCCGGAGGTCACTTATCTGCTTCGGTTTATTCCTTTGTTGCGGGGAGGATATGCACTTGCTATCGTAGTAGGATGGCTTACTTACAACCGGGCTTCGAGTTTGTTCGTCTCTTATCTGACGATGTTGCTGGCAACGGTCTATTTCGCCAGTCTTGCCTTCTTTGTACTTGAGCATAAAGTGAATCCGCTGGTGACTGACTACGGAGACGCTTTGTGGTGGGCATTTATGGATGTGACTACCGTCGGATCGAATATAGTTGCGATGACGACTACCGGTAGGGTACTCTCTGTGCTGCTGGCAGCTTTGGGAATGATGATGTTTCCTATCTTTACAGTCTATATTACGAATCTGATTCAGCAGTCTAATGAAAAGAAAAAGCAGTATTATGCGGAAGAAGAAGAGAAGAAAGCGCCGGCACAGGGGACAACATAGTCTACAAATAGAAAAGGTTACTATCCGCGGATAGTAACCTTTTGTTTTTCTCATAGAGCGAATAAACTAGTCGGCTACGATCAAGTGATTATCACTGAATACGTTCAATCCTAGTTTATTCATAACATATTGGATAGCCAATTGTGCCTTTACAGAATTGCCGGCACCATCCAAAGGAGGAGCAAATGCGGCAATACCGAACTGTCCGGGCAATACACCCATCACACCACCACCTACACCGGTTTTAGCCGGGATACCGGAGGTGTACATCCAGTCGCCTGTATGTTCGTAGAAACCTACGGCGGCAATCATGGCAGTTATTTTAGGAGCCAGGCTGGCATCGAAAACTTCTTTCTTGGTCACCGGGTTCACACCGCCATTGGCGATAGTTCCGGCTGCAACAGAAAGCTGTAATGCGGTTACTCCCAAGGAGCACTGACGGGTATAAAGGTCTAACGCCATATCCGGATCATCATAGATACGGTTGTAGTTTTTCAGCAACCATGCAATAGAACGGTTGTTAAAGTTCGTATCCGATTCAGACTTATATAATTCGTCAATCAGTTGGGGAGCGCTGCCGCACAAATCAGTCACGTTCTCTACGATGGCATCCCATTTCTTGGCAGAGTCACCGATCGGTTTTACCATACTACAGGCAGAAATGGCACCGGCATTTACCAATGGAGTAGATGGGTGGTCATTTTCCAGCAAGATAGCGATGATTGAGTTGAAAGGCAATCCTGTTGCGTCAGCTCCGATTTTTTCTAATATTTCCTTAGCACCATATTGGCGCAGAGCAAGGATAGCCGTATGCACTTTGGATACGGATTCGATGCCGAAGCGGTAGTCGGTATCTCCCACATGGATGGTCTGCCCGTTGAGCAGGCAGACACTGATTCCAAAGAGATCCTTGTTGACATTTGCCAGATAAGGAATATAGTCGGCATTCTTGCCACCGGTATTGGCCTTTACCTGATCGTATGCCTCCTGTACCACTTCTTTCAATTGAGCGAGTGTTACTTTTTTATCCATAGATCATTTTATTTTTTTACGGTTTTACGACGACCACCGTGGTTGAACATCTTGACTTCTACCGGAAGATTCTTTTCTTGAGCCATACGGGTAGGAGTTGGATATTCCAGTTTTTCCAGTTCGGCGATGGCATTGTTGATGTCGCCCAGAAGCATATCTGCCATGTCACGGCTGAATCCCTGACGAACAACGACACGCATCACTACATAATCTTCCAGTTTAGAAGGCAATGTATAAGCAGGAACCATCCAACCATGTTGAGACAGTTTGTCTTGCAAATCATACAAAGTCCATTTGGCGCTCTTTGCATATTCCGGTTTCAGATACCAGATGAATAGCGGGTTCACAACATCTTCTGAGTAGTTAACGAACGGAACCATCTTGGCTATTTCACTATGGATATATTTGGCAATTTGCAGGGAGTTGTACTGCACTTCTTTGTAACCCTGGAATCCTAAGCGGATGAATTGATAATATTGTCCCAGAATTTGTGCGGCCGGACGAGAGAAGTTCAAACCTACCTGTGTAATGTTGGCGCCCAGATAGTTGACGCTGAATGACATTTCTTCGGGCAGATATTCTTTGCCTTTCCAACAAACCCATCCGAGTCCCGGATATACCAAACCAAACTTGTGGCCGGATACGCTGATAGAAAGTACCCATTTCAAACGGAAGTCCCATTTCTTTTCCGGATACAGGAACGGAAGGATGAAACCACCACTGGCGGCATCTACGTGGATAGGAATGTCATAACCGGTCTTGGCATTGTAAGCATCCAGAGCTTTATCCAATGCTTCGACATCATCATTCAGTCCAGTCCATGTAACACCTTGAATCGGTACGATACAGATGGTGTTTTCATCACACATTTTCAAAGCTTCTTCGGGGTCAAGAGTGGTTTTTTCAAGCGTCAAAGGCACTTCACGCATTTCAATCTGCCACAACTGTGCAAACTTTTCCCAAACAACCTGGAAACCTGTAGAAATAACAAAGTTTGGTTTATCAAATGGTTTGCCCTGTGCTTGTCTTTTCTTACGCCAACGCAACCAGGCAGCTACACCACCCAACATACATGCTTCTGAAGAACCGATAGCCAAAGCACCTGTTTTCCAGGTATCTTTTTCAGGAGAGTTCCACAAGTTGGCAACGATGTTGATACATTTACCGTTCATCACAGCGATACGCGGATATTCTGTTTCATCAATGTAGTTGATGTTGATGGCCTCATTCATCAGCTTGGTTGCATATTCGTCCATATAAGTGGTAACGAAAGTAGCCAGATTCAAACGGGGCTGAGTTTGAGCAAATGTTTCATCTTTCACCATTTGATAGGCGACTTCAGGAGTAGTAGGTCCATCAGGTATTTTCTCTACCGGAGAGGGTTGTAACATTCTGTCTGAACCAAATACATCGGTTTTTGCATCACCTTTTCTGAAATTTAAATCTTCCATACTAATTTGTTTTTTTAAAGGTTTAGGGCGATGGGGATTTTCCCCGTCGAATTTCCCTCAACAACAGCAGATAGTTTTGAAAGTTTTCAGGTTTTACATTATTTGGCGTTTATTAAGGGGGCGGACTTTTTGCCAATGGAAGGCGGGCGGAATATAAATAACCAAAGGCAAGAAAGAAATAAATCCTTCTTGCCTTTGGTTGTGTGAATGGTAGCCGGTTGTTATCGTTATTTTGATACCTATTGAAATATGTCGTTAAAGTCTAGCGGAAGTCTTTCAGTTCTTCCTGTAGTTTTTGGCGAGTGAAGAAAATGCGGCTCTTTATAGTACCTAGCGGAAGGTTCAGCTTTTCTGCTATTTCACGATATTTGAAGCCGGAAACATGCATGGCGAAAGGTACTCTGTACTCTTTGGGTAATGCATTGACTACCCGATGCATTTCTTTCAGGTCGTAGGCGTTCTCCGTACTTTCAAAACCTGCGTCCTGCGGTAAATTCAAATGGTAAAGATTGTCCGTACGGTCAACAAATGTCTGGTCGCGAACTACCTTGCGGTAGTTGTTGATAAAGATGTTGCGCATAATCGTGTACATCCATCCTTTAAAATTTGTGTCAGGTGTGTATTTATCTTCATTATCTAATGCTTTTAATGATGTTTCCTGCAACAAATCGTTTGCTTCTTCGCGGTCGGTTGTCAGCTTATAAGCGAAACGGAGCAGTTCTTCCTGTACCCCTACTAAATCTTTTCTGAAGCTTAAACTTTTCATATACGTTGCTTTTTAAATTGTGAGTATTCTTTGTTAAATTTCGATGATGCAAGTTTACGGGATTTTTTTAAGTTCGTTGGGGGAGAAACTGACGGAATTTGACCTAAAAACTGTCTACGGATAGTTTTTAGGTCATAAACTGATAGTTTATGGGTGTTTTTCACTCAGTTTTTGAGTATTCAATAATGCCTCATTTGAACTTTATAAGGTCATTGTTGTTTTCATCAGACCTAAACTTTTAACGAACCGGTATATGAAAATACAGACGGGAAGGGGTACTATACCTCTCATCACTTTACTAGCTATCTGGTCTATTTCGGCACTGACCTCTCTGCCGGGGCTGGCTGTTTCGCCCATACTGGGCGACCTTACTAAAATATTTCCGGAAGCAACGGACTTGGATATTCAGATGTTGACTTCGTTGCCGTCGTTGCTGATTATCCCTTTTATCCTTCTGGGCGGTAAACTGACGGAAAAAGTTGATTTGGTCCGTATCCTGAAGATCGGACTCTGGCTTTTTGCGGCAAGCGGCATTTTATATCTGATTTCCAACAGAATGTGGCAACTGATCGTGGTGAGTGCCATGCTGGGCATTGGAGCCGGATTAATCATTCCCTTATCTACCGGACTGGTGTCGAAATACTTTGTGGGCGCTTACCGGGTGAAACAGTTCGGACTGAGTTCCGCTATCACCAATTTTACATTGGTAATAGCTACAGCTGTCACAGGTTATCTGGCGGAAGTTAGCTGGCATTTGCCGTTTTTGGTTTATCTGCTTCCTCTGGTTTCGATTCTGCTGGTCGGCCATCTGAAGGATCGTCAGGATGAATCGGTTGTCCGGCAGCCTGAATCGGAAACTTCCTCTCCCGAACAATCTGCTTCTGTAGATACAGGAGGGAGTAAATATGGAATCCATACTAAGCACTTGCTCCAGATTATGCTTTTCTACGGGGTGACCACCTATATTGTGCTGGCAGTTATCTTCAATCTGCCCTTCCTGATGGAGAAGCACCATTTTACCAGCGGTGATTCGGGACTGATGATATCGCTTTTCTTTTTGGCGATTATGGCTCCGGGATTTTGTCTGGATAAGATTGTGGACGAGCTGAAAGAGCGTACCAAAGCTTACAGCTTACTATCTATGGCTGTGGGGCTGGCTCTGATCTGGATTGCCCCGATCGAATGGATGATTATTCCGGGGTGTCTTTTTGTCGGGTTGGGATATGGAGTTATCCAGCCTATGCTTTATGATAAAACGACACATACGGCACTTCCTCAGAAGACGACCCTGGCGCTGGCTTTTGTGATGATGATGAATTATCTTGCCATACTGCTATATCCTTTTATTGTCGATTTTCTCCAGAAGTTGTTTCACACTCAGTCGCAGGAGTTTCCTTTTATTTTCAATTTATTGATAACGGTCGTTACTTTCTTCTGGGCCTATCTGAGACGCGATTCCTTTTTGTTTAATGATCAATTGAAATAATAAAGATGAAGAATAAGAAACTGGAAGCCAATCTGAGTATGGCTGTATCAAAAATATTCAGCGGTTTAAATATGAATGCCTTGAAGTATCTGCTTCCCTTATGGATGAGCCCGTTGACGGGTGCGACGCTTCGTTGCACCTTTGCAGCCGTTGCATTCTGGGTGATCGGATGGTTCATGCCGCCGGAGAAGTCATCTACTAAAGATAAATGGTTGCTTTTCCTGTTGGGAGCATTCGGACTGTATGGCTTTATGTTTCTTTATCTGGCCGGACTGAGTAAAACAACTCCGGTGTCCAGTTCCATTTTTACCAGTCTTCAGCCTATCTGGGTATTTCTGATTATGATCTTCTTTTATAAAGAGAAAGCGACATGGAAGAAGATTCTCGGGATTTCGATCGGTTTGATCGGTGCGCTGGTCTGTATCCTGACACAGCAGAGTGATGATCTGGCATCCGATGCTTTCATGGGGAATATGCTTTGTCTGGTCAGTTCTGTCGTTTATGCAGTTTATCTGATACTTAGCCAGCGTATCCTTTCTTCCATCGGGGCGATGACCATGTTGAGATATACATTTTCCGGTGCGGCAGTCTCTGCTATTATAGTTACATTTATTACTGGATTCGATGCACCGGTGTTTTCTATGCCGTTCCATTGGACACCTTTCCTGATTCTGATGTTTGTACTTGTATTTCCAACAACGATCAGCTATATGTTGCTTCCGGTCGGTTTGAAATATCTGAAAACGACAGTTGTGGCGATATACGGTTATCTGATTCTGATTGTTGCGACGATTGCTTCTCTGGCTTTGGGGCAGGACCGTTTTAGCTGGACGCAGACAGCCGCTATTATTTTTATCTGTATTGGTGTATATCTGGTTGAGGTAGCCGAAAGTAAAGATAAGTCGCCGGACCCTTTGAAGAAGTAGTTGTATATACATCAGAAGATGACGGTTATGATACAAAAAAGCGGGCGCCTTTCTCAAGGTGCCCGCTTGCTTATGTCATCATCATGTTTTATAGAGAGGAGTTGATTGCTTGCGCAATGGATTTGAATTCTTCATCCGATAGTTTCAGTTTCGGATTGGAGAACAACATATCCGATTCCTTCTGAATAGGAATTAAGTGGATATGAGCGTGCGGTACTTCCAGACCGATAACCGCTTCGCCTACCTTTTTGCAAGGGAAAGCTTTTTCGATGGCACGGGCTATCTGTTTGGCAAATACGTGCATGGCTGCGAGGTCTTCGTCACTTAAATCGAAGATATAGTCTACTTCCTGTTTGGGGACTACCAGTGTATGTCCCTTTACCAACGGATTGATATCAAGAAAAGCAAAAAAACGATCGTTCTCCGCTATCTTGTAGCAAGGAATTTCGCCTGCGATGATTCTACTGAATATGGTTGCCATAACTTTTGATAGATAAAAGAAGGCAAGCCTCACACGGAGACCTGCCTTACTGTTAAATGGATATGTTTACTACTTCTAATGCAATTTTACCCTGCGGTACGGTAATTTCTGCAACATCACCCACCTTCTTGCCAAGCAAACCTTGTGCGATCGGGGTGTTAACGGAAATCTTGCCTTCCTTCAGGTTGGCTTCACTTTCGGAAACGATGGTATAAGTCATCTTCATACCATTCTTTACGTTCTTCAGTTCCACCTTGTTCAGAATCTGTACAGAATCTGTCTTTAGTTTGGATTCATCTATGATTTTTGCATCTGCGATGACCGCTTTCAATTTGTTGATGCGCATTTCCAGCATCCCCTGTGCTTCTTTGGCTGCATCATATTCTGCATTTTCCGACAAGTCGCCTTTATCTCTGGCTTCGGCGATGGCCGCAGAGATCTTAGGGCGTTCCACTGTTTCCAGTTCTTTCAATTCTGCCATTAACTTTTTGTAACCTTCTTCTGACATATAAGCCATGATGTTTTTCCTCCTTTTTATTTAAAATGGTCATATAAACAAAAAAGAATTCCAACATGGCACATGTTGGAACCCTCTTCTCAATTATTTCTTTGCAAAGATAGCCTTTTAAGTGATATCTGTCAAGTGAAAAAAGATGCTATGTAACATATTTAAATGAAATATGCTAAATTATAACAACTTAGAGCAATGACTTGACAGCTGCTTCCAAATCCTTGATATCTTCGCCGCGAAGCTTTAATTCGTTGTTACGGTTAATCAAAAAGATAGATGGAACTTGACGAACATTATATACAGCTACGTTGGTAGAATACACTCCGTTTCCATCGCGTACACAAACCCAAGGAAGGTTGTCTGCCGCAGTTTTCCAGTAGTGTTCGTCCGCATCGAGAGATACCTGATATATTTCCAGTCCTTGTTTTGCGTATTCATTATATAGTTCGCGAAGCATCAGGTTGTGAGGAGAACCGGCAGGCGACTGGAATACAGAGAAATCGAGCAATACGACTTTTCCTTTCAGGTCGGTCAGTTTGCGCACATTTCCTTTCACGTCACGCAGGGCGATGTCGATAATGCCGGTTTCCACTATTTTCTCTTGAGGAATTTCCAATGCTTTCGCCTGTGGCTGGCGCGTGTTCTTCATCCCCTTAATTACAATATTATAAAGGTTCTTGGAACGTACGGCATGAGGGAACGCATTGTTGAGGCTCGTAGCGACAGCAGCGAAACATTTCACATCATCTTTATTGTTCAACGGATCGAATATCAGGTAATTATTGAGTTTCTGGAACAGGGCAAAGTAAGCGGCTGCCGTGTTGGGAGCAGCGAAAATATAGTTCACTTTGACATCTTCCTTGTAATTGTTGAGCAACGTTGCCAGACTGTCTTCAAATACATCATGCCCCATTCTGTTACTACGTAAAGCTGCCAGCAAGTCGTCCACCTCTTTTTGAAGGCGGATCTGCTTCAGCGTCAGCTCTTTTATCTTGTTGCTGTTTTCCGAACCTTCCACCGTGTAAGTAGTGGAGAAATCCACATACGGAGCTTTGATCTGAATCGTTTCGATAGAATCTACAGAAAAATTGATGATTTTGTCGTCAATCCGCAAACGATAAAATTCGGGTGATTCGGGACGAGGCTGCTTGAAACTGAATGTACCTTCCCCCTTCAGCTTCACTGAATCGAGCGGAACAATACCTTCCAGACCGGAAGCTTCGAGATAAAGCATTTTACCGTCGGCTCCTGATACATCCCCGTTCACCTGGAATTTAGGGCCGGAACTACAAGCAGTAATAGTAAGTGCGGCGAGCGCTGCAAAAGTAACCTTTTTCATATAGTGTGTGTTATTAACGAGATGCAAATATACTTCTTTTCGAGATTAGTCAAAGCATTTTGCCGGGTTCTTCATCCTAATTTTGAAAAAAAATCAGTTCACCACTAACTTTTTACCTCATTTCCACCTGATTACCACGATAAATGTATATCTTTGCAGGAATTTTGAAAGAAAAAGTATAGATAAAACAATTTTTATGATTAACCCAATTGTTAAGACAATCGAGTTACCTGATGGAAGAACCATCACACTCGAGACGGGAAAGTTGGCAAAACAGGCAGACGGTTCTGTAATGCTCCGCATGGGAAACACCATGTTGTTAGCTACTGTTTGTGCCGCTAAAGATGCAGTTCCCGGAACAGATTTTATGCCTTTACAGGTAGAGTACAAAGAAAAATTTGCGGCATTCGGCCGTTTCCCTGGTGGTTTCACCAAGCGAGAAGGTAGAGCTTCTGATTATGAGATTCTGACTTGCCGTCTTGTAGACCGTGCTCTCCGTCCTTTATTCCCCGATAATTATCACGCAGAGGTATATGTGAACATCATCCTCTTTTCTGCTGATGGTGTGGATATGCCGGATGCATTGGCAGGACTTGCCGCTTCTGCAGCACTTGCCGTTTCAGATATTCCTTTCAACGGACCGATCTCTGAAGTGCGTGTAGCACGTATCGACGGTCAGTTCGTTATCAATCCTACTTTTGAACAACTGGAAAAAGCTGACATGGACTTGATGGTAGCCGCTACTTATGAGAACATCATGATGGTAGAAGGTGAAATGCATGAAGTATCTGAAGCTGAATTGCTGGAAGCAATGAAAGTGGCTCACGAAGCTATCAAGATTCATTGCAAAGCGCAGATGGAGTTGACTGAAGAGGTTGGAAAAACTGTAAAACGTGAATACAACCACGAAGTAAACGACGAAGACTTGCGCAAGGCTGTTCGCGAAGTATGTTACGACAAGGCTTACGCAGTTGCTGCTTCCGGAAACAATAACAAACACGAACGTTTTGCTGCTTTCGAAGCGATCCGCGAAGAATTCAAAGCTCAATTCTCTGAAGAAGAATTGGACGAAAAGGCTGCATTGATCGATCGTTACTACCACGATGTAGAAAAAGAGGCCATGCGCCGTTCTATCCTTGACGAAGGTAAGCGTCTGGATGGTCGTAAGACTACCGAAATCCGCCCGATCTGGTGTGAAGTAGGTCCTCTGCCTGGCCCTCACGGATCTGCTATCTTTACTCGTGGTGAAACACAGTCATTGACTTCTGTTACTCTGGGTACAAAACTGGATGAGAAGATTATCGACGATGTTTTGGAACACGGAAAAGAACGTTTCTTGTTACACTATAACTTCCCTCCTTTCTCTACAGGCGAAGCAAAAGCACAACGTGGTGTAGGCCGTCGTGAAATCGGTCACGGTCACTTGGCTTGGCGTGCTTTGAAAGGACAGATTCCTGCTGACTATCCGTATGTAGTACGTGTGGTTTCAGATATCCTCGAATCTAACGGTTCTTCTTCTATGGCTACCGTATGTGCCGGCACATTGGCATTGATGGATGCAGGTGTGAAGATCAAGAAACCGGTATCGGGTATCGCTATGGGATTGATTAAGAATCCGGGCGAAGAAAAATATGCTGTATTGTCTGATATCCTGGGTGACGAAGACCACTTGGGAGATATGGACTTCAAGGTGACCGGAACAAAAGACGGTATCACTGCTACACAGATGGATATCAAGGTAGACGGTCTGTCTTATGACATTCTGGAACGTGCTTTGAACCAGGCTAAAGAAGGACGTATGCATATCCTTAATAAGATTACTGAAACAATTGCTGAACCACGTGCCGACCTGAAAGAACATGCTCCACGTATCGAAACGATGACAATTCCTAAAGAATTCATCGGTGCTGTGATCGGCCCTGGTGGAAAGATCATCCAAGGTATGCAGGAAGAAACTGGTGCTGTGATTACTATCGAAGAAATTGATGGTATGGGACGCATCGAAGTTTCCGGAACAAACAAGAAATGTATTGATGATGCAATGCGCATGATTAAAGCAATCGTTGCTGTTCCTGAAGTAGGCGAAGTTTATAAAGGTAAAGTTCGTTCTATTATGCCTTATGGTGCATTTATCGAATTCTTGCCGGGCAAGGATGGTTTGCTGCACATCTCCGAAATTGACTGGAAACGTCTGGAAACAGTAGAAGAAGCCGGAATCAAAGAAGGTGATGAAATCGAGGTAAAACTGATTGATATCGATCCGAAAACTGGCAAATTCAAACTTTCAAGAAAGGTTTTGTTGCCAAGACCGGAAAAGAAGTAAGAAAGCGATAGCTTCTATATATAATGAAGGCTGTTTCAAATTTAATTTTGAAACAGCCTTCTTTTTTTCTATCAGCATACTTCTTTTAGCCTTTTCACCACAGAGGACGCAGAGGCTATAATTATCTCTAAACTAGAACTCTGAAAACTCTATGTCCTCCGTGTCCTCTGTGGTGAAATAGTTCGTTTATGAAACAAGAATGAGGTTTCCGCCTAAAACTAGGTTTTACAGGAGATGATTTCTGTATATCTTAAAAAATAAGATTTCTTATTAGTATCATCCGGAGCTGAACTGTTTTATATATAGAGTTAGTATATATTAGATTTATTCAGTTTATTAAAACCTTTAAAAAGATGAAAGACACCTTATTATATCCTCCCCAAAAAAGAATCGGAAAGTACCCCCATACTTCCCGATTCGAAACAGTCAAAAATCGACCTTAATCAATTTATTAACTTAACACGTTGCAAAGATATGAGAAAAATTTCTTTGAAAGGGCTTTTTTGCCCAAAAAGTTTAGAATCTAAGCAAATAATACTGGCTATGAGGATTATATTATTCTTTTTTTTGTTCGTAACTGATAAGGAATGAATGTACAATCAGCCATTGAGAGGGGTATAACATCCAATACACAAGCTATATATACCCTGTACATTGGATCTATATATCCTGTACATTGGATTTATATCTCCTGCGCGCTGGAACTATATCCCCAACTACTATTCATTCTTGAGGCTCCTTGGAGTCAAATCTGGGCTGAACACAGCCCTCTCCAATAAAGTGTTGACATTTCGCATTCAGCCCTTTCAGCCTTGCTCGCAAACGCTTTGATGGAAGGCGATAGCGGCTGAAAGCACTATTTTATACCCCGTCTCTGGTGTATGCTGAGAGGGGTAAGTAACTTCAGCCCTTTCAGCCGGAAAAAGAATTGATTCAAACGCTAATAATTTCCGATTCAACAGAGCCTGTATTTATTCCAAACAGAGTCTCTGTTCGGAACAAACAAAGGCTCTGTCCGAGGTAAACCGACCCTCTGTTTTTTTCTGAACTATTGATCCATTGATTGATTTGAATAAGCCGGTATTCCACCAGCTTTCATCTCGGTGGTGAGTCGTTTTCATCTCGGTAGTGAGTAACCTTTATCTCGGTGGTAAGTGAAGGCCATCTCCGGGCTTACAGAATTCAGTCCGTGTGTTGAGTAACTATAACTTGTCAGCAGAATAGCTATAACCAATCAGCTTTGGGGTTTATGTACGACCGAGGCTGAAAGGACTGAAACTACCCCTCCCCACTCAGAATGCCCTTACACTAGGGTGTAAAATAGTGCCTTCAGCCGCTATCGCCTTCTATCAAGGCGTTTGCGAGCAAGGCTGAAAGGGCTGAATGCTGAGAATACCCATAGAATAGTGTGAACTATAAAGGTGGTACATCTTTCACTCAGATGTTGTACATCTTTTACTCAAATGTAGTACTAGAGTCAGGCAACTTAAGTACTTGTCAGAAGCAAGTCTTGTACTTATAGGGAAGTTTTCTAATATAAGATTGAATCATTCAATGTCGTTTCCCCGGTTCACTTGTGTGAACTCATTTCTTCTTGGCAATATTCCTTATTGAAATTTCTTATCTTCTTCGAGAAGTTCCTGGCTACATTGTTCCGGTGCCAGAGGGGTAAAGAACTCTATCAGATTTTTTTCAGGATCGCGCAGGTACAAGGTGGCATTCTATCGGATGAAAAGAATACGGATGCTTCCGGCAATTACTTATAAATTTGCACCGGCAGTTCTCCTTTTAACGCGCCTAAAGCATTATAAGCCAACGATTCCATTTCTCCTTCCCCGGGATAGACATGTATAGGAGCTAAAAAAGAAATTCGTTTTTTCAATCTTGAGATAATATAATCCGAATAGGCAATACCTCCTGTCAGCAGAATGGCATCCACTTTTCCGCAAAGTACGGTAGCGGCTCCGCCCCGTGGTTTTTTTCCCCTGTTGGCCATTGAC
>OBWY01000658.1_pt1 | contig 24925 bp, 16 predicted proteins | sample 1538081 | NCBI WGS metagenome assembly OBWY01 (sample SAMEA2580089, study PRJEB22360) | human gut metagenome | biome: human gut; feature: human-associated habitat; material: faeces | place: Denmark | collected 2008/2010
TACAAGGTGGTTTCCTTATGCGGAGTGTCAGTGAAGTCGAAGTACCGGCGGTAATGACAGAAACCGTAATAGTCAGCGTCTTCGTTCTTCCAAGCCCAATACTGCGCGGTCAGTTCGCAGTAACGCGGGTTTTTCGCGGAAATGTTCTCACCTTCGTCGTCATGCAAGGTGTTTGCAAACCGGATTGCTGCGTTCGCCGCGCCCACCTGCACCGGAAGGATACTTTTCCCTTCGGGGAACGTGGCCTGCTTATGCGCCGACACGAAAATCTTGATGTTCGGATGATGCTGTTCCGCTGTGAGAACCATGTGAGATATTCCGCCTTACTAAGACAAACGTCCTTTCCTCAATAGAATATATGAGAGTACTGCCGAAGAAGGGCGCGTCACCTGCATCGTCACTTGCATTTTGCGTCCGGATGCTTCGCACTAGTAAGATGGGATGCTTGTGAAAGACTTTTTTGAGAGCCTCAAGAAGAGGTACCACTACGCGATGGTGGTGTTCAAGGAACTGGTGAAGACCGATTTCCAGCTGCGCTACCAAGGTTCGTTTCTAGGTATGGTGTGGTCCGTATTGAAGCCGTTGATGCTGTTCGCGGTGATGTACGTGGTGTTCGTGAAATTCCTGAAGTTCTCCGACGGCACCCCGACCTTCCCGATTTCGCTGCTGTGCGGTACCTGTTTGTGGAGCTTCTTCTCCGAGTCCACCAGCATGGGTATGCAATCCATCGTGGGACGCGGTGATTTGCTACGCAAAGTGCATTTCCCGAATTACATCATCGTGGCCTCCACCACGATGGGATCCATGATTTCATTAGGTATTAACTTGTGCGTGGTGATTTTATTCGGTTTCTTCGCCCATGCACACTACACTTGGCGCGTGCTGCTCGTACCGTTCAGCATAATCCAGTTGTACTGTCTAGGGCTGGGCGTGGCATTGCTGCTCGCCTCGCTGTTCGTGTACTTCCGTGATGTGGCACATATTTGGGAAGTCGTGCTGCAAGCCATGTTCTATGCTACACCTATCATCTATCCGATTTCGATGGTGGCTAACAACCCAGATTTCTCTTGGGCGGCTAAATTGCTTATGCTGAATCCTTCCACTCAGGTAATCATGGATATTCGCCATAACCTGCTTTCCCCAGAATATGTGCCGACCGTATGGAGCATGGTCGATAACAAACTGCTATGCCTTCTGCCGTACGTGCTGTCCGCGTTCATTCTGTGGCTGGGCATTCATGTGTTCCGTAAATACAGCTCCAAGTTCGCGGAGGTGCTCTGATCATGGCTGAGATTGCATTGACTGAAAAGACACAGGAAGAAGCCAAGGACGAGCGCCCGGTAGTGCTCAAGGTCGACCATGTGGCCAAAATGTTCCGTCTGCCCACTGAGCAGGCGACCGGCCTGAAGATGGCGTTCTTAAACTGGACGAAGGGCATCAAAGGCTACACCGAGCAGCATGTGCTCCGCGACATCAATTTCGAAGTACGCCAAGGCGACTTTTTCGGTATTGTTGGCCGTAATGGTTCCGGCAAGTCCACATTACTGAAGATCATCTCCCAGATCTATACCCCGGAGCAAGGCTCGGTCACTGTCAAGGGCAAACTGGTGCCATTCATCGAGCTCGGCGTCGGTTTCAATCCGGAACTGACTGGCCGTGAGAATGTGTACTTGAATGGCGCTCTGCTTGGATTCACTCGTCCGCAGATTGACGCGATGTATGACGACATCGTGGAGTTCGCCGAGCTTGAGGACTTCATGGACCAGAAGCTCAAGAACTACTCGTCTGGCATGCAGGTACGTCTTGCTTTCTCCGTGGCCATCAAAGCGCAGGGAGACATTCTGGTGCTCGATGAGGTGCTTGCCGTCGGAGATGAGGCGTTCCAGCGTAAATGCGACAACTTCTTCGCGGAAATCAAGAAAGATCCGACCAAGACCGTCATCCTTGTCACCCACTCCATGGACGCGGTGAAGAAATACTGCAACAAGGCCATCCTCATCAAGGATGGCGAGATCATCGCAAGTGGCGACAAGAACGATGTCGCGGATCGCTACACTCTCGAAAACCTCAAGGTAGAGCGCAAGAACGAGGAAAAGGAGAAAGACAAGGAAAAGGAAGGCGAATACCCGCTTGGTCTCAGCGAGCGCGTTCCCACATTCCGCATTCTGCCGGTTTCCGAACAGATGCTCACTTGCAAGGATACATTCGAATTCGACGTCGAATATAATCTGCGCGACAGCAAGGACATCGAGTTCTACATCCCCATGTCAGTATTGGATGTCAAGCGCGGCGGCGTTCCGTATGATTGTGGCGTCTCATTCAAGGTCAACAAGACAGGCCATAACAAGGTGCATTTCGCATTGCCTTTGCATCTCTTCAATGACGGTGACTTCAAAATCATCGCCACCATGCGCATTATTCCTGATACCAGCAATCTGAAGAATTTCGAGCAACTCGCGTTCACCAGCGATGAGAATTCATGCTACTTCTCAGTGCGCAATCCAGGAACGGTGAATTTTGCCGGTTTGCTCAACGATTCGGCCATGCGCATTGATGAAATCGGTATGAGTGCCTGCGACTGATTCTGATTTCCAATACGAAACATTCAAAAGGGGACGAAGTGGACTTCGCCCCCTTTTTTATATGCGTTGGTGATACAACGCATCCATTTGTGGAGCATCAATGCTCTATACCAAGATGAGAGACTGAAAGGGCAGCTATGCCGAGGCCGTTGACGGCAGCGAAGAAACTATGGACCGTATTCTGCACGTTGGCCATGTGCATCACCGTGGGCATGACTACGAATCATATCGCCATGGCAGATAGCGCGACGCAAAATAGCAATATTATTGCTTCATTGAAGTATATGAGCGAGCTCAACAAACTACGCCAATCCAGACGTACCCCCTTGACTGCGCAACAAATCATTGAGGCGCAGAATGCCGACAACAGTGCAAACATGCGTTCAGGGCAGGTTGCGGAAGATGCGGCCGACGGCTCTCCTGTTCCCGAACTTAACGTGAACTGGGATTTGATGAGTTGGGCTCAGAAGCGCGCCGATGCCTTGGCCGAACGAGCCTCTGTGAATCAGAGTCAACCAATTAGCCATGACGACATGTATGTAGGCGCACCATCATGGACTTCGAAATATAATCTTGGAGAGAGTCCAAACTATCAAAGCGGAACATATTGGTTTGGCCCTGAAGCCTTGTTCATCGGATACCCTGAAACGGGACAAAGCAATCATAATCCAATTCAATCTTGGTATAGCGAACTGTCCGCTGCAGCTGGTAGCAACAGACAAGGGTATGGCCATTACCTCACCGAAGTGAGCAATCTGGCGGATACCGCCGGCATGGCGTCGGCGCAGGTGACTAGCGGCCGTTGGGAAGGCAACCATCGTCGTTCTGGAAATCGGATACACCGGTAACCACAGCGACAGGGGCACTACACAATCCGTAAGCGATGCCCTCAAGCAATATGCCGGTTCTACATACACGGTGAAATACCATGCAAATGGCGGCAATGGATCCATGGACGGTCAGAAATTCAATATGGATTCAACCATCCCATTGTATGGGAATAGGTTCACTTGCACGGGATATCAGTTCAGCGGATGGAACACGAAAAAAGATGGTTCGGGAACGCAATACTCCGACTACAATCCCATCTATAACATCGCGAACGCCGGTGAAGTGGTTGACCTATATGCGCAATGGATGCCAAATACCTATACCGTGTATTTCTACTCTGGCGGCACTGGCTCAGGTGGAGGTAGCAGTCGGAGCTTCACCTATGATCAGGCGCAAAATCTGCCAAATCCAGCAGATGTGGGAATAAGCAGCATCAATGGAACTTTCACATCTTGGAACACTGAATATGATGGCTCGGGAACTTCATATCAAGCAGGACAATCGGTAAAGAACCTCACCGCAGACGAGTATGGAAGCATATATTTATATGCACAGTGGAAAACCACTCATACCGTGCATTTCTGAGCGTATAACGCAACACCTGAATATTTCGAGGATCAGCGGGTCGCTGATGGCAATTCCGCTACCAAGCCAACCGATCCGGTTCGTCCGGGATTCGTATTCAGGGGATGGGCCACAGGCAATAGTGATGACTCGCCATTGTACGATTTCAGCACTCCGGTAACAGAGGATGTCTGGCTATATGCATTATGGGATTCGTATCCTTACACCATTCGTTATGACGCCAATGGCGGCACAGGAACCATGCCTGACCAAAAAGTTGCATCCGACCCAAGCGTCAATACCGCTACGCTGAAATCGAACGAATTCAATTACAACGGCAGGGTGTTCACAGGTTGGAACACCAAACGAGACGGCACTGGTACAGATTATAAGGAAAACACGTCTTACGCGAAATTGAACATCACTGCCGCGAACCAAATAATCACCTTGTATGCGCAATGGACTACCGCCAAAGTGAAAACCATTGATGCTGTTACGGTGAAATGCGCTTATTCCGCATGCTATCCGGTCCTTCCCAACGAGGTAAAAATCCATTTGAGCGACGGCAGCACTGTCATGGAAAACGTGGATTGGAATAAGGATCAACTCGACGCAATCATCGACAAAGGCCAATCCGGCCTTCATCTAAGCAGTGTGTTTTATATCGATAGCACAAGCATCGTTGGCTTCCCGAATCAGAGGATTCGCGCGAAAATAGTGGCTTCTGACACCACTGCACCGTCTCTCCAGGGGTTGGACACCGTCGCTGCCAGAATAAACGACACATCGTTCGATACCATGTATGGCATAAACGCCATTGACGATAACGATGGCGACGTGACGCGAAATATCAAGGTCTCCGGCAACTTCGATATTTCGAAAACAGGTGATTATCAACTCACCTACACGGTGAAGGACGCAGCCGGCAATGAGGCAACGGGAAACCGTACTATCCATGTGACGGATGATAATATCGCAACGATAACGTTCAACCCCAACGGCGGTATCGGATCCATGTCGCCACAGACGGTCACCACGGATGGCTCTTACCAGATTTTCCGGTCTACCAAGTTCACCCGAGTCCATTACAATCTGGAATCGTGGAACACCAAGGCCGATGGTTCCGGCAAGCGGTACAACGCATATGGCGATTGGCTCGAAAATTCCGATGTTCCCTCGAATGGAAAAATCACACTGTATGCGCAGTGGGAACATGCGACCTACACTGTGACGTTTTATCCCAATCTTCCAAATGACTCAGGCATTGGAATCGTCAACTCGCAAAACATCAAATACGACGAGTATGAGAAACTTGCGGGCAACACCTGCATGGATCCTGGATACACGTTCACCGGTTGGAATACCGAGAAAGATGGATCCGGCACCAGCTATTCCGATGAGCAACAGGTGAAAAACATTTACGACAAGTACGGCTACAGCATCACCTTATATGCGCAGTGGAGGGCAAACAAGTACACAGTGCAATTCAACGCCAACGGCGGTACCGGCACCATGCCCTCGCAGACGTTGACATATGACAAGAACGAGAGACTGAACCGCTCGACATTCAAGGCGCCGGCCGGCAAAATGATCACCGGTTGGAACACCAAGGCCGACGGCACCGGCACGGGGTACGATTATCAAGCGCCGGTGAAGAACCTGCTGACCGATGGTTCCATGACCTTATATGCTTGCTACAGCCCGATACATTACAGTTCCATTTCCGTACAGACGCCACCCCGAAAAGCCTCATATTCCATAAGGGAAACGCTCGATACAACGGGAATGGCGATATCCGCAATACAAGACAACGGTGATGTCGTGCAGCTGAAAAGCAACGAGTACTCCATCTCCCAACCGGATATGAGTTCCAATGGCACCAAACGCGTTACGATAACGTTGAAATCCAACACTACAGCAAGAACCTGGTTCGATGTTACTGTTGGCGCTGCTGCACCGGCCGTAGAGAAAAGCCGTACAGTAGCGGATTCGGATAAAGCCACGATGAATTATGCGGTAAGCCTCAAAGAAGGCACTGCAACCGATGTTCTCGACAAAGCCATCACCGGAGCCGAGGCACTGCAAGCATACAAGCTGATGTCGTACCCGGAAATCAGTGTGTTCTTCGTGCAGGCGCATACCAAAACATTCGCTTCCGATTTCGCCCTTTGGGCTGCCACGAATGATATTGCCGTAGACGCTGTGGCGTACACACGTAGCGAACTCAGCAACGAAGAAGTTCGATTCGCGAGCGTTGGCTCTTCTGAAATCGCAACACCCGCAAAATGGCAATCAGGAAATTCGCTCCGCAAAACGCAAACGGATTCTTCTGATCCAAAAACCAACATCTACGATGCTTGGGGAATTACCGCCATCGGCGCAGATAAGGCGCAACGCACAAGCGTCGCGTACACACCAACCTTGACAGGTGTAATCGATTCCGGCATCGAAGATGACAACTCCGATCTGCAAGGGCAGGTGAGCAGCGCTTATTCAGTCAATTGCACAGTAAATGGAGTTCCGCAACAGGGAACCGACTCTTCGACGGGAAGACCGGTCTGGTGGCCCACCGCAGAGTACAGCGCGGACCTGCATGGCACGCATGTTGCCGGCACCATCGCAGCTGCGCATAATGGCATCGGCGCGGACGGAGTGAATCCGAATACCACACTTGCCGCCATTCGAGTGCTTAAGCATAATCGCACATACCTTGAGCATGAAGTATGTGGATATATGTGGGCCGCCGAAACGGGCATGGATGTCACCAATGCCAGTATCGCCAGCCTGTCACCTGATTACCCTAGCAAGTATGCAGTTGATAGAGCACAGGATACTGTTTTGCAACGAGCCGTAAGCTACGCGACCAAGCATAATGTCGTCAATATCGCAGCAGCTGGAAATTACAAGCTCGACCTCGACAATCTATATGAAAGCACTTCATCGAATCGTATGCATGAGCGATTTGAAAAACGACAGCCACGTGAGGGAATCGGCCAAACCGACACACATGACAATGGGGAATCATTCGATCATTAAACGGTTTGGCAGGTAAGCAAAACCAAGGTTTGGGCAGCGCAACGACATCCCTTACCGACGATGACAAAGGATATGTTGTACCAGCCATGCTTGACGGTGTGATTGCTGTATCCGCAGTGCAAAAACGGGGCACATACTCCGTGGCCCCATTGAGCCGTGCCGATTATTCGAATTACGGCAGCAGCTCTATCGATGTGGCGGCTCCTGGAAGCAATGTCTATTCAACATATGGAACCAACTATGCGTATATGAGCGGCACTTCCATGGCATCTCCCCATGTAGCAGGTGTGGCATCACTGCTCAAGTCGGTGCATCCAGATTATTCCGTTTCGCAGATTGAGCAATTGCTCAAGAAACAAGCTAAGGAACGATATAGCGACTTGGAAGCGCCTGCAGATGGCGCTGAATACCGTGGCGCGGGGCTTGTCAACGCTTATGCCGCTGTGACAGAAAATCAAGAACAACCTACCGTTTCTGCCCAGTATTCAACAGATGGCGGTTCCAGTTGGCACGATTTGGCCAACGCCAGAATCTCCGGCAAGGCCACCATTCGTGTAACAGCCACCGGCGCAGTTTCAAGCGTATCGATGAATGTCGATGGGCAGAATCGTTCAGCCCAGGGCGGTGACAGTTATAACGGTAACGCGACCGCAACCGTTGACGTTGATTTCTCAACGCTGATGGCGGTTGAAACCTGTTCGCTGGTACTCAAAGCTTATGGTCTGAATTACGACGTATCGAATGATGATGTCAGCAAGACCATTCAGTTCCAGGCAGGACGTGCCGCATACGCTACGGTAACGTTCGATTCGAACGGTGGTTCAACCGTTGCCTCTCAAAATATTCATATTGGAACAATGGCAACACAACCAATGAATCCCACCCGCTCCGGGTACACGTTCCAAGGCTGGTACACCGCCAAGAACGGTGGAACAAAATATGATTTCAGCCAAACGGTGAATGGCGACATGACGTTGTACGCACACTGGGCCAAGGAGCCAAACGTATTGCAACGTTTAGCGGGAGATACCCGTTATGACACGATGGGAGCGGTTGTTAACGCTGCAAACTGGAAGACCGGCGGCACTGTAATCGTCGCCTCCGGCGGCAACTATCCAGATGCTCTGGCCGCCTCCGGATTGGCCGGTACCATGAATGCACCCGTCATATTGACAGATGGAAACATTCTATCCCCACAGGCTCAGTCCCAGCTCAACCAACTCGCACCCTCTCGAATCGTAATCGCAGGTGGCGCCAGTGCCATATCGAATACCGTGATGAACTCATTGAAAAACATCTGTCCGAATGTCCAACGAGTAGCTGGCGAAACTCGTGTTGATACGTCTTTGAACCTGTATCGTGAAGGCTCCGGATGGGGTTCCGCCGCAGTATTGGCCACAGCAGGCAATTTTGCAGATGCTCTGAGTATCAGTTCATATGCCTATCATATGAAGGCTCCTGTGTTCCTGGTCAACACGGATGGCTTGACCGCCCGCCAGCGATCAGCTCTCGCATCCGGACGATTCTCCAAAGTCATTGTGGTCGGCGGCACGAACGCCGTATCCGACCACGTGGCAGCGAACGCTCAATCCATAACCAGAGCGCAATTGGTACGTCTATCCGGTGCCACTCGTTATGAGACTAGCGAGCAAATCGCCAGATGGACCGTGAACAATGGCCTCAGCATGAATGGAGCAGTGTACGCCACCGGCGCGAACTTCCCCGACGCACTAGCCGCGGGACCGCTGGCCGGCAAATCCGGCAGCGTGACTTTGCTGGTCGAAAACGCCAATAGCCCTGCGGTCTCCTTCTCCGCAGAGTACAAAGGCAAGGTCGATAAAGCATATGTGGTCGGTGGCACAAATGTCGTGGACCACATCACCGCGAACGCCATAGCCGACAGTCTCGGTCTCAGGCACGCACAGTGATGTTGCCACATTAACAGATAAGGGGACTGTTGGCACGAATTACGATCAGTACCAACAGTCCCCTTGTTTTTGTTATCCTTCGCACGTGGGAAATTACGGACGCCCCATCTTCAATGCATCGGCAAGGCCATCCGCAGTGCTACGGGAAACAACGCTTTCGCCGCCAACGACATAAGCATTATCAACATCGCCATGCTGGTTCACGTACTGCTTGACAAAATTGGCAGTACTCCCATTCGGATCCGCAAGCAGCAAAACCGCCTTATTACGCCCGGCGAAAGGACCAGTAGCAAGCGCGTCCGGGAAGTTCATTCCCGTGGTGAATACCACATTGTTCATGCGAAGGAAACCATCATAATCTCCGGCAAATCGATCTGCCACATTGATGCTGGTCTCATACCGTGTCGAGCCAGCTATGCGCTCATCCATGCCTCCAGCAATTTGCCGTTCGAAAAAACGTTGTGGAACAGCCTGTTCGCCGCCAATGACCCACATCTTTTTTATTTCCTTAATCTCACCGTCGGTGAATCCCTTCGTCGAGCTACACAGGAAAATAGGCATGTGCGACATATACGCATACGACGATATCGACAAAGCGTCAGCATAATTATCACCTGTCATCAGCAGAGCAATCGCGCCCCACTTCGCTCCAAGCTGTTCGCCTGCTTTGTACAACGACTGCGGATCAGTCAGCACAATTGTCGCATCCAAAGCACCAGCCAAACTGGATGAAGCCAAGGCATCAGGGTAGTTCGCGCCAGAAGCGACTATTACCGTCTGTCCCTGCTTAAGTCCTTCTTTTTGCACAACTTGAGACATGGTGTCGTACCGTGTGGCACCGGATATCCTTTGCATTGCCGGAGCCACACGTACATTACCTTGCGCCAGCCGCCCGCCAGCATTTACTTTAATGACGGTATTGCCACGCTTGAGCGTTTTGATATTGCCTTCGTTCACCGTTGCCACGACCGTGTTCGACGATGACCATGTACCACCAAGCAGGTTGTACCGATTAGCATCATAGGAAAGCCGCACCACTGCTTCATCGCTTTTGCCGGGCTCGAGGGCGGATGAGCTGTTCCAGTGCAATCCCTTCCACGTCATACCATCGTTGATATGCCCCTGGCTGACTGAAATCTCAAATCGTCCGTATCCTTTTAAATTGGTTGGCGTTTCATCCGAATATTTCGACGCATACCCTCTGGGAACTGCTTCGCCAGAATATGTACTGCTATCACTGAATCCGCCAGCGAAGCCGTATGAACCGTAATCGGGATATGTCAGCGTCGTATAGTGACCAGTCATACCTGAGCCGTGACCATTCACCTCATTAATGTAATCGGATTTCTCGCTCGCCCATAAATCAATCGCATCCGATATGTCCCATGTGCCCCAAGCAAGTACTTCAGCATTAGATGTCAGACCTTTGTAACTAGCCTCAAAACACCAATCATCATCAGGGCGCGTGTGTCCATCAGCCCATGTATACGCCTCAAGCGCACGCTGAATAGCGATACGTTCCAAAGCATTCGACCACTTTGGAGAAAGGTATTCCTGTTGGCTGATGCCAGCCGCTTTCAAATATTCCGGCACCGTTTTCCAAGAACCGTCGTATTTGAATTTAATACGCGCATCATTGAGTGCGTCTTTGCGCCACTTGATGACGGCATTCAATGCATCCCGTTTGGTATTACGCTGGTCAATGCTTATGTAATCGGTACGTGCCTTGTATCCATCTCCCAAAGTGACGCCCGTCACCGATGAAACCGGCTCATTCGAACGTTCGGAAAACGTTGATGGAGTGTTTTCGTCAAGCACTGCCGGCCGTTCATCCATAATTTTCTGCGATTGCACTGACTTTTTAACGTCCTCCGCAGCGTTTGCCGGTGACGCTATAAATCCAGAGACTAGAAGGCAACCTGCGATGACCACCCCTAGCGCACGAGAAAATCCAAGATTCCTTCTCATCTTTTCTTCTTAAAGTGTTGCAATAACAACAAAACCATATTATGTTCACGGCAACTGCAAAACGCACAGGAAGAATCAATCACAGTGGCCTAACAAAACCGGAAAATACGCAGACCAAGCTGTGGCTGTTTGAGACCGCCTCGCAATTATTCATGTCAAACAAGCCACAGCAAATATCGCGGCAGTTTCTGCCTATGCACTCAGTGAATCAGAGCATCCAAGCTGGAATCGGCGACGAGTTTGTCGAAATCGTCGGCCAACATGCCGTTGGCTTGCAGCTCATCCAGAATAGATTTCAACACGATGTTGTTTACGCCGCTTTCAGTGTTCTGATGACACAACGCTTCCTCGCCTTGCGTGCCAGGAACATAATCAAGCAGCTGATCAGATGTTGCAGCCACCACAGGAATACCAGCTTTCACTTGCATTACCTTCAGCCACAAATCATCTGCAGTCAGGCAAGTTTTCTTGATTTTCTCGGCATTGAACGTTTCCGGAGGCATCATGTGGGGCGGATACAGCGTACCTGCTCCATTCGTGGCGAAAATCCGCATGGACGGCACGCCTACAAGAGCGGGATGATAATGTGGCGCCTCGTAAATCCAATCCTCATAATTAGTACGTGAACCATCCTCATTGAACATAATCAAATGCGTACGTACGGCTGCGATCGCATGAGGATGAGCTTCATGCGCAGCCAGTAAGTCGCCGATCATCGTGTTGCGGTACAGCAAATCATCATCGGTGGTGATGACGTAATCGTCAGGGAATTCCTGCAAAGCCCAGAAATACTTCTTATGCGGCTTCAAATCATCATCGACCCAACGTACTTCGACATCATGCCACAGCACATCGCGCAAACTCTGTGGTAAATCAGCTTCACGATTCGGAAAGTCCGACTTACACAGCCACAGCACAATCTTGTCAGGCAGCACCTTTTGAGCAAGCAACGAACGGATAGCCATATACACCGTATTGATACGTGCCGGATATGAGGTCATGGAAACGATGATTCGAGGATGGCGTTTACCAAAAATACGTATCATATGCGTGCCTGCCCGGCGCAACTTATTCTTCTCGACCCGAAACCAGTCCGTAGACAGCACAATCCTCTCCTCACGTTTGTTCGGTACCTGTCACATATTAGCCTGACGTATGCTTTTCGAAGTTAGACAGTACACTGTTACCAGCGAGCGAATAGGACCGCAGCCAGTAAGGAAGAGTCAATGCCTAAGATTTCAATCGTCATTCCCGCATACAATGTCGGCAATTATTTGCAGGAATGTCTTGATTCAGTACGGAATCAGACTTTCTCTGATATAGAAGCGATTGTCGTAAACGATGCGAGCCCAGATAATGTCGGAGAGGTCGCAGCACAGGCGGCTGCACAGGACGCACGCATCCGAGTAGTCACCAACAACCCGAATATGGGCACACACCGCACTCGCATGGCGGGCGTAGAAAACGCTTCCGGCGAATACACGTTCTTCCTTGATGGCGATGATGCCCTCAAGCCTGATATGTGCGAACAGCTCGCCGCGGAGATCGACAAGCATCCCGTGGACGTACTGCATTTCGGTCTTACCGTTGTCGCAGCCAATGACCTTTTGGAAAACGAACGACAAGCCTTCGAAACCTTCAACAACACTCCCACGCCCGATTCCACTGGAGAAGATATCGTCCGCGACATTTTCGATGAAACGCGAGGCTACAAGGTCGATTGGCGCGTAACCCAGCGTTTATACAAGACTTCCGTACTTAAGGAAGCATTCAACGCCATGACCCGCGATCGTCTTGGCCGATCTCAGGACGGCTACGAGTGCTTCGTGGTTTCGGCATTCGCCAACAGCTACCATTCCTTCAAGGAATGCCGCGGATATGTGTATTACTACGGTCGCGGCATAAGCGGCACAAATATGATCGATGCTGCGAAGTATGCCCGCTATTGCGGCCATTTCAAGGCGGATTTCGATGCAGCCTACGAATTCGCCGATGAGCAGCATTCCGATATGCTTCACGCTTGCGCACAAGGTTTCCAACGCAAGGCGACCGAAATCCTTGCCAATGATTGGAAGGTCAGGGTTCCGGAAGCGGAAAAGGTTGAGGCCGCCAAGCAAATGGAAGCTGTATTCGGCCCGGCCATCACGGGGCGCGAATTGTACCGTTTCGTACGCGATGATGCTTATGCGCTGCTTTCCGATAACCAGCTCCTTCCGCATGACGCTGATCTGAACAGCTGGTTCAGCATAGCCAACGCCATCAGTATGCCTACCGATCAAGTATCTGCAGACACCATAAGATTCCATGAGATGAAGCGAATCGCCACTTCCCATATGACCAATCTCATCGAGAAAACCCGCAATACCGAAGCGTTCCAAAACTACGATAAACAGAACATCCGTATCTTCGTCACTACTCACAAAAACGTTAACACCTTCGACAGCAAAATCATGCAACCGGTACAGGTCGGTCCGAAAAACTATCGCTTCCCTTGGGCGTTCCATGATGACGAAGGCGAAAACATCGCCAATCTCAATCCGCGCTACTGCGAACTGACCACGCAATACTGGGCTTGGAAGAACATCAAGGCCGACTACTACGGCTTCTGCCATTACCGTCGGTACTTCGACTTCTCGGACACTCCGCATAAGGAAAATCCCTACGGCGAAATCATGGACAACTACATCGATGCCGTTACGGCAAAGAAGTACGGGCTGAATGACGAGCACATCGCCAAAGTGGTGAAGCAGTATGATGTTATCACCACACCGTTCGGCAATCTCGAAAAAATCATCGATAAGCACGGCACTCCGCGCGCATTGTGGGAAGCTGCTCCTCTGCTTCATGATGACGATTTGAAGCGCTGTTATCAGATTCTGTGCGCCATGTATCCTGATTATAAGGAGGATGCGCAGGATTTCTTCAATGGCAACAAGGCGTGCTTCTGCAATATGTTCATCATGAAGAAGGAAATCTTCTTCGATTATTGTGAATGGATGTTCCCGATTCTTGAGGAATTCGACAAGGAAGCCGATTATAGCACGTACAGCAAGGAAGCACTGCGTACGCCGGGACATCTTTCCGAACGCCTGCTGAATATCTATCTCATGCATCATAAGCGCATCGGATCCAATTGGAAATTCAAGGAGCTGCAGTGCGTGCACTTCACCAATCCGGAACCAGCCGAGCAGCTCAAACCGCTTGACGTCACTGATAAGCCGATCATTCCAGTGGTGTTTGCAGCGGATGACAATTACGTGCCGCAGCTGACCACTACCATGTACTCAGCCATGAAGAACGCTGATCCGAGCTATTTCTACGATGTCACCGTACTGCAGCGCAACATCGCTTGGGATAAGCAGGAACGTATGCGCGTGTTCTTCAAGCGGTTCCCGAACATGAATCTGCGATTCGCCAACGTGGACCGAGAACTTGCCGGCTATGATCTTTCCACCAACAACGCGCATATCAGCGTGGAAACATACTATCGTTTCCTGATTCAGAAAGTCCTGCCGTTCTATGACAAGGTGCTGTACCTTGATTCCGACATCATCATCAACGGTGATATCGCAAAGCTCTACAACATCGATTTGCAGGGCAAGCTGCTTGGCGCAGTGCGCGATATCGATTTCCTTGGCAATTTGAACGTAAAGCATGGTAAGCGTATGAATTATGTGAAGACCGTGCTGAAGATGCAGAACCCCTACGATTACTTCCAAGCTGGCGTGCTGGTGCTCAATACCAAGGCGATGCGTGAGCATTACACCATCGAGCAATGGCTCGCTTACGCATCGAATGACGAGTTCATCTACAACGACCAGGATGTGCTCAACGCGCACTGCGAAGGGAACGTGCTGTATCTGCCATGGGAATGGAACGTGGTGCACGACTGTGGCGGACGTGTCGGCAACCTCTTCGTACAGGCGCCAAACGACATCTACGATGCATACATGAAGTCGCGTAACAATCCGAAGATCATCCATTACGCTGGTTTTCAAAAGCCATGGACCGATCCAGATTGCGATTTCGCCTCCATCTATTGGAAATACGCACGTGAAACCCCGTTCTATGAGCGTCTGCTCAAGCGCGTGGTGAAGGCAAACGAACCGAAAATCCCTGAAGAAGCGCTTCGTCCAAAGCACGAACGCGCCGTTGGAGAGGATAACCCGATTCGCAAGATTGTCGATCCACTCATGCCAATAGGTTCCCGCCGTCGTGCCATGGCGAAGGCCATCGGTCGCGCGGTTCGAGGAAGGGAATAATCGCATTGAAACAGACCACAAAAAGTTTTAGAATTACCGAACATAACTTTGCTTATCTCGTCCCCATTCTTCTGGGTACGTTGTTTGGCATGTGTTCTTTTATTGGCCAACATGAGGGCAAAATCGACACTCGAAATGCGCTGCTTTATGTGAACACTCTCTTTTATATTGCCCTGTTCACATTACTGTTTTTCGCTGCGACAAAAATAATTCCGCGCATAAATCACCATAACGAATCACTGAGTAAACCGTTTGAAGCGTTCCGCAAACTCACAATGGACTGGTCTCCTCGATCCATTATCACGTTATGGTGTCTCGTAACGGCATTCTGGATTCCGTATTTTGTAGCTTATTTCCCGGGCGTCTACTGGTACGATACTTCCTGGCAGCTGATGGAATATTATGACCCTTCAGTGCCGTTCACCGATCATCATCCCTTCATGATGACGTATTTGTATGTCGGATTCGCACATATTGGCAAAGCATTGTTCAATAACGCTATCTATGGATTGTACCTGCTAGTGCTCGTGCAGTCGCTACTGTCCACATTGGCCATCGCTTGTACAGTTTGCTATACAGGCAAATCCAATATACCTTGGAAATGCCGTTTCTTTATCGCTGCATTTCTTACCTTTTTCCCCATCATCCCCATGATGTCGATGTCTCTTGCGAAAGATACTTTCAATACGCCATTTTTCGTATTCTTCTCTATCGCATTCTGTGAACTTTGGAGAACACAGGGGGAAATTTTAAAATCCGTTTCATTTAATGTTTTCTTTATCTTAGATGTATTGGCCGTATCCTTAACAAAAAAAACAGGCATGTATATCATTGTTCTGGCTCTGCTTCTTTTGGCCTGCTTCGTTGTCAAACATTGGTCCTGTAAAATAGCTACTATTGTTTTGGGTAGCGTTCCTTATTTGGTTGTTGGTATAATCGTGCCAACTTTTATTTTGCCAGCATTGCACATTGCCCCGGGGGAAAGTAACGAGATTCTTGCTGTGCCCATGCAACAAGTCGCCAATGTGGTGCATGACCATAAGGATGATTTGGGCGCAGCCGAAATCGACAAAATCCAACAAACTTACCATATGGATATTGATCAACTCCAAGGTGCTTACTGTTGGTATAAAGCTGATCCGATAAAAGGACAGGAATTATCTTCTAAAGATGTCCATGCCTTAATCACGACATGGATGAAACAGCTGGTTAAACATCCCGGCGACATGATAGCAGGATGGGGTGGACTCTCCGTCGCATGGTTCTCATTCAATGTCGCATCAGGAGAAGAACGAGATCTCAGCATGATGCTTCCAATCAACAATTCCAAACATCATTATCAAAACATCGAACAATATATTCCTTGGACAGATAACACTAAAGCTGGTAATGCGATTGGACGATTCTACGCAGACACATTATCAGCGACGCCTATATTCAATATCATATGGCAAAAAGCCTTTTGGGCTACAATACTTCCTTTTGCCATCATGTTTCTCATACTGAGATCCAAGAAGAACAAACTTAATCTGTTGATGCTTAATCTGCCAATGTTCATCACAATGCTTGTTCTATTTGCTGGACCGATTTCCACGCACACGGAGGCAACACGCTATGTGTTGCCTATGCTGTATATCATTCCACTGTTTCTATCACTTACGCTGAAGCATTTAAGCCTGAAGAATCCTAAATCGTCTCTCCGGACGCGAGTCCTACGCTGACTCACTTCGATAGTAAGGCTCGTTTCACCTTTGAGATGCACCACTTGCCGACATATACGGCAATGCCAGTAAGCAGATAGACCGCAATGGCCTTAATGAATGGGTGGTATTGCCCAAACGTCAGGATGCGCTCGAAAGGCCCACCAAGCGTAAGGTTCACCAGCAGTAGGTGGAACATATATACACCGAGCGAGACGCTGGACACTTTGCGAATTATCGACTTCATTCTGTCAGATCCACGCTGAAGGGATGGCTCCAGCGCTTTGCAGAGCATGAACAGTGATACCGCGGATATCACACATAACGGAGAGGAAATGCCGACAAGATAATTCTGGTATTCCACCCCCATCGAATTCTGGAAGAAACCGTTCCAACATAAACCGCCGAGGAACATCAACGTCACAGATCCGAGGAAAGTTGCGGCCCATGCAGGCGCATTCCAATGCAACGGCAAGCCGTAGTTTTCTAAATAATATCCTAGCAGGAAATACAGCAGGGCACTGGAAGCAAATAGCGGCCAGCTCAACAATGGGCTGAAATATTTCTCGTTAATTCCAATGGCTTTTGCTGCAGGAATCAGGATTGAACAGAACAACGTCAGCGCAATGGCATATTCCAACAAACGACGGTCATGGACGATTTTTGAAAGCAATGGAGTCAATAAGTACAAATAAATGATGGAATACAGGAACCAATAAATATCGATGATGGAGTTGGTGAAGAATCTCTTGCAAAAATCGACAGGACCGAAACCATCGGCGATTGATTGCGCTCCATAAAACAGGCCGGGGAGCAAACCGAACAATAAGTAGCAAGCGATGCTGCCCAGAATCAACGCACGTCCCACTCGTACGAATCGTTTTTTGAAAAACACTTTCGTAGAATATTTCTTCCGGTAATCCAAAAGATTCATTCCGCTGACCATGAAGAAAATAGGCACGGCGAAAATAAACATCGCCTGCATGAGCTCTTGGAATGCCCATAGAAAAGTATGTTGCAGAGAGAACACACCTAAAGACGTATGCAGACATACCACGGCAAAGCAGGAAACAATGTTCAGCACGTCCACAAATACATAGTGAGTACCGTGACAACTGCTTTCCCGCCTGTCGACAGAGCCTTGCCACATATCTGTTTGCATCGCCGTCACTGATCGTCCTTTCCTTCTCCAACTTGTACGCCCTTAGCATATCAACGCTAAAGTATCTCCGACAGAAGCGGAAACTCATCCGCAGGCGTCCGCTCTCATATCTAATCTGGAGAACACAGCATCTTTATCTACGAATCGGAAGTCCGAGACATGAAAAACAAGTTTGGAAAACCGCTATACTCGCGCCATAGCGCTGTTCCACCTTCATGAATTTGTTCAGATGTTTAGAAGAACTTTCTCATTGACACTGTCATTCATTCTGTTTTTCGCCTGTTTTTCGCCTGTTTTCCTGCGTACGCTCAGGAAGGCAAGAAAACACCACAAGAAAACGGAAACACCGTCCTTTCCTTACCAAGCTATGTAATGGACAGCATGGTTCTGCAACAGAACAAAACCACCACCTTAAGCGGCTCAGCTCAGAAATCCTCATCGGGGAAAACAATTTCCGTTACTTTGCGAGAAGGAAAACATAAGTACGCCAGTTCTTCAACAATCGATAAAGCAGGAAAATTTTCAATCAAGTTGCCTAGAATCAAAGGGTCACTTGCCCAATACACCATGAAATTTGCCATAGCTACCACCGTGATGAAAACAGTACATGATGTATGCGTGGGCGAACTTTTTATAGCCGCTGGCCAATCGAACATGGAGATCAACTATAACGATTATTTCAAAAGCGATTCGGCATTCAAGACGAACACTTCGTCACGCTACACTCGTGATAATTAATGTGAATCGATAAATCCATTTGCTTCAAGTATGCAACATCACCTATAATCCATTCCCCATGCAGACCAGTACAAGAGATATAGTGGAGCACATGCCTGAGAATTCGAACGTTTCCGTTGCGGTACTTCTTCCTTGCTACAACGAAGAAGTCACCATCGGCAAGGTCGTGCGTGATTTTAAAACCGCGCTGCCGCAGGCGGACATCTACGTGTACGACAACAACTCCTCCGACCGCACCGCCGAGATCGCGGCGGCGGAAGGGGCCATCGTCCGCAAGGAGCCACGCCAAGGCAAAGGCAACGTGATCCGAGCCATGTTCGAAGACATCGACGCCGATGTGTACGTCATGGCCGACGGCGATGACACCTACCCAGCCGACGCGGCACCCGCCATGGTAGAGAAGATCGCCGAAGGATACGACATGGTGATTGGCGACAGGCTCAGTTCAACGTATTTTCAAGAGAACAAGCGCCCGTTCCACAACTTCGGTAACCGTCTGGTGCGCGGTTCGATCAACGGCCTGTTCCATGCGAACGTCACCGACATCATGACCGGCTACCGTGCCTTCTCATTCACCTTCGTCAAAACCTACCCCGTGTTGTCGCGCGGCTTCGAGGTCGAAACCGAAATGACCATCCACTCGTTGAACAACAACCTGCGTCTGTTCGAGATGCCAATTCAGTACCGCGATCGGCCGGCTGGATCCGTCAGCAAGCTTGACACCGTAGGAGACGGCATCAAGGTAATGAGCACCATCTTCCGTATGATCCGCGAATACAAGCCACTGCCGTTCTTCGGCGGACTTGGCGCCATCATCGGCATCATCGGCATCGTGCTATGCGGCAGCGTAACCATGGACTTCTGGCACACCGGCATGGTGGCGCGATTCCCCACACTTATCGGCGCGGTCATGCTCGTCATTGCCGGACTGCTATTGTTCATCACCGGCATCATCCTCGATGTCATGGCCAAGAACGACCGCAAAGCATTCATCATTGACGCCAATCAATTCGCCATGATGCGGCGCCAGAAATAGCACAGATTCCAAATATGGCTGAGAGCAAAAAGATACTTGGCCTCAGCCATATTTTATTGGTTAATCCGTCTGCTACTTCATCCACTTTTGGGCATTCGTACCATTTGCGGCATATAGCTGCACATTGGCACCATTCGAGGTAGAAGCACCCGAAACATCAAGGACTTTGTTTTCCGCGAGCGCCGACCGGAACGTGTATGAGCCATCGGAGTTTTTGACAGCTATCCACTTCTGAGCGTATGTTCCATTGGAATCGTACTGTTGCACGTTGGTTCCGTTGGCAGATACGCCGCCATTCACATCCAAAACTTTGCCGGAGTTCACACTGGTCAAGGTCACATACCCGTTGGAATCATGCGTCACTTTCCACTTCTGAGCATTGGTACCATTACCTGCCCAAATCTGCACGTTTCCATAATTTGAACGGGAAGCACCGCTTACATCCATCTTCATAGACGTATTAAGATTCGATCCGAACGTGTACATACCGTCCGGCAGATCTTGCCTATGCTTGGCTGCGGTTTCGTTCAAACGTTCGCGCAACGTCAACGGCGCCTTTGCAACCAACCATTGCTGAGCAACAGTGCCATTCGGCGAATAAAGCTGCAACTGAGCCTGCTGCACAGCATTGCCACCTGGAATATCGACAGCTTTGTTGGCGTTCACCGACACCAACGCAATCTTGCCACTGCCGTAATTCCGCACCGTCCACTGCTGAGCAACAGTATTGTTACTCGTATATTGCTGCAATGCCGCTCCATTAGCAGTGGATCCGCCAGCCACATCCAGCATCTTGCCGGAATTAATATTGACAACCTTATAAGTTCCATTGCCAATTGATTCAAATCGATATTTCTGGGCGTTCGTATTATTACTTGAATAAAGCTGAACTCGTGCCCCGTTCGCCGTCGATGCACTCGTCACATCCGTGACAAGTTTTTTATTCGCAACCGAAGTGATAATCATCGATACTCCAGTAGCTATATTGACATCGCTTGACGAAACAACAAACAGCTGTGAAGCAGTGCCATTTGGCGTATACAGCCGAATCGCAGCACCATTCGCAGTATTTCCACCGCTCAAATCCAGAACCCAATTACCGAGAACGGATTGCAAATAATATCCCGCTCCAGAATCACGAATAAACCATCGTTGAGCCTGGGAATTATTTCGAGAATACTGTTGCACTATAGCGTTATTCTCAGCGACACCATTACGCACGTCCAAAGCCTTGCCGGAATTCACATTGACGATCTCGTAGCTTCCATCAGACTGCCTAGTAAAAGTGAACTGCTGAGCCTTGGAACCGTTACCGGAATACAACTGAATGGCGGTGGAATCTGCAGCACTTCCACCAGGAATATCAACACTGGACGCGACTTTGGAACGAACATTGATGTAATAATTGCCATTCGGAATGGTAACTGCAGTCATTTTGCGTACATCAATGGCCGCTTGTAAATCATTGCTACTCCCGCCATTCACATACGCTTTATTCCCAAACGCATTCATATCCACATTGCCGCTGATACCGTCCACTTTGCCGGAGCTGGTGTATTGCCATCCGCGACTGTTGGTCGGGAACGAGTTAAATCCCATGCGAGCGCCGTACTGCGCCACCCACGTGGTTTTAGCGTAAATGTTGGCATGGTTCAGCGGCCCTTGCAGGTAGCTGGTGTACGAATAGACGCCCAAGTTCTTGTATCCGGCGGACTGCAGTGCGCTGTACCAATTGTTGACGATATCGTTGTACACGTTCGGATCGGTGGGTGGCTGATGCCCCTCCCACGTCCACTTTTCCAGGTCGTAGTACACGGGGTACGCCAAGTCGCTCGGATTCACACCGAATTGCCTAAGTTTGGCGACCACGTCGGCACCTTCTCCTTTGGCAATCGACGGAGTATCCGCGTAGGAATACCAGTAAATGCCGAACGGGATGCCGAGTCGCTTGCATTCGGAAATGTTACGTTGTGCTTTCTTGTCAGCATTGTTGCCCCAACCGTAGCCGAGGCGGATGATCACGCCTTCCACGCCGTCTGCTTTCGCTTTGGCCCAGTCGATGTCGCCCTGCCATTCGGAAACGTCAATCACGCCTTTGGCTTGCTGCACGAACAGGTTGTTCTGGTAGTCGAAGAAGGCTTTCGTATTGTTGTAAGTGCCCCAGCGCGCGCCGTATTCATTGCTTTCGAATTTGGAGAGCTGTACGTTCGCGTCGGCTACAGCATTTTTGACATCTTCCGCACTTACCGGAATGAAGGATTCGCCATTGGTTTTGGCGAGCGGATCCGGCTGCTGATCCTGCGTACCGACCAGTGTCGCATCGGTCACAGTTTCGCCGGTTTCAATATTCTTAACCTCACCTTCGGGGGTGACGGCCAGGTCTTCCGAAACTACAGTTGCATCGTCGGAAATCTCGTCACTGACGGCGCCTGGAAGTTTCGCATTCGGATTGTCAGGCATGCTGTCTTGCGATTGCTGGTCGCCCGTCTGATCATCCGGCTGATCATCCGGCTGCATAACAACGCCATTATCTGCAGTAACGGGACCGCTCTGTGCAACAGCATCCTCAATCGCAATATCCTGCAATGCGTAAGCCGGCGCAACCGCGACGGAAGCCGTCAACGCAACCGCAGACAGCGCAGTCGTAATCTTCAAAACATGATGTGGCGAAACCATTCGTCAGCCTCTCTTGAATAAAGTCATCAGCCCCAAATATTCGGCGCGAACGCCCTAATCGCCAACTCTAACCGCACCCCGCAACCCCAACACAGCACTTCTCAAAAATTTTAAGAAGTTCCGGCAAGCATGCAGAAGTTGAAGAATGGCCACGTGCATCATATGAGGCAACACGAATGCGGTAAATCGGGGACAAACGGGTATCGTACGCTGTATATTGGCATTTCAGGTGGGCACTCGGCAGGTCAGCATTGACCAGGACCGGAAGCCGGCACCGAGGATCACAGAATAGCAGGCAGATTCTGGAGGGGTTATGGCACGGCACGGCAAGAAGCCAAGCGAGGAAAATACCTCGTCACGCGCACCGAGAACAATTGCCGGAAGCACAACACCCAACACTTCTGCCGACTCTGCCGACGGTATTGACGCCGCTACCAGCAGCAGCGCAGCCGACACCAACGCGATCGACACCAACGCAACCGGAACACGCACAATCGTCAGTGGCGACACGGCCGAGACCAGCGATCAGCAATCGCTCGAAGCAGACGGATCCGTTAAATCCAACGAATCCCGTCGACCGCAAGACTCGTTCGACGAGGTCATAGCGCAAGGCATCAGCGATGGCGACGCTTGGACGGACCAGCATGTAAAGCGCTTCTACCGCCAAATCATTATCACCGTAGTCGTCGTAGTTGTCGTTCTGGGTACGATCTTCGGATTCACAGGCATACGTGCGTCGCAGCAAATGCGTGACCTGGCCGCGCTAAACGACTGCCAGGAAGCCGTCACGGCCATGAACACCTCCTATTCGAAAGCGTTCCAGCTGAAGGCAAAAATCTCCGAAGCGTTCACCAGTTTTGACGAGTCTTACGACCTCGACAAGCTTGCCGAACTTCACCAGACGGAAGTCACCGCTCCGAAAACGCTGAGCTGTGCCGCCGACGCCTCCTCCACCATCAGCAAAGCCAACGCCGCAAAAGCCGAGTATGACAAGCAGGCCAAGCAGTTCAAGCAGTCCCTGCAGAAGGCCGACGAATCCACGGCCACCGATGGCGGTGACGGAACTGACGGAACGGCCAGTGGCAATAACAGCACCAACGCCACGGAAGGTACTGATTTCCCAAATCAAAGGTAAGCAGATCGTGCTGAATGCCACTGATGGAAGTTCGAATCTTAACACGGTAACTCAAGTGCGTTATTGGTGGAGCGGAAATCCGGCTATTTCCAGTCTGCTCTATAACGATCTTGAATTGCCAGCAAGTCCATTTATTACGGTTGTTGAGTAGGATTCGCAGCCTTATAACGTTAGTCGACGTAGTGCGGGGCACTGGATGCCATGCGGGGCGTAATACCGTTATTGCCGTTGTCATCGTCATTACCGTCTGCATTGGAATCTTGCGATTTACGAAGCGAGCCTGCAGCCAATGAACGTACGGATCGAACGGAACGGCCAAGCTGCGACTGCTTTTCCTGCTCGTCCGACTGGATTGCAGGAAATGCACCGGTCACGGGGCGAACACGCCCGGTCGCAGTGGGAATGAAGCTTGGCGGCAACACTTGCGCGGTAATGGCACTCGGCGATGATGCATGATAGTGGGCCATCGAAGCCAGGGAATCGCGGGTATCGAGTTCACGCCGAATATCTAGCTCATCGTCGGCCTCAGCCATCGCAGCACTTCCTCTCTTCCGGCGCTCTCAGCCGACAATCTCTCCACTGGTAACTGTCACCGTTTTGAGCGTAACGCAAGGCAGTATGCTACTGCGAACGAAATCAGCGATATGTGCAACTCCCCCACTGTTTCGCAACTTTTTCGTCGCACATCTACGCAACAGGCCATTGTAAAATCGCCGTTTTTGGTATGAAAAAAGGGCTTCCGGAATCATCCGAAAACCCTACTGGCGGAGAATACGAGATTCGAACTCGTGAGGCTGTTACACCAACACGCTTTCCAAGCGTGCGCCATAGACCACTAGGCGAATTCTCCAATTATGCAACGCCTCACAGTGTCTATCCGTGAAACGCAACTTGATTAGAATACAACAGTTTCTCCTAAACCACAAATCGGCGTGTCGCAACATCCCAGATCACCCACTCACTGAAGGAATCCGATGCATGCGGACTTCCCCGCGTACCGAATTCTCCACCCTCTGGGACAATTCACCTACCAACACATCTCTCGGCGTCCCAGATCATCCACTCACTGGAATAACCAGTACGCCCACAGGCCTTCCACAGCCCGAAAACCTCCACCCACTGGAGGAATCCTCCCGCGGACCGGATTGCCGACGTCCATAATCCCCCACCGGCCGGAGGAAAACACCCTATGCGAATAACAAAAAGGGACCTTCCGGGAATCCCCTAAGGGGACTCGACCAGAAGGTCCGACGTTGAATGCGGCGGCGCGCTACTCTCCCACACCCTCTCGAGTGCAGTACCATCGC
>OBWY01000721.1_pt1 | contig 23611 bp, 22 predicted proteins | sample 1538081 | NCBI WGS metagenome assembly OBWY01 (sample SAMEA2580089, study PRJEB22360) | human gut metagenome | biome: human gut; feature: human-associated habitat; material: faeces | place: Denmark | collected 2008/2010
CTCTGAATCCACCAAAGGACATTTCCCGAAAAAAATCAGCTGCCGTTATAATCCGGGCGGCCTGTTCAAAATCAGCAATGATATCATGGACAATCCGGGCGATTCCAAATACGGCATGACAACGGAACAGCTTTTCGAAGCATTTAAGGTGCTGAAGGCAAAAGGAGCGAAGTATTTTGGAATCCATGCATTTTTGGCCAGCAATACGGTGACGAACGAATATTATCCGATGCTCGCAAAGATTCTGTTTGAGGTGGCCGTAAAGCTGAAAGAGGAGACCGGGGCAGATATCCGCTTTATTAATTTGTCAGGAGGGGTGGGAATCCCATACCGTCCGGGCCAGGAGCCGAATGATATTTTTGCAATAGGCGAAGGTGTAAGGAAGGTTTACGAGGAAGTGCTGGTACCGGCAGGAATGGGAGAGGTAGCACTTTACACAGAGCTGGGCCGCTATATGCTGGGACCTTACGGGTGTCTTGTAACGACTGCCATTCATGAGAAACATACACATAAAGAGTATATTGGCGTAGATGCCTGTGCCGTCAATCTGATGCGCCCGGCCATGTACGGCGCTTATCACCATATTACTGTAATGGGAAAAGAGGACAGGCCGTGTGATCATAAGTATGATGTGGCGGGCTCCCTCTGTGAAAACAACGATAAATTTGCGATTGACCGGATGCTGCCGAAGGTGGATATCGGCGATATTCTTGTAATTCATGATACGGGAGCGCACGGGTTTTCCATGGGATATAATTACAACGGAAAACTGAAATCAGCAGAATTATTGCTGAAAGAGGACGGCTCGGTGCAGATGATCAGACGGGCGGAGACGCCGGAGGATTACTTTGCCACCTTCGACTTCTGTGACATGTTCAAAAAGGGCTGATTTATGTGCTGATTCTGCTATAATGCAAAAAGAGGCATTTTTATTGCAGTCAAAAGTGCAATATTAAGAAAGTCTTCATAATTTATTCAAAGACTATACAAACATTTTCCGGAGAAGCGTGCTATACTATAAACATAATAAATGCATGATACAAATGAATTAAATCCTTTAACCTTTTTGAAATCCGAATTCCTAATGATTTAGCCCTGTGCCAACGGCACAGGGTTTTTTCATTCCAGGATATAAGAGAGATTGCACGAAAGCGATATCTTTGCATAAACGGTTTATCGCAGAAGAAGCAGTTTATACAGCCTCCGGTAATCAATGGGCTTTGCAACATGATCGTTCATTCCGGCTGTCAGTGCCTTTGTAACATCCTCCGCAAACGCATTGGCCGTCAGGGCGATTATCATAATATCCGCGGCCTGGGGATGATGACTGGAACGTATTTTGCGCGCAGCGGTGTAACCGTCCATGACGGGCATCTGTAAATCCATAAGGATGGCAAAGTAGGTTCCCGGTTCTGAATCCAGAAAACGCCGGTACGCCTCCTCTCCGTTGACGGCTCCGTCCACAGTGAAGCCGGCATCGCCAAGAATTGTCTGTGCTATCTCCATATTCAGTTCGTTATCTTCCGCCAGCAACAGGCGCCTGCCTGCCGCTGCCTTCCGGATTTCCTGGATACAGTCACAGAGGTTGTCCGGCTGGTCTGAGGATGGGCCGGATTTTAACAGAAGGGCTGCTTCCTGTTCCAATAATTTCAAGTGGAGGGTGACGGTAAAACGGCTGCCTTTGCCCGGCTCACTCTCCACCTGTATATTACCCTGCATGGCTGTAACGATTCCCAGTGCAATGGGCATACCGAGTCCGGTTCCCTGGATATGGCAGGCTTTGGCGTCCTCTGCCCGGGAAAAAGGGACAAATATGTAATCTAAAAAGTCCTTTGACATTCCGATTCCTGTATCAGCGACCGTGAAAACAAGGCAGCCGTATCCTGGAAGATGGGAGGAAACCTCCTGTACGGCGATGTCGATTCTGCCTCCGTCAGGAGTATACTTGATGGCATTTGTGATCAGGTTAATTAACACCTGACGGATTCTCCCGGCGTCTCCGCACAAATGGTCGTGGGGTGACTTAGGATTATGGAAGCACAGCTCCTGCTTCTTTGCGCAGGCCTGAGGAGAGAGAATCGATTCCACATCTCCCAGCAGCTCTTTCAGGGAGAAGGGAGCCTCTGCCAGTTCAAGCTTTCCTTTTTCTATTTTGGACATGTCCAGAACATCATTAATCAATTCAATGAGGTGATGGCTGGAGAGCGTTATTTTTTTCAGGCAGTCCCTTACCTTTTCAGGATCTTCGGCCTGAGACAGGGCGATGGAGGACATGCCGGTGATGGCGTTCAGCGGAGTTCTGATATCATGGGACATCTGGGCAAGAAAATGGCTCTTCGCCTCATTGGCCTGTTTGGCTGCCTCATATGCCGCCAGCAGCGCTTTGCGGTTGCGCTCCTCCTGCTCTTTCTCTTCCTCGACGCTGTGGGCTGCCAATATCACCTTCACAGGCACTCCATTGCGGCTTTCCGCAAGAATAATATGCATCCGCATCCATCCATAAGCACCGCCGTAATTTCTGCGGTATTCAAGAGCATAAATCATATCGCCCCCCGTAATTCTTCTGCGGATGTCACAAGCCGACAGCTCTTCCATAAACCGTTTCCGATCTTCCTCATGAATGAAATAGCTATAAACCGTTTTCAGATATTCATAGTCCGTACTGCTGCCGAGACGGCAGGCCAGATCGTCCATCAGATTAAATGGCTGGAATGATTCTGTGAGCAGGTCGATGTAGAATACGGAGTGATAAAAAACCGACAGGCCCCTGATAATATTCTGCGATTCAAAATACAGCCTTTTTTGCTGCTGTTCCTCCAGCTCTTTCATCTTTTGTTCATGTATCTGCATATTGGCAAAAATAACTTTACTTACACGGCCGTCTTTTATTTCCGCAATACTAAAGCGCGAACGGACCCAGATAAGGCCCTCCGGGTAAATCCTTCTGAAATCAATGTCATAGACCGGATGCTGCGCAGACAATGTGTTTCGCAGAAAATCCGGGCTTCCGGCACGGCGCATTTTTTCCTTGTCCTCGCTGAAGACATGATCGCGGATAAATTTATCATAGTAAGTACTGAGACTGCCTTTGGGAAATTGCCGGCTTTCCCGGATAAACTCTTCCTGCCAGACTGATTCCTCCATATCGTTGTCCAAATCAAACAGGTAAATGGAATAGTAGCATTGGCACAGTGTCGAAAGCACATCTTCCCGCATCTGCGCCTGCTGCCTGTCGTCCTGTTCGTCGAAGGCGGCGATAACGAAGGGGTGTTTGGAGGAATATCCGTCAATCGGCAGGAGCTTGATACGTCTCCATCCGCCGAATATGTCTCTGAAGATGATTTCGATCTGCTTTTCTCCGTCAGACAGCCTTTTGGAAATAAGCTTCGTATCCGCCAAACCGAGCAGGAGGGGGCGGTAGGGAACGGCCACCTCTTCGGCAGAGTAGACACGGAAAAAGTCTCCAAATTCCGCATATTTGAGGGAGAGCTCCTGAAGGCGTCCTGAAACTTTTATGGCCTTGTAGCTCTGGTCATCCAGATTGCAAAGGAAAATTCCGGTATAACTTTCGCCCAGAGTCTGGATAATGATATCATATTCTTTTTTCAGCATAAAGGTATTGGTGATATTCTGATGATATCCCCTCAGACAGACGCCCTCAGTATAGCTAAAGTCGCGTTTACCGCCACAGCGTATAAAAATCTCTCCCCATTTTGGATGGTGCCAGGTATACTGTACCTCGGCGCGGCCATCGGAAGTGATTCGTTCCACGGCAGACTGCACAAAATCGTAATAGTCGGCGTCAATACGGTCATACCAGACGCGGTAACACTCCTCGGGAGCCGGTTCCGTACTGAAACCCAGCAGTTCCAGCATTGTATGATCCGCATACATCCGCGGCTTTTTTCCTTCGTTAAGTTCTAAAACCCAGAGCCCCATTTGAGCTTCATGGAGGAGTTCCTGTATTTTCTGCGTATCTTTAAAATGATCCGGCATTTATCGATTCCTTTCTATAAAACAAGAATAGTATGCTTCCGCCGGGAGAGGAGCTTAAGTCCGCTGCGGCGGAATATTCATGAATATTTTACATATATATTTCTATTCTATGGTAAAAGTTTGGGCGATGCAAGAAAAAAATGGCTGCTGGACCTTTAAACTGCAGGACAGCAGCCGAAGCTTATATTTTTACGGAAAATTTGTAGCCCAGCCCCCAGACTGTTTTCAGATACCGGGGGTTTTTGGGATCTTCTTCTATCTTGTTTCTGAGATGACTTATGTAAACCATAATCGTATTGGCATCCACGACGGAACCGTTCCAGACATGCTCATAGAGCTGTTCTTTTGTGAAGACACGGCCGGCATTGCACAGAAACAGCTTCATTAAAACATTCTCTCTGGATGAGAGAGGAATCGGCCGGTTATCTTTAAAGAGTTCCATTGTCATACTGTTATAGCAAAACGGGCCGGCCGTGATAAAATCAGGGAGCGGCCTGGAAGCTTTCATGTCCCTGCGGATGAGTGCTTTCATTTTAGCGCCCAGCACCACCGGATTAAAGGGCTTTCCTATATAATCGTCGGCTCCGATATCGAGGCCGTACAAGGTATCGAAATCCTCCGTACGGCCGCTCAGAACGATGATTGGTATCTCATTCCCGGAGGCCCTCAGGCGGCGGATTACTTCAAACCCTTCATCATTTCCATTCATCATAATATCCAGCAGGATCAGATTAATCTTGCTGTCACGGCTCATGACGATTGCCTCATGTCCGTTGGAAGCGGTAAGAGACTCATAGCCGCAGCTGGCAGCCACCCGTGTCAGCAGCTTGCGTATCGCAGGCTCATCGTCTACAATCAAAACAGTACCGTCTGACATAATAGTCCACCTTTCTTTTTCAATGCGTATCTTCATTATAGAAAAAAACATGAAAAGATACCGTTAATTTCCCGCTAAGACTGCCAAAATTGACTAAAATGTGAACGTTTCTTAAGACTTTTTCATGAGATATTAAGAAGAGCAGAATAAAATGGGGTATGACTGAAAGCCAATGGGCAAGAAATCAAAAGAAGTCGATAAAAAAAGGAGGAGTATGTTATGTCTTTAGCTTTTCTGGGGTTTGCCATGATCGTTGTGTTTATGGCGCTGATTATGGCAAAAAAATTAAGTCCGTTCACATCATTGATACTGGTGCCGATTGCCTTCGGACTGCTGGCCGGTTATGGATGGGATACGCTTAAGTATGCCATGGACGGAATCAAAAGTGTAGCATCCACATTTTCAATGATGACGTTTGCAATCCTGTATTTCGGGGTTATGCTCACCGCCGGTATGTTTGATCCGATGGTTGACAAAGTAGTTGCCTGGTGCAAAGGCGATCCGCTGAAGGTTCTGGTGGGAACCGCTGTTCTTGCCGCTTTCGTTTCCCTGGACGGAGACGGAACAACAACCGTCATGATCTGCTGTACGGCCATGATTCCGATTTACAACAGGCTGAAAATTAAAAAGATTTATCTTGCAAACCTGATTATTCTTCAGAATTGTATTATGAACCTGATTCCTTGGGGTGGCCCGACGGCCCGTGTTATGTCCGTTATGAATCTGGACGCCGGTGAGCTTCTGGCTCCGCTTGTACCGGGAATGGCCCTGTCGGCAGTCTATGTAATAGGAGTTTCCTACTATCTGGGACTGAAAGAGCGCAAAAGGCTCGGGATTATGGATATCAGCAACTCGGTAAACACAGTGGAACTCTCAGACGAGGAGAGGGAGTGGAAACGTCCGAAGATGATTCTGTTCAACCTGCTTCTCACGGTTGCAATCATCACGTCCCTGATTATGGGTCTGGCATCCTCCGCCATTCTGTTTGGTGTAGGTACCGCAATCGCACTGGTGGTTAATTACCCGGTGCAGAAAACACAGAGAAAGGTAATCAGCTCGCTCGCACCCGACATGATCAGCGTTGTCATGATGGTTCTGGGAGCCGGAGTTCTCATGGGAGTTCTGAACGGACCTGAAGATGCCGGCATGTCAAATGCTATTGCACAGTTCCTTGTATCGGTAATTCCGGAATCTCTGGGACGTTATTTTGCAGTGATTATTGCCGTGATCAGTGCGCCCGGTACATACCTTCTGAATAATGACGCCTTCTATTACGGTGTTCTGCCGCCTCTGGCAGCGACGGCTCAGGCCTATGGCTTTACGGATCTCCAGATTGGTTTTGCTGCCCTGATGGGTCAGGCCTTCCATTTCCTCAGCCCGCTGGTGCCGTTTATTTACCTGCTGATGGATCTGACAGAAATTTCGCTGGCCGAGTACCAGGGCTATATTTTCAAATGGTGTATCGGAATATTTGTAATATTTATGGGAGCCGGGCTTATGCTTGGATATCTTCCGGTGTTATAACAGTTAGGGTTTATATTCTGAAAAACTTACTAAATTTTTGCCATAATGTCAAGTGATGAATTCAAAAAAATGATTCATCAGATAATTTTTGCGCAAAAAATTCCCCATAGCCAAAACTATGAGCCCTCCCCATGCCGGGGAGGGCCTCGCTGTCCTTATGCTGCAATTTCCGGGATTTCCCCGACAAAGTTATAAACAATCCTGACTTCCTGCACCTTCTGGCCGTCCACTTTCTTGACCTCGCCAATTAGAATCTTGCAGATAAGCCAATTCAATACCGCTTCGTCCAGTTCCTCGATGGCAGCGTAGCGCCGGATTTCCCGGATAAAGGTGCGGTCTTCGTTTTCCTGTTCGTCAGAATGCCGCTGCATCAGCATCAGGTCTTGCAGGCGCTTCTGATTGGATTCCTGTTCCTGTTCCAGAGCCGCCGTCAGCTTCACAAACCGCTGCTGCTGTTCAGCACGTCCTGTATGGGGTGGTAGCAGTTTTCATTTGCTACGATAGAGAGCGCCGCCGTGATCTTTTTCTCACTGGTCAGGCCGTAGTTCTGCTCAAAGTAGAGAAGCAGGTACTTCACGTCAGTATCCGTCAGGGCGCTGGTTTCCCTGCGCCAGCCCAAATCCCGCACAATGTCAATCCGGTCAGTCAGCAGATTCAGCCGGATGGCGTCCCGCAGGAGCGGATCACGTCAGAACACGGTTTGACAGTTGCCGATGGTGTTGGCAGTCTGGCCCTTTTCGGTGACAGAAAGGCTTTCCCGCACTTCCTCAACGCTCTGCTCCGGCGCTAAGACTTCGGCTGCGCTCATCACGGCCTGCCGGGTGGCTGGCTCTAAACTCTGATATTCGCTGCTCAATTTTCCTCACCTCTTTTCCATGCTCAGCAACCACGAAGGCCCGTTCCTTCGTCGTGCCGGATAGCAGAATATCCAGCAGGTACTCCGTATGGGCTTTCTTTTGCAGGGCTTCAATGAACAGCGGGTTCCATTCATCCTCCGGGAACTTTGGTGCGTATTCCTGTTCCCAGCGTTCCAGCAGGTGCAGGTAATCGCACAACACCCGGAAACATTTCTGTTCCGCCTGCCGGTAACGCAGTTCCTCGCTGATTTTTGGCTTGACCGGCCTCCTGCGAGGCGGGCTATGGCCCTTGGCGTCATAGCCGATAGAGAAATCCTTCGCCAGCTTTAACGCCGCTTCCTTGCCGCTCAGCCCGAACAGGCGGGCAGTGAAATCAATCACATCCCCGTCCGCCTGACAGCCGAAGCAGTGGAACCGGCGGTCAACCTTCATGCTGGGATGCCTGTCCTTGTGAAAGGGACAGGCATCCCGTTTCTTCCTACCCGGATTCCATAATGCTCCACAGCCTGCCGGATAGTGACAGACTGTTTTACCGCTTCATATACATTCGATTTTCCCACCTCCTGACAAAACAAGCGATTACTTTCTCTCCGTCAGAAATCAGATGCTTTACAACTCCATATCTTGTTTTGGGGCCGGGGAAATCCGCCCCTCACGTTCCCAACGCTCCCGGTTCTTCCGATCAGCGTCCGCCTTGCCCCTTGCCAGCTTATCCTTGATGGATTCTCTTGCCTTTGCCTTAATCTGCGCTTTGCCAGCCTGTTTGACCTCCGGCTGCATAAGCGTCCTCTGGATTTTTTACCAGGGCGTGCTGCATGGCATTTTTGATTTTGCTGATAACTCCATCCAGACGGGCGGCGGCGTATTCCCGTTCCTTCTGCGGGGCCTTCCGCTCCGGCGAAAGCACCCATTTTTTCGTTTCCTCCACCAGACGAATATCTTCCTTGTGGGTTTCCTGCCGGACAGCATCGGTCACTATCTCCACCGCCTTGTCATAGGCCACATCGGAAACATCGTCCAGCAGCGTCTCCACGTCCTCGATTTTGAGCGTCAGTTCTTCCAGCTTCTGCTCCTGCGCTGCCAGCTGCTCCTTCTGCTTCATCAGGATATAATCCTGCTTTTCCAGATACTCCCGCCCGCCGTAAGCCGGTTCCTGTTCCAGATGCAGGCCATGCCGCTCTGCGATGTCAAACAGAATCGTCCGGCAGACTGCATCAAAGGTCTGCTTGCGGTTGTTGCTCCGGCTTTTTGGCTTGTCTGGGTGTGGGAGAGGGATACCCAATTCCTCCAGCGCCTTTTCCTGCTGGGGGCAGAGTTCGCCGTATCGGTTCTCACAGTCAAAGACATGATGCTCATGGATGGGGGGCGTACCCTCGTCCAGATGGAGCGCCCAGTCCAGGATGTGGATATGGGAACCGAAACGGCGCTCAAATTCCTCATAAAACTCGTTGACGATGCGAAAAAGCGTTTCCGGCGAAACGGATTCCTCCAACGTACCAATCTGGTAGATGCTTTCCTCCGGGCAGGTCTTGTTGTTTTTCAGTAAGTCCTCCACGGTGCGGTTGCGCTCCCCTCCGGCCAACTGCGCTCCAGCCGGCACAGCAGGGGATACTTCCGGCTGAACTCCGCCAGCCTGCGCTTCAAGCTGGCGTTAAAGGTGTAGATGCTGGCAAGGTTCTCCGCCTCGTTCCAGTTGATGATGGTTTCTTTCTCATACTTAGACAGCTTCCTCATACATATCCTCCTCATAATCCGTATTGGCTTGCAGCACACGCAGGCTGCGCTTGAGATGGCGGTATTCGTCCATCTCCATGCGCAGATGGTGGTAAAAAGCCTCGTACCAGCTTTCATCCACCTCCGTCTCCACCTTCCGGGCTAGCTCAAGCATCCGGCGTTTGGCCTCTGGGTCAACGGTCAGGGCGGTCAGCCATTTCAGCCGTGTCACCGTATTGTGCCGGTTGGGACAGGCGAAAACGTAAAGAATCTTCTTTTCCTTCTTACTCAGTTTCATAATGATGTTCCTCCTTTTCTTTGTGGCGGAGCGATACGCCCCATATGGTTTACTTGTTTCTGTCTGCCGTTTTCTGCACGCGAAAGGTTCCTGCCCGGATTTTCTCCCAGCGTATCGGCCTCTTTGGTGCGCTCGATTTCTGTCATGGCGTCACTTCCCCGGAGGTCATCCCCTTGCAGCCAGTCATTTAATTTTCAAGGTTCAGTGCTTGTCTGCAAGAATCATTTTAGCGTAAAAAGAGGGCTGCTTCCGTATATCCAAGAGGTCGGAAAAACGATCGAAATCCGCATATTTCCACGCTTTTGGAAACGTGCTATAATAGATAGCGAGTACAGGAAACTGTTGGCAAAAGGGGGCTTTAGAATGTACACAAAACTGTCAATCCCGGAACGGCTCAAAGACCTGCGGGTGGTAGACAAGCTTCAGGCCCTGCATCTGAGTGATGCTATGGTAGAACTTTTGAGCAGCGGAAAAATCAACAACCGGCTTCTCTGCGAACTGGCTACCCATCCAAACTTTCAGCGGTTGATGGTCGATATGGAAATCTTCATCGACCGGATTGCCGATATGCGGATTGAGCAGATGAACCTTATACTGGAAGCCACCCGGCAGACGGTAATCCGTGACCATGCGCCGGGGGAGAATGACCTTTATATGCGGACGTTGGAACTGGGACAGGTACAGGAAAGCGACTTTTTCAGCACGTCCTCCATGACGATCTGGATAGCATTGTCCGGGATATCCGGGAGGCCCATGTAAAAGACAAGACCACCGCCGATCCGCAGCCCACGCTGGAGGATGTGAAAGAACAATTTGAACTGGCCATGCAGCAGGGCAGCAACGAGGAACTGGTGATCCATGAATTCTGCGAACAGATGCAGATACCCTTTGAGAAGATTTCCTCAGAGGATTTCTCGGCATTCCTGCGGATACTGAGCCTGTCCAAGCTACTCAAAAATCCCAACAATAAGAGAGGAAAGGCCAGCCCTATCCCACCCAACCGGAAAGACAGACGACGCCGGAAATAAAAAGAGCCGCCCGCCGGATGACTCCAGTGAGTGGCTCAAAAGATGATGCTGCCCTTACATGGGCTTTGTGGTTCTGATATATGGAAAATATATTTCAATAACGGAATCCGTGACTCCGCTTTTGTAAACCTTGCGGATGTCCGTGACCGTTCCCGCCGGTGCGTGTTTCAGGTATGCAAGCAATTTCCGGCTATTAGCAAAATGGCAATGCTGGCCGTTTGTGCGTTCAATGCGGTATCTCATAGCGTCTCCTATCTGTACACCAGCTCTGCGAGGATGATTTCCTCTGCCCGGCTGCGGATACTGTTCATAGACTGTACCCAGCAGAGCCAGTACAAAGGAATACAACCCCTTTCGCATTATAGTTAATTTCTACATACTCATATTTTTTCATTCTTCAAAACTCCTTTCAAATACAAATTTATCTTTGGGTGTATTGACTTTTACAAACTGGATTTTTATAACCAAACGCCCCAATCGCCATAATTAAATGTGCCACTGCCATGACAAAGTTTCCCATTTTCTTTAAGTTCCTCAAATGCTTTTCGCATACGGATTAAAATTTCCGGCTGTATATCCAATGAATGATGTGCGGGGAATACTTTTTTTACTGGCAATGCAGAAATCTTTTTCAATGAAGCAAGATATGCTTCAGGGTCAGTAGAAGGATAGTATGCAAACAGTATATCTTTATATACCAAATCGCCAGTAAATAAGTATCCTTTGTCTTTTTCCCAAAAGCACAAATGCCCTGGTGAATGTCCAGGTGTATGCAACACTTCAATTTGCCGTTCGCCAATATCTATCACATCATGGTCAGTTACAATTTTTGTTGGCATTCCTTGAAAAAGCTCGTAATCATATACATTGAAGTTATTTGGTAAATCACAACGGTCAATAACCATTTTCCTAATTGTTTCTATCGATAAAGGAAATTTTCCATTAAGCCAATCCAATTCTTCAGCATGAGCATAAAAGTCTGGAAAATATTGGTGTCCACCAATATGATCCCAATGAATGTGTGTTGCAACTGCCGTAATAGGCTTATTTGTGAATTTTATAACTTCATCGTATATGTTTGAAATGCCAAGTCCTGTGTCAATAAGTAGGCTTCGCTCGCTTCCATTTAATAAATAGCAATGCGTTTCTTCCCAATGTCGATATTCACTGATAATATAAGTATTATCATCTACTCTATCTATTGTAAACCAGTTATCCATAGCCTGCATACTCCCTTCAAATAAAATTTATCCTTGGATTTATTGACTTTTACAAATTGAGATTTATCCTTTCAAATTCTTCAAAGCAGACGGATTATTCTCTAAGAATTCTCCAATAGTGGGACATCTTTCTAAATCCAAACAATCGCCACAAGTAGCAACACCCTTTTCTAATGCACACTGGCGAATACCACACATATTATCACAAAATACGGTTTTAATTCCGTCAACACGACAGCCTTGACAGTTAATATGCTCAGGAAGAATAGGTGCATTATTTAATTCAGCCCATAGCTTCGCAGTTTTTTTTCGTAATTCTTGGTTGTCATTGATTGTTGCAATATATGCATCACATTTTTCACAATCCAGTCCACAATATGCAATCATTTTTTTCATGGTTATGTACCCCCATAATTTCAAATTTATCAATTTCGTATCTTCTAGCATTCTTCTATTTTCAAATCATTACCTTGTTGAATTTATAGCCACCCCCAGACAGTTAATATGTACTGTGGATAGTCTGGGGACGGCTCTATCTTCTTTCTTAGCTTCCTTGTGAATGATGTGAGGTTGCTTTCCTTTGGTGCATTCCTATTACCTCCTTATGTATCAAAACTGTTGAATTGGAATTTGTCATAATGAATTAAGGATATTATAGGTTTAAGTAGTAGCAAGACTTTGATTTTTTATCCAGATATAGCAGATAACCACTCCGATTAAGGCTATCCCTCCCGTGGTTATATATGGTAATTCAATATTGCTTTCATACAGATACCCAGCTAATAAAGGAGCAATAACTTTGCTAAGATTTCCGGCGGTACTGGCAAATCCCATCAGTGTTCCTTTATGCTGATTGTCAGTTTTTGAAAGGGTTGCGTTTAATGTGGGTACTGTAATAGCAGAAGATACCGCAAATAAGCCAAAAACCACCAACACACTAACAAACCCAGTTGTCAATACCATGGCAAACGCTACTAAGGCTTTGCAAAACATACCTATCAGTATTAGTCGCTTCTCACCAATTTTTTTTGATAAAGGACCAGTCAAAAAGCCTTGTACTACAATCAAAATACCTGCTAGAGCCATCCATATAACACCAACTTGCTTAGTGGAAAATCCAAACTTATCTACGACATACAGCCCCGTAATTCCTTGCAAGCCTGTTTGACAGAAATGCACGACGAAAATAAGTATCAAAACCATTCCTGCTGAGCCAAAAATTATACTTTTCAGGTCTGAAAAATCAAAGGGTTTTCTTTTTTCCGTCTGTCCTGAACGCTCAATTGACTCTGGCAAAAATGTTAGAATTAGCAGAAAGGCAATAAATGAAATGCCAGCTCCTGTAAAAAATGGGAGCGCAAGCGAATAGCCTGCAAGAATGCCTCCCAATAATGGTCCCATCATTACGCCAACGCTCATTGAAGCTCCAAGTTGACTCATATTCTTGCTTCTTTCTTCTTCCGAGCTGGAATCTCCAACATATGCCAAAGATGCAACGGACGTAGCAGATGACAAAATACCCGATAAACTGCGAGCTATAAATAGCGTCCAAAAGGATGAAGCCAAACCGAACAGGAACAAACTGATGGAATATCCTATAATACCAATGCTGATAATCGGCTTTCTACCAATTCGGTCGGACAGTGCACCCCAAAAAGGTGCGCATACTGTTTGTGCCAGAGCATATACGGCAGTGAGCCATCCAAGCTCACGACCGCCAGCACCTAGATTTTCCATGTAAAATGGCATGACCGGAAGAATTAAGCTATATCCTAACGCAATCACCAAAGTAGCAAGCTTTAAAGCGAAAATCGGCTTTTTATTCATCAATCGTCACCGTCCCCTCCGAGCCGTCCACCGTTATCATTTGTCCATTTTTAATACTTCTCGTGGCTGTGTGTGTCGCCATAACGGCAGGGATACCACATTCCCGTGCAACAATACTTGAATGACTGAGAGGACCTCCAATATCCGTTACAATTCCACTTGCAGAGGCAAATAAGGGTGTCCAAGCCGGAGTTGTAGTAACGGCAACCAAAACACTTCCCGGCTGGAAATTTTTAAAATCTGCCGGACTATTTAGTACGCAGGCACGAGCTGTCACGACACCAGAACTGGTTCCTATACCCCTCAACACGGTTTTTCCATCTTTTTGTTTCTGTGGTGCATGTGATATACTTTTTACTTTCTTCTCAGGTAACTGAGCTGGTGGCACATAGCCCTGATACTTTTTGAGTTCCGCTTTTCGCTCAAGTATCGAATTTCTTCTATCAGATAAAGGTATATTTTCGTCTAACTGTATTATGAGTTTTTCCAATTCCAATTTTGTGAGCCAATAAATATCATCTATATGCGAAGTAGCTCCGCCACGTATAAGGCGTGCTGAAATTTCATGAAACATCCAGCGAATCAGAGGATGCCCCATTCCCATCAAATAAATAGCATTTTCACGCATAGGAGCAGTTTCCTGCGCCCAATGGAGCAACTTCAAAAACAGTTTTTTGCGTGAGCTACCTATATGTTGTAAAATTTCTTTTTCTGCCTGTTTCCTATGCTTTTCAAATTTGGATTGACGTAAAAAAGGACTTTCACCTTTGCCTTCTACAAAGGTTTTTATGGATTCAAAGGTTGGTGTAAGTGTTTCCTGCGGTGTGGAATATGCAAAATCAAATTCATAAGCGGTACGACCAAACTCTTTAAAATACTGATTGATTCGATTTTTCCATTCTATCCATACTTCCAGCGAAACTTCGTCAGGCGGAACTGAGGACATAAAATTTTCCGCTATCTTTGCTGTTGGATTACTTTGCAGATAAAGGTTGAGAGTATTATTTTGCTTTACCCATTCCGAGAGACTCCACAGGTTCTTTTCGGCTTGCAGAGCAATCGTATCAAATCCAAGCAGGAAAACAGAAGTATCTGTTATACCAGCGCGACAAGCCGCTCCCTGAAAAAATTTTGTAAATAATGTTTCGCTGATAGAGGCGGCTGGCAATGTAAGCTGAATCCTCGTGAAATAAATACACGCTCCATAAAATACAGTCTGAATCCCCTCCATTATTTGATGAGCATTCAGCATATGCATGGGCTTTTCTTCCCATTGTTTAATCACATCCTCAAATTCTTTTCGTGCTGTTTCCCAGCGTGCAACACTATTCGTGAGCGCACGGCGTAAAGATCGGGGGGAAAGGGATTTGACAGCAATCAAAAGAGGCTTTGAATTAGCGGAAAGATAGACATATCCGTTAATAAGCGTATATGCTCCGTTTTCTGGCAGTAGCTTTTTCGCACTTTTACCAAACATATCTATCCATAAAAGCGCCGACGCACGGTTGACTATTTCAAGCCCAAGTGTGGCGAATAAGGGCGTAACAGGATTTGGCAAGTGTTCCGCTAGACTGCCTCTTGTATATATAACATTCTTTTCCGGTAACGTCCATTCCGGCGGTAGGACAGTAATAGGGCGAGCCTGAACAATATACAACTTATCTTTTTCCAGTGCCCACTCTACATCCATAGGCATTTCATAATACTTCTCAATTTTTTTTCCAAGCTGTGTCAATCGCATAACTTGATTGCGAGTAAGAGCATGTTTTTTTCTCAACTGTTCAGGAGTTGGGATTTCTTCTGTTCCATCTGAGTTGCGGACTGTCATAATCTCTTTGTTTGCTACTTCATACGATACAATTCGTTCAGCATTTTTATCTACAACGATTGTATCAGGGGTGACTAAGCTAGAAACCACCGATTCGCCAAGTCCCCATGCGGCGTTAACAATCATTTCGCTGCGTCTGCCATTGATAGGGTTTAGCGTAAACATAACGCCGGACGCATCGGAAAACGCAAGCTTTTGTACTACAACAGCAAGTGCGACAATTTCCTGCTTTATATCATTCTTCACGCGGTAAGCAATAGCGCGGGCTGTCCATAGGGAAGCCCAGCACCTCTTTACAGCGTCAAGAACTTCATTCTCACCTTGTATGTTTAGATAGGTTTCCTGCTGGCCTGCAAAAGAAGCGTCGGGCAAATCCTCGGCGGTTGCGGAGGAACGGACAGCCACCGCTATATTTCCCAATCCGGCATATGCGGTTTTAATTGCATCTGATACTTCCTGCGGCATTTCTCCATTATGGAAAAGCATCCCTATCTGCGTAGATGCATTTTCAAGCTGGCTGGTATTGTTAGAGTCAATACCGTCCAGCAACTTATTAATGTGAGGCTGAATATGGTTCTTTTCAACAAAAATCTTGTATGAAGTAGTCGTAACATGAAAGCCCTCCGGCACAGGGATACCCGCTGTCAAAAGTTTTGATAAAGACATACCTTTTCCGCCGACCATTTCAACGGTTGCCTGTTTATGCAACAAGGGTAGAGTATAATAAATCATAATAATTCATCTCCATCATTCATAATTCCGTGTAGAAATATATCCATTGTTTCATCAAGCATTTTCTCCGGACTGGCTGATGGTCGGGATGTGTAAATGATTGATATAATGGAGTTAATTAACAAACGCGTCATGAGATCGGCATTCGTCTTACGGAAGACGCCTGATTCCATTCCATTTTCAATTACAGATTTTATAATATCCTGATATGCGTAACGCGCAGTTTTCAGCCGCTTTCGATAATCTTCTTCTAAATAGTCAGATTCTGTATTTAACCACATCAGCACCGTTCGATACTGCTTTGGTACTCCAAGATGATTCAGCATGATTTTTCTAAGACACTGTTCCGGCGAGGATTCATCGGCAATAATCCTATGAACCTTTTTAATTGTTTCTTCTATTTCTTTCTCAACTGCATATACAACAATTTCGTCTTTCGTTTTGAAAAAATCATACAGACTGGACTTTCCCATGTTTGCTAAAATCGCAATTTCCCTCATTGATGTTTTTTGGAATCCATTTTTCTCTATGAGCTGCAAAGCAACACTGATTATTTCTTCTCGGCGCTCTTCTTGTTGTTCTGGTGTAAGAATAATTCCTTTTGGCATATTATGATACCTCCTTGTAACGACCATCGGTCGTTTCTTGTTTCATTTTCATTATATAGCGACCGATGGTCGCTTGTCAAGGCCGATTTTTATACAAAAAGATGCCATATTACAGTTTTAATTGACTGCAATATGGCATTGTTTATTTAATTTAACAGGAAAGTTCTCCTGTTAAATTAAAACCGCTCCGCAAAGGAGCGCAACTCTAAAGAAGGCTTGTTCACTAAGCTCGTTACACTCGCTAAGTGATCCAATGCCTGCGGCGGCAGGAGCTTACCGCTGGTGCGGCAGGTTCTTTTCAATTGGAATCACGCTGGGCATGGACGCCACAAATTTTTTTGTTTCCTCGATAAACATGCGGACGGCCTTTGCACCGGAGGGATTGGCTTCTCTCTGGGTCACGAGATAGATTGTCCGGGCGGGCAGCTCCGGTTCGGGTGATGAGATGACAATATTTCCGTCGCGGTTAATCATCTCCGCCACACAGAGCGGGACAGCAGCCCATGCACGTTCTGACTGGAGAAAAAACTCAATCAGGGTCGGAGTGTCGACAGTGACCTTTGGTTTTGTGATAGGACTCCAGTTTCGGTTATGCCAGATTTCAAATTCCACGCCCAGGTCAATATAAGTCTCGTCCTCCACGGACAGCGACTCCACTTTTATAATATCCGGATAGGAGGAGTAGCGCCGGTCACTGACCAGAACCATCGGCTCACAGAAAATAGGCGAAGTGACAAGATTCCTGGATGGAAACGGCCGGGATACAAAGCCGATATCCAGGAGGTAATTGTCCATAAGATTATAAATGGTATTGTTCCAGTGGGTGCTGATTGTAAGTCTCAGCTGGCTGCTGCCGGAGAAACGGCTGTAAAGGCCGGTAAATAAAAAAGAATTGATGCTGTGCGGCGCTGAAACCTTCAGTTCATAGCAGGACAAGTTCTCCTTCCAGGTTTTAATATCTTTTTCCACCTCCAGATAACGGCTGGCCAGGGTAAGGAATTCGTTGCCTTTCGGAGTCAGGGTCACTCCTTTGATTCCGGGGCGCCGGTTCACGAGAGGACTTCCGATTTCTGACTCCAGATTGGTCAGGCGGCTGCTGATTGTAGATTGGGATACAAACAGTTTATCGGCAGCTTTAGACAGGTTCCTGGTCTCGGTGATAGCCAGAAAAGCCTCAATTTCAAGGGGGTTCATACAGCACTTCCTTTCTTTAAATATCGAAAAAGCCGATGATTATGAACAGGTTTTAATATTTTACATCAGAAAAAGCCGATGTTATAATTCTTATACAAGTTATAAATTTTATTAAATATTATCAGAAAAAAAACCTCCTTGCAAGGAAAAATTCAACATTTGCTTCGGCCGGAGCATATGCAAAAAAGAATCAAAGAATGTGGTGACAAAAAGAACGATTCAGATGTAATTTAGGAGGAAGAAAATGAAACAGGCGGATTTAGTAATCAAAAATGCAAAGATTTATACAAACGGGACTTTTTTTCAAGGCGCTGTGGCAGTCAGGGACGGAATGATTGCCAGCGTATGCACGGACAGTGAAATACCTGAGGCGGAGAAAGTGATAGACGCAGAGGGAAAGTACCTGCTTCCTGGGATGATAGAGTCCCATATGCATGTTAGAGAACCGGGCAGACCGGACAGAGGAACCTTCTTTACGGAGACGAAGGCGGCTGCCGCCGGAGGTGTTACGACGATCCTGGAACATCCGATTGCAAAACCGCCGCAGTATTCCAAGGAGATCCTGGAGAGAAGAATTCGTGATGCCTCGGACAAATGTGTCGTGGATTTTGCTTTCTTTGGTGCGGCAGGTTCAAAGTATCCCGATAAAATCAGAGAAATGGGGGAGACGGGAATTGTCGCTTTCAAAACCTTCCTCCATGATGCGCCGGAGGGAAGGGACGAGGAATTCATGGGGCTTACAATGGCAAATGACGGGGAGATGTATTTTGGCTTCCGCGAAGTGGCCAAGACGGGTAAGCTGTGTGCAGTCCATGCGGAAAACAATGATATTATTTCGAAAATGATAAAGGAATTCAGAAAAGAGGGAAAAGTGTCCCCGATATACCATTGCCTGTCCCGCCCCAAATTTGCGGAATATGAGACAGTCGGAAAGCTGCTGATGATTGCAAAGGACTGCGGTGTGAAGCTGATCTTCTGCCACATGTCGACTCCTGAATCCATGGAGCTTATCAAATCGGCAAAACAGGAAGGGCTGGAGGTTTATATGGAAACATGTCCCCAGTATCTGTTCCTGACCGAGGAAGATGTGGTAAAGCATGGCGCCTATGCGAAATGCAATCCGCCTCTTAGAAAAAAAGAAGACGTGGATGCATTATGGGATTATGTAAGAGACGGTTCCGTTGATTTTATAGGAAGTGATCATGCGACTTATACGGTTGCGGAAAAAGAAAGCGGAAAAGATGATATATTTGTGGCTCCATCCGGTTTCCTCGGCGTGGATCTCCGTCTTCCCCTGATGCTCAACGCAGTCAATGAAAAGAGGTTATCGATGGAACGCGCAGTTGATCTCATGAGTACGAATGTGGCAAAATCATTTGGCCTGTATCCGAAAAAGGGTGTGATAAGCGCCGGTGCGGATGCCGACTTTGTAATGGTGGACATGGATGAGGTATTTACGGTAGATAAGAATCAAAATTACTCACAGTCCAGGGAAATTGCCAAAGTGTATGACGGCTGGAGACTGAAGGGAAAGCCGGTGATGACCGTTGTCAGAGGGCGCGTGGTTATGGAAAACGGGATTGTGGATGAGGAGAGTAAGGGCTGGGGACACCTGCTCGAAACATATATAGAAAAAAATGAGGAGGAAAAGGGATGATTCCAGATTTTATACCGGCAGATTTGAAGATTTTTTGGCTCTTTTTTGGATTTCTCAGCCTGCTTCCAATGATTTTGGCTTATATTACGCAGAAACGGGATGACAGACGGAACAAGTAGAGTAATATTCGGAGGAGTTATTGGAGGAGGTATTTATGGTTTATGTGATAATTCTGCTGCTTTATCTGGCGGCGCTGATTATTGTTGGGAAGCTTGCGTCACGCGGAGTATCAAGCAGCGATGACTGGGCAGTGGCGGGGAGGAGCCTCGGAGTCTGGTCCAGCGCGGCTTCATATTTTACGACGGTATTGAGTGCGGTATCTTTTATCGGGTATATGGGGTATTACTATCAGTTCGGATGGGGAGGCTGGTGGAACTGGGCAGGAACCTTAATCTGTACGATACTGTTTGCCGGATTTTTTGCAGCCCGTCTCAGGCGGTTTGGCGGTGTCACAATTTCCGATTTCCTGGACAGACGGTTTGGAAAGGCCCATGGGGCGATAGCCGCAGTTCTAATTTTATTTTCAACCGTTCTGTTTACCATGGCCCAGCTGGTTGCATCGGCCTCCATTATTAAGGTGATCACAGGGATTCCGGAGTATCTGTCCGTGATAATTGTGGGGATCGTGTTTCTGGCCTTTACGGTGACGGGCGGGATGAAATCAGTTGCATGGACCAGTGTTTTGACATCCGTTTTGATTCTTTTTGGAGCATATGCGCTGATGATTGCCATTCTCGGTAAGACAGGCGGATTCTGGGAATTGCACCGGTTAGCTTACACGGAGGACCCGGCGCTTCTGGATCCTTTTGCCGGCGGAAGTATCGGCGCAGGACTGGCGCTTTCATGGTGTGTGACCTGGGGGATTGGTAATTTCGGGCTGCCGCAGCTTATTACAAAGTTTAATTCTTGTAAAGACGAGAAAACGGCGCGTTACAGCCAGGGAATTTCGGGCATACTTTTTGTTCTTTTTTATCTTCCGCTTATGGTAATTGGCCTGGGAATGAGAATCCTCCGCCCGGGCATTGTACAGACAGATACGGTGGCTTCAATTGCAATGGTAGAAATGGTGAGTCCTCTGATAGGGGGAATCGTGCTGGCCGCCATCCTGGGTGCCGCCATATCCACGGCAGCCTCCGTCCTTTTACAGGCGGGAACCACGGCAACCAGGGATATCTATCAGAAATTTATCAATCCGAATGCAGAGGGGGAGCGGGTACTGGCGATATCAAAAGGAACGACATTGACGGTTGGGATAATATCGATTGTATTGTCACTGTTTAATTCTTCCACCGTTCTGATGATTCAGTCCAATATGGTAGGCGTCCTCGGCTCGATGCTTGCTATGACGATTATTATCGGATTTACCTGGAAACGGTCAAACGCCCAGGGGGGAATGGCCGGTATGCTGGCCGGTATCCTGACGGCAGTAATATGGTATGTACTGAAACAGCCATTTGGATGGATGCCAATTCTTCCGGCCATTTTCACGTCGACGGCAGCCAATATATTAGTAAGTCTGATGACTCCGGCGCCGCCCAAAGAGACAGTGGATGAATTTTTTGGAAAAAAGGACAGAATAGAGGAGGAGCCGGAGAAGAAATTTGCAGATGCTGCAGGAACAGGAGTAGAAACATGCGGACAGATGTGAATATGGAACGTCTGATGGAAAGCCTTCACCGGACGGGGGATATCGGAAAAACAGAGAATGGGGGGATCACCCGCCCGGGCTTTAGCAGGGAATATGAGATGGCGTCTAAAGAATTAATCGCAATGATGAAGGAAGCCGGTCTTACGGTTTCAAAAGACCGGTTGGGCAATATTATCGGACGCAGAGAGGGAAGCAGGAGCGGAGCTTTGTCGATTATGACAGGTTCCCATCTCGATACGGTAACGGAAGGCGGACTCTATGACGGGAATCTGGGAATTATTTCTGCTCTGGAAGCTGTCAGGATGATGAATGATTATCAAGTGGAGACGGCTCATCCGATTGAGGTGGTTGCATTTAACGCTGAAGAAGGCAGTGAAATGGGAGGAACATTTGGCAGCCGTGTAATGACCGGACGTCAGGATTTGAAAGAAAAGGGATTATGCGAAAAACTGGCCCGCTATGGTCTGGACTGCAGTGATTTGGAAAGGTCTATTCGTGATATGAATCAGGTCGGGGCATTTATCGAGCTGCATATTGAACAGGGAGCATATCTGGTGAATGAAGGCTGCGACATCGGAATTGTAGACGGGATTGTTGGAATTACCCGCTATATGGTTCATATAACCGGAGAATCCAACCATGCGGGTACAACGCCGATGAAGCTGAGAAAAGATCCGGTGAGGGCTGCGTCCTTACTCATAGAGAAGATATGGGATACTGCGCTCAGATACGGACATCCTTTTGTCGCCACTGTGGGGGATGTCAGGGTAAAACCCGGGATGTATAATGTAATTCCTTCTGAGGTAGTCCTTTTACTGGAACTGCGTGACCTGGATCCGGTCAGGGTAGAGCATTTTACAGAGGAACTGAAGCTATATGGCAGCGTTGAGGAAGAATTGAAACCGTTTGGAATTGAATTTGAACTTCAGGTTGACAAACCGTCGAGAATGCTGGACGGCGCTGTTATCAATGCAATTTCCGAGGTATGCCAAATAGAGCCTCAAATTCGCTCCGTAACGATGTCAAGCGGTGCGGGCCATGATTCAAAAGAGATAATATACCGGGTACCGGCCGGGATGATTTTTGTTCCGAGTGAAGGCGGTATCAGCCATTCGCCCAGGGAATATACGACGGAGGCTCAGATAGAAAAGGGAACCAGGGTGTTGTATCAGACACTGATTCTTATGGACAAAATGAAGTGGGGGAGAGAAAATGAAGATATTGGTAATAAATCCCAACAGCAGTATCGAAATGACGGAGTCAATTAAAGAGACGGTCCGTGCCGCAGCAGGAGACAGATTTGAAGCAGAGGTATGCCGCATCACGGAGGCGCCTCCCTTTATCGGCAGTTATGCGGATCAGCTGGCCTCAGGGCCGCACCTCTTGAAACTATTGAAGGAACAGGAGGACAATTATGATGGATTTATCATTGCATGCCATCTGGATCCCTGCCTGGATGCTGCAAAAGAGATAACAGGGAAACCGGTGATGGGGATTGGTGAGGTCTCTATGAGGATGGCGCCGCTTCTTGGCCGGAAGTTTTCCGTAGTTGGCTCAAGTTCCGCCACTACTTATCTGAAACGCCGTATGGTGGAACAGTACGGACTGGAAAAATTTCTCGCATCTGTCAGGGCACCAAAACCTGAGTGGACAGGAAGCCAGGAAGAACTGTTGATTCGCGCGGCCGGGCAGGCGGTCCGGGAGGACGGAGCCGATGTTATCGTACTGGGGTGCGCCGGTTTTACAGGATTAGATGAAGCGATTAAAGACGACGTAAAAGTACCGGTTCTGGATGGGGTGGCATGCGCGCTGGCCGTTATGGAGGGGGTGCTGAACATGAGAGGGGGCACCTGCCGTAAATAATAGCAAATGATATTCAAAACGACATCGTGATATAGTATAATCCCGACAGAAATTGCACAAAAGCCGGACGGCCGGAAAGAGCCGTCCGGCTTTTGTGCTGCCTGTTATTTGCTGCATGGATTAACAGGGCATGTGAATCATCCAGTCAGAGATGCTCTGTTAAGTTTGACAACCGTTATAGTTGCAGTACCTTCAGTGTTGGTGACAGGACTGTTAAAAGTCAGGGAAAAACGGGTCTGCTCCGGAACATCGATGATAATGGAGTTGGAGCCATATGCGGTTGTATAATTTGAAGCGGTTCTAAAGTATATTCCATATTCAATATGCGAACTTCCATTGTAATATGGTGTGATTTGCATATATCCCGGTGTACTGAGAATGGAAGAAACATGGTATGAAATTAAATAATATCCGGGAGCAAGGTCAATATGGGTGGGATCCGATAAGACGATCTGCCCGGTGGGATCAGCCGTAGACGTTCCCAGTGGTATTTGTGTGGCGTTGGTAAATGGAATTGCAAAAGTGGCAAATGAGGCAAAAACATCGTCTGGGGCTTCGCCGGCAGGTCCGGTAGCGCCGGTCGGGCCAGTAGCACCGGTTGCTCCCGTTGGTCCGGTAGCGCCGGTAGTGCCTATAAGGCCAGTAGCACCTGTAGGTCCGGTAGAGCCGGTAGCGCCAGTAGGTCCAGTAGGCCCATTTGCGCCGGTAGGCCCGGCAGGTCCGGTAGCGCCTGTAGGTCCA
>OBWY01000738.1_pt1 | contig 23171 bp, 15 predicted proteins | sample 1538081 | NCBI WGS metagenome assembly OBWY01 (sample SAMEA2580089, study PRJEB22360) | human gut metagenome | biome: human gut; feature: human-associated habitat; material: faeces | place: Denmark | collected 2008/2010
TTGATTCCCTGTTTCCGCCCTTCCTCGATAAACTCGAGGCCAGCCGCAGCGACTCGGTGATCCGGTTCAACGCCAAGAACGTCTTCAAGATGAGCGGTATTTCGCACATTCCGACTTTGTTGCGGGACAATACCGACCGCAACCGTACTTCGGCGTTCGCCTTTACCGGCAACCGCTTCGAGTTGCGTGCCGTCGGATCTTCGGACAATTGCGCCGAGGCGATGATCGTACTCAATACCATTGTTGCGGACGAGCTTACGGCGTTCCGCGAGCGTGTGGATGCGCGTATCGAGGCCGGAGTCCGGAAGGAGAAGGCGATTTACGAAGAACTTAAAAGCATGATCCGCTCTTCGCAGGCGATCCGCTTCGACGGCAACGGTTACTCGGAGGAGTGGCGTGCGGAGGCGGCGCGGCGCGGACTCGACTGCGAGACCTGTGCCCCGCGCGTGTTCGACCGCTACCTCGACCGGGCGTCCATCGAGATGTTCGCCCGTATGGGTGTATTATCGAAGGTGGAACTCGAAGCCCGTACGGAAGTGAAATGGGAGACCTATATCAAGAAGATCCAGATCGAAGGCCGCGTGTTGGGCGATCTGACGATGAACCATATCGTCCCGATCGCTTCGCGTTACGAAGCCCTCCTGCTGGATAAGGTCTATAAGATTTTGCAGATCGGACAGGGCCTGGACGCTTCGGCGGATATCGACCTGATCAAGCGTATTCAGCAGCATACGGCTCTGATCCAGCAGTTGACCCACGATATGATCGAAGCCCGCAAGGTGGCCAACAAGATCGAGGATCAGCGGGAGAAGGCGCTCGCGTACCACGATACGGTGGCGGTCTATTTCGACCAGATCCGCAAACACGTGGATCGTCTGGAGGAGATCGTGGACGACCAGATGTGGCCGCTGCCCAAGTACCGGGAGCTGCTGTTCCTGCGGTAGTTGCTTCGGCTTGCCGCTTCTGCGGGCGGAAACGATAATCGGGATAATCCGGCGGATTTGCCGGATTATTTTTTAACTTTGTATGCCTCGAAAACTTCGGGGCAGAATCAATGTAGGGATTTATGTATCGCAACCTGAGTGAATTTATCGCCCGCCTGGAGCGGGAAGGCGAATTGCAGCGCGTGAGCGTGCCGGTGGATCCGGTGTATGAGATCGCCGAGATTACCGACCGCATGTCCAAGCAGCCGGACGGCGGCAAGGCGCTGTTGTTCGAGCAGACGGGGACGCCGTTTCCCGTGCTGACCAATATGATGGGTTCCGATCGTCGGATGGCGATGGCGCTCGGCGTGGAGTCGCTCGACGAACTGACGCGACGGCTCGATGATTTGTTGCAGCAGGCCGTCACGCCGAAAAATTCGCTCCTGGATAAACTGCGGATGTTGCCTTTGCTGGCCGAGATGTCGCGCTGGCTGCCGCGTACCTCGTCGTCGCGGGGCGAATGTCAGCAGGTCGTGCTGCAGGGGGAGGAGGCGTCGCTCGATGCGCTGCCGGTGCTCAAGTGCTGGCCGTGCGACGGCGGACGCTTCGGGACGCTGCCCCTGGTGCATACCCTCGATCCCGAAACGGGAATCCGCAACGTGGGCATGTACCGGCTGCAACTGTTCGACGCCCGCACGACGGGCATGCACTGGCACCTGCACAAGACCGGAGCCCGTCATTACGAAGGTTACAGGCGTGCCGGGCGGCGGATGCCCGTGTCGGTAGCGTTGGGCGGCGATCCGGCTTATACGTATGCTGCGACGGCTCCGATGCCGGACAACATGGACGAATACCTGCTGGCGGGGTTCCTGCGCCGGCGCCCGGTGAAACTGGTGAAATGTATCACCAACGATATTTATGTGCCGGCCGACTGCGATTTCGTGATCGAAGGGTATGTCGATCCGTCGGAGCCGAAGACGGTGGAAGGGCCTTTCGGCGACCATACGGGTTTTTACTCGCTGACCGATGAATATCCCCGCTTCCATGTGACGGCCGTCACGCGGCGGCGCGATGCCGTTTATCCTGCGACGCTGGTGGGCATTCCTCCGCAGGAGGACGCCTATATCGCCAAGGCCACCGAGAAAATTTTCCTGGCTCCGATCCGGCTGGCCGTACAGCCTGAAGTGAAGGAGCTGACGATGCCTGTTTTCGGTACGGCGCACAATTTGGCCGTAGTGTCGATCGACAGACGCTACCGGGGACAAGCCCATAAAGTAGCGCAGGGACTCTGGGGGGCCGGGCAGATGATGTTCAATAAATACCTCGTCATTACGGGCGAGGATTGCGACGTGCATGATCCGGACCGGTTGGCCGCCTTGTTGCGCCGGGCCGAGTTTCCGCGCGATTTGATTGTAAGCGAGGGAATTTACGACGTACTCGACCATGCGACTGTGACATCCGGGTTCGGCGGTAAACTGGCGTTCGACCTGACGGAGATCGATCCGTCCGCTCCGGCGGAGGCCGTTCGGGTGCCGGAGCGGTTCGAGCTGACACCCGGTCTGGTCGAGGTCGCGGACGGACTTGCCGGGAAGTGGGGAGCCTTGCTGCTCTTTGCCGATGATACGGTGGAACAGAAGCCGGATCTGGCCGCTTTCCTTGCCCGAAATCCGTGCCGGGGGATTCGCTATGCCGTTCTTTTCGACGGACATGCCCGGACGATGCGCCCGGACGAGCTGCTGTGGCTCCCCCCCGCCCAAAACCGCCCCCCCTGGAAAAATCGCAGCCAATACCGATCCCCGGCGGGATGTGGAGTGCCGCGACGGTGTGCTGTGCGCGGATGCCCGGAGCAAGCGGCCCGGAATTGCGGGCAACCCTTCGCGTTTTCCCAATGTGGTGACTTCGCTGCCCGAGGTCGTTCGGAAGGTGGACGAACGTTGGGTGGAATATGGTTTGGGTGAGCGGCTCGAGTCGCCTTCCGACCGTTACCGGGCGTTGTTGTTGTCCGACAAAGCTGCGTGGTAGAGGATGGCCGGATTTTTCCAGATGCGTGAGCGCCGGGCGCTCGTGGTGTTTCTCCTGCTGGCGGGAGTGTTCGTTGCCGGGCTGCTCCTGGCCGAACGGCGGAAGAGCGCGGTATCCGCCGACAGGGTGGAGGCGGAGATGGAAGCGACGGTTGCGGCGGACTCCGTGAGGCTGTTCGAGTTCGATCCCAATACGGTGGAGTATGCCGATCTGCGGCGGCTGGGACTCTCGTCCCGCATGGCGGTCAGCCTGCTGAAGTACCGCGCAGCGGGCAAGGTGTTTCGGATCCCCGAGGATGTGGCTACCTGCTACGGCATGACCGATTCGGTCTATTTTATTCTGGAACCCTATATTCGGATCGGACGCGAGTATGCGCTGACACCTTCTCCGCGTCGGGAATATCGGGAGTATGTCCCGCAGGAGCCGAGGAGGATCGTGCCCCGCGAACGATTCAGGATCGATACGGTGTCCGCATCCTATCTCGCGTCGCTCGGTTTTTCCGTCCGTCAGGCCGAGGCCATTGTCCGTTATCGGGATCTTTACGAAGGTCTTCGGGACGAAGCGGGTTTTCGGGCTTGCTATATGATCGCTGATTCGGTGGCCGATCTTTTGCTCCCCTATGTAATTTTTCCGAAACCGGAGCCCGTTCGCTCCGGATTGATCGAGCTCAACGGGGCCGATTCGGCGACCTTACGCTCGGTAGTCGGGATCGGTGAGAAGAGCGTCATGGCCATTATTCGATACAGGGAGCGGCTCGGCGGATTTTACAGCGTGGATCAGTTGGCCGAGGTTCCGCAGGTCACGGAGTCCAATTTCGAGCGGATCGTGAAACAAATTTACTGCGATAGTTTCAAAATTCGAAAAATTGATATTAACTTTGCACCTCCGAGTACGCTCAAGGGGCATCCTTATTTGCCGCCCGCCGTATTTAGGAAGTTATTTAGTAAAAGACAATTGAAAGGAGGTTGGAGTACCGTCGAAGAGTTGGTTGAAGAGCACATATTAACCCCGCGTGAGGCCGAGCGATTGGCCCCGTATCTTCGGTTTACGGTACGAGAAGCCTCGAAAGACATACCGAACGGGGAGTCGGCGTCGTCCGGATGGAGTCCCGCCCCGATACAAGACACGATCCATTAGAAATTAGAGTAAAAAACAATAAAAAAAGCAACGAATTATGATTATCATGCCGGTAAAAGAGGGCGAGAACATCGAGAAGGCCCTCAAGAAATTCAAACGTAAATACGAGCGTACGGGTGTTCTGAAGGAGCTTCGTCGTCGCCAGTATTTCACCAAACCTTCGGTTGCGAAGCGTATCGCCATGCAGCATGCCATTTACGTAGAGAAGCTGCACCGCGACGAGGAATAGGAAGATTTTTCCATATCTTAATTCTGATAATAGACAAGAATTTTTTATCTTGTCTATTATTTTTTTGTTGTTTTACAGCGGGTTGCTCTCTGTTTTTCCTGCAAAACTAAATTTTTTAGTTTGAAAACTATAAAAAATAGTTGTATGTGAAATTTTTTTAGTTATCTTTGTTTCAGAAGATTTTTGTGCAGGAGCCGGCAATGCGGAGCTGTGCTGCCGTTTGTGCAGGTCCTGTTTCGTTCGACTTTAACCGACATCGACTATGGAAAAGCTGACACCCAGAGAAGAGGAGCTGATGCGTTGTTTCTGGACGCGGGGCCCGTTATTCGTGCGCGAACTGGTTGCGCTCTGGCCCGAACCGAAACCTCATTTCAATACGTTATCGACGATGGTGCGTGGCCTCGAGGCGAAAGGGTACGTCGGACACAAGGCCTATGGCGGCACCTACCAGTATTATCCGCTCGTCAGCGAGGAGGAGTTCAGCCGCAAGACGCTGAAGGGCGTGGTGAGCAAGTATTTCGACAATTCCTACCTCGGGGTGGTTTCGTCGCTCGTACGGGAGGAGAAAATCTCCGTGGACGATCTGCGCGACCTGATCCGGCAAATTGAAAGTCAAACCGAAAAACGATAGTCCTATGCCGACCTTTCTGCTTTACAGTCTGAAGGCTGCGGGATGCCTGGCGGTCTTCTACCTGTTTTACAAGTTGTTGTTGAGCCGCGATACGCTGCATCGGATGAACAGGGTGTTGTTGTGCGGAGTGTTGCTGCTGTCGTTTTTGCTGCCTTTGTGTGTAATTACCGTCGAGAAGGAGTTGCCCGGGGTATCCGCCGCCGGGATCGACGTGATTCCGGAAAATTATTTCCGGCGGGACATGGTATTCGAAAACCGAATCCCCGACGATACCCGGGACCTGATGATAATAGAGGAGCCGGAGCCTGCTCCCGAACCGTTCGACTGGGGCGTTTTGCTCGGAATCATCTATTTTGCAGGGATGTTTGCGACGTTGGGATGGACCGTATGCAACATCGTGCGGGTTGTGCGAATGACGCGCCGCGGCCGGCGTATACCGCTTGGAAACGGGAGCGTTTTGGTGTTGTCGGACCGGATTCGAGCTCCGTTCAGTTGGATGAGATACGTGGTGATGTCCGAGGAGGATTATGCCTGCGGCGGAGGGACGATCCTCGTGCATGAACAGGCGCATCAGCGGTTGGGCCATTCGTGGGACCTGCTGCTGGTCGATTTGCTGGGGTGTTTGCAGTGGTTCAACCCCGCGATGTGGCTGTTGCGTGTGGAACTGCGTGCTGTGCACGAGTACGAGGCCGACGAGCAGGTGCTCCGCTGCGGGGTCAATGCGAAAGATTATCAGATGCTGTTGATAAAAAAGGCCGTTGGCGGGAGGTGGTACTCAATTGCCAACAGCCTTAATCATAGTAACCTTAAAAACCGAATTACCATGATGTTGCGTAAACGATCATCGAGGTGGGCCAGGGCCAAGGCGCTCTATGTCCTGCCGCTTGCGTGCCTGGCGCTCGGCGCTTTCGCACAGACCTCCTATGTTCTTCCGGAGGACAAAACTACGAAAAATTCCGGAAACGGTGAAATGCCTCTTCCTGCTGGTGCGGACGACCGTATGGTCGGTACACCGGAAGGGGGAATGCCACCGGTCGAAGGCTCCATGGCCGAATTGCTCGCTAATCTCGAGCGTACCGCTCTCGAAAAGCAAACGGCAGAATCGGGGGCGCACACCTTTACCGGACGCGTATTTGGCCGGGACGATAAGCCTTGGGCCGGTTATGAGTTTATTTGCAGCGGCGGCCGGCGGGTTGTGACCGATGCGGAGGGCCGCTTTACGATCGTTACGGAGAAGCCGATCGTTTGTTACCTTGTCGGAGGGGAGACGGATCAGAAAGTAAAATCAGTCGGTAGCCGCTTCGGAATTCCGATGGGGACGGACATTGCCTTGGAATTTCATTTGAAAGAGTCGCTTGCTCTGACCCACCTGCCCGTATCCGATGAACCGGTAGTGTATGCGGTTTATGGCGATCCGGCAGATTTTCGCTTCGATCCGGAACATCCGCCTCTGATAATGGACGGGGGCGAGGAATTGTCGGCTGAAACGCTGGATACCTATTTGGGGTTGCCGGAACAGAAGATGATTGGTGCTTGGATGGTCAAAGGGCCGGAGGCACTGAAGGGATACGGTACGCGGGCGGCGAACGGAGTGTTGTCGATTAGGGTTCAGACCTATCCTTATACGGAGTCTTGGAGTCCGGCCGATCCGTCCTTGTGGGATCCGGAGGATTTGGAGCTTTATCTGGTGTGGGAAGGGGATGAGTTGCCCGAACAGTTTGTCGCCCGCCGCGATGCGTACATGAAAGAGGAGTTTGCCAAGTTGCTGACTGCTGATGCCGGGAAACTCGAACGACTCGGGTATAAATCGGTCGATGGTGCGGAAGAGTGGGTGACTGTCGAGGTGAGCGATGGGGCTGCCCTCATTCCTTTTTGGATTGATCTGTCGGACGAGGGCTTGTATCTGCTTGACGGTGAGGAGATCGATTACAGACAGTTGGGCGCGATATCCCCGTCGAGTATCGCCACGGCTACCCAAATGACCTCCGGCGAGGCACGCAGACGCTACGGCGATCGGGGTCGTTACGGTGCGATCGTCTATACGAGTCGTCCGGAGTCGGAACGTGTGACAATCGAAGAGAAACAGAAGCCTTCCGATTTGTATCACTATATTACGGGCGATTTCGAACCGACGGGTGTGCCCGATACTTACCGGGTGCAGCGGATCGAGTTAAGCCATTCGATGCCGTTCGAATTCCGGCCATTGGTACTGTGGAATGGCAAGGTGTCGAATATCTACCTTTTTACTACTCCCGGTATCGTTCACGAGATAGAAACCGTTCGGATCGTAACCGAGCCGGACGAAGCGACGGTCGCCAGATACGGCGTATCGGCCCGGAACGGGGTGATCGAGGTCGTTTCCAAAACGGCTTCGCGTGAGGATGATTTCGAGGTGACCGTTTATGATAAATACAACAATCCGATGCGTTATCTGAAGGGTAGTTTCCGATCGGTGGATGGTAAAAATACCTATAAGGTGAGCGGATTGAAATTGCGGAACGTGCAGGGAGTACGTCCCGGAATGTTGCCGTTGGTAGCTGTGGACGGGCGTGTGGGGTCCATCACCGATCTGGAGAAGATTCCTGCCCGCAAGATCGAAACCATACAGATTTTTTCCTGGGAGGATGTATTCCGTGACCCGGCATTAGTCGAGCGTTACGGGGATGCCGCCCGTGTCGGAGCGATTCTTGTGACGACTCGTGATGCTGCGAAACAGGCCGAAAAAGAGGCCCGGAAGTCCGGTGCAGGTGAATCTGTCGTCGCATCCGTACCGGAGGGACCGTCGTTCGGTACGGTTCAGACCGGTAATACTCCGGTGGACGGGCAGGGCAAGGTGCGGATTTCCGAAGTTGCTGCACCGAACGATTCGTTCGTGGTTTCCGGTCACGATTTGAGTTCGATGCTCTTCCTGCTCGATGGCAGAAGGGTCGCAGCTGCCGAGGTAAAGGCTTTGAATGAAGCGGAAATCGAATCGATGTCGGTCTTGAAGGACGAATGGGCTGTCGGACGTTACGGCGAGGCGGCGGCGGATGGCGTGGTTTATGTGACGACGACTGAAGGTGCCCGGCAGTTCGACCGTCTGGAGTGTAGTTTCGAGCGTGGAAACTCTTTCCAGGAAGGTCCCGGTCTTTATCGGATCAAGGATACGGGAAACGGATTTACGATCCGTCCGCTCAATGGAGCCCGACCGCTTGTGTTGATCAACGGCCGGCAGGTCGATGATGACTATTTGAAGTCGATCGATGCGGGGAAGGTTCTGTGGGTTCGGATTCTGCAACCCGGGTTCGAATTGCTGGACCGTTATGGCGAGCGGGCGCGGGACGGTGTGATCGAGTTTACGACGAATGAATCCGGAGAACGTACGACTTTGGCGGTTTATTCGTCGAATGCGTCGGGCAAAACGCCTAATAAGATGACAGTTGTCAGGGAGCCTTCCGGCGCCTCCTCGGGGCGCACTTCTGTGTCAAAGTCGATTTCCGTGTCTAAATCGATTGCCACGTCGGCGCAGCCTTTGGAGGAAACCGTTACGTTGACCTATACGACCGGAGCGGATTCGGATTCGGTTTCAGTTGTTGATAACGGTCGTTCTCTGAAGCAGGTCGGTTTAATAGTATTGGATGGCGAGGAAATTTCTGCCGATCGCCTTTCGCAACTGGATCCCTCCCGAATCGACGCGATGACGGTATTGAAAGGAGAGCAGGGGGTCGAACGTTATGGCGAGAAGGGAGCGGAAGGGGTGATCGAGATCACGACGAAAAAAAATCGGAGCGGCGTGGCCGGCGAATGAATATAGAGAAGTTCCAATTCATAAGTGTTATTGTTCCGTCAGGGAAGCATCCTGCAGCCGCACTTAGTTGCGGGATGTTTTTTATAAAAATAGGAGCGTCCTGACGGGGACGCTCCTATTTTTATCTCCGGTCGTGGCGAACGGATTCTTTTCATACCATACGAAAAGAACATTCGTTCGGAGGGTGAATCCTTTAGTGAATCCGTCCTTCTTTGGCCTCGATGCACTCGGTTGCGTGAGGCACTTTCATCAGCCGCTCCTTGGGGATCAGCTTGCCGGTGGTTTTGCAGATGCCGTATGTCTTGTTCTCGATGCGTACGAGTGCCATTTCGAGGTTGCGGATGAATTTCATTTGATGGGCTGCCAAGCGGCCGCTCTCCTCTTTGGAGAGCGTAGTGGCTCCCTCCTCCAGCACCTTGAACGTCGGCGAGGTATCCTCCGTATCGTTCGATGCGGTGTGGGTTATCGTGGCGCGCAGGAGTTCGTAATCCGCACGTGCTGTTTCCAGTTTTTTGAGAATGAGCTGTTTGAACTCTTCCAATTCGGCGTCACTGTATCGGGTTTTTTCTGCTTCTGCCATAGTTTCAATATTTTATTTGTAATAATGTTATACTAAATTAAACAATATTCCCGTTACTTCCAAATTTTTTGCCGGAAACGTGCAGGTTCTCCTTTTTTGGTCAAATTTTGGTCACCGCGATACGGACCGGTTGCTCATCTACCTCCGACTCCACGACGAATTCGCCGCTGGGAGAAGGCACTCCTTCGATTTCGACAGCCAGCGTCTGCGAGGCGATGTAGTCGGCGAAGGATTTGAGCGCGGGAAGGACGAACTCCTGCTGTTCGATCTCCACACGGATTTTGTCCGTCACCTCGAAGCCCGAATCCTTGCGGATGTTCTGGATACGGTTGATCAACTCGCGGGCGATACCTTCGGCACGCAGGTCGTCGGTGATCGTGATATCGAGGGCTACGGTCAGCTTGCCCTCCGTAGCTACGAGCCAGCCCGGCATATCTTCCGAGGTGATTTCGAAATCGGCAGGGGTGACGGTGATTTTTTCGCCGTCCACGTCCAGCAGGGTTTCCGCCGATGCTTCGATCGCGGCTATCTGATCCTGTGAGAACCCGGCTACGAGAGCTGCGATCTGCTTCATCTGTTTGCCGTATTTGGGACCGAGGGTCTTGAAGTTGGGCTTGATGCGCTTGGTGATGAGTCCCGTCGTATTTTCGATCAGTTCTATTTCCTTGACATTCACTTCGCTCATAATGAGCCCCTTGACGGCTTCGATGCGGCGTGCGGTGTCGGCGTCGAGGACCGGAATGAGTATCTTCGTGAGCGGCTGGCGGACTTTGATGTTCACCTTGCGGCGCAGGGCCAGTACCATCGACGAAACCTGTTGGGCCATAGACATCATCTGCTCCAATTCACCGTCGATGAGCGAGGAGTCGCAGACGGGGAAGGTCGAAAGATGTACCGACTCGTCCGTGTGGCGACCGCTTACGGCGTTCAGATCGCGGAAGATACGGTCGGAGATGAACGGCGCGAACGGTGCGGAGAGCATCGAAACGGTTTCCAGACAGGTGTAGAGCGTCTGGTAGGCCGCCAGTTTGTCGCGTGTCAGACCGCCGCCCCAGAACCGCTTGCGGTTGAGGCGCACGTACCAGTTCGACAGGTTTTCGCATACGAATTCCTGGATCATACGGGCCGCCGGCGTCGGATCGTAATTCTCGAGCGATTCGGTGACGTTCCGGACCAGCGTATTGAGCAGGGAGATGATCCAGCGGTCGATCTCCGGGCGTTCGCTCATCGGAACTTCCGGCTCCTGTCCCGTAAAACCGTCCACATTGGCGTAGAGGGCGAAGAACGAGTAGGTATTGTAGAGCGTGCCGAAGAACTTGCGGCGCACTTCGTCCACGCCGTCCCGGTCGAACTTGAGGTTGTCCCAGGGCTGCGAGTTGGAGATCATGTACCAACGCGTCGCGTCGGCGCCGTAGGTCGAAAGTATTTCGAAGGGATCCACGGCATTGCCCAGGCGTTTGGACATTTTGTTGCCGTTCTTGTCGAGCACCAGGCCGTTCGAAATGATGTTCTTGAAAGCTACCGAGTCGAAGAGCATCGTGGCGATGGCGTGCAGCGTGAAGAACCATCCGCGCGTCTGATCGACGCCTTCGGCGATGAAATCGGCCGGATAGACGCTCTTGAAGTAGTCGCCGCCGTGCTCGAAGGGGTAGTGTAGCTGGGCATAAGGCATGGCGCCCGAGTCGAACCACACGTCGATCAGATCCGGTTCGCGCCGCATCGGTTCGCCTTTGGACGAAACCAGCACGATATTGTCCACGTAAGGACGGTGCAGGTCGATCCGGTCGGTCGAGTAGTTCTCTTTGGAGAGGTCGCCCGGCTTGAAGTTCTTGTAGGGATTCTCCTTCATCAGACTTGCCGCGACGGATTTTTCGATTTCGGCGACGAGCTCTTCGACCGAGCCGATGCACTTCATTTCCGAGTAATCCTCCGTAGCCCAGATCGGCAGCGGCGTGCCCCAGAAGCGCGAGCGCGAGAGGTTCCAGTCCACCAGACCTTCGAGCCACTTGCCGAAGCGTCCCGTTCCGGTCGATTCCGGCTTCCAGCGGATCGTCTTGTTGAGTTCGATCATCCGGTCGCGCAGCGCCGTAGTTCGGATGAACCAGGAGTCGAGCGGGTAGTAGAGCACCGGTTTGTCCGTACGCCAGCAGTGGGGGTAGGAGTGGGTGTGCTTTTCGATCTTGAAAACCTTGTTCTCGGCCTTGAGCATCACTGAGAGATCGACGTCGAGCGTCGGCGCGTCGGCGGCGAGCGAATCGTCGTAGGCGTTTTTCACGTAACGGCCCGCCCATTGGGAATAGGCCGCTGTATCGACGTTGTCGCGTATGAAGGTCGGGTCGAGCTCTTCGAGCAGGAAGAACCGTCCCTTGCGATCGACCATCGGCTGATTCTTGCCCGCCTTATCGACCATAAACAGCGGGGCGATGCCTGCGGCGCGGGCCACGCGGTCGTCGTCCGCACCGAACGTCGGGGCGATATGCACGATACCCGTACCGTCGGAGGTGGTCACGTAGTCGCCCAGGATGACGCGGAACGCATCGCCCGCAGGCTTCACCCAGGGGATGAGCTGTTCGTAGCGGATGCCTTCGAAGTCCGGACCCTTGTAGGTGACCGGAGAGATTTCGAACTTGCCCTCCATCTTGGGGGTAAAATACGACCCCAGCAGTTCTTTGGCCAGGATGACAGTCTGGGGGGCATCCGTATAGGGATTGCGGCATTTGACGCGCACGTATTCGATTTCGGGGCCTACGGCCAGCGCGGTATTCGACGGCAGTGTCCAGGGCGTGGTGGTCCAAGCCAGGAAGTAGAGATCGCCTTCGGCTCCGTCGAAGAGTTTTTCGCTCCGCTCGTCGCGGATGATTTTGAACTGCGCCGTGCAGGTGGTATCCTTCACGTCGCGGTAGCAGCCCGGCTGGTTCAGCTCGTGGGTCGAAAGTCCCGTGCCGGCGGCCGGCGAGTAGGGCTGGATGGTGTAACCTTTGTAGAGTAGCCCCTTGTCGAAGAGCTGTTTCAGAAGCCACCAGAGGGTTTCGATGTATTTGTTGTCGTAAGTGATGTAGGGGTCGTCCATATTGACCCAATAACCCATTTTGCGCGTGAGTTCTTCCCACAGGCCCGTGTACTCCATCACCGCCTCGCGGCAGGCGCGGTTGTACTCCTCTATGGAGATTGTGCGCCCGATGTCCTCCTTGGTGATGCCGAGTTTCTTTTCGACGCCTAACTCTACAGGCAGTCCGTGCGTGTCCCATCCGGCCTTGCGGTGAACGAGGTAACCTTGCTGCGTCTTGTAACGGCAGAAGATATCCTTGATCGTGCGGGCCATGACGTGATGGATGCCCGGCGTGCCGTTGGCTGAGGGAGGTCCTTCGTAAAAGACGAAGGTGGGATGACCCTCGCGGGTGGAGATGCTTTTGTGGAACGTGTCCTGTGCGTCCCACTCTTTCAGTACGTCGGCGGCCAACCCCGGCAGATCGAGGCCTTTATATTCTTTGAACTTCATATCCTGTTGTTTTCAATCGTCGTTTTCATGGGCTGGCAGAATCCGATCCGGCCCGATTCCGCCGGACAGCCCCGAATGCGGAGCTGTTACCTGTCTTTGTCGTATTCGGCAGCGCCGGAATTCGCTGTGTGCCGCCTGTTTCGTGCGGGAAGCCGGCGGCGGATTTTACCAACATGCAAAGTTACGAAAAAATATGAATAAATAAATCCCCGGAAACAGTTTTTTATCGAGGGGCAACGAGTTGTGGAGGAAGCCGTTGCACGATTTCCTCGAAAGATTTTTGGAAGTAGTGGATTTATTCGTCGGTTGCGGTGCGGATAACGCGGGCCGGATTGCCTGCAGCGACCGAATTGTCGGGAATGTCGTGCGTGACCACGCTGCCGGCGCCGATGACGCAGCGGCAGCCTATCTTGACGCCGGGACAGACGATCACGCCGCCGCCCAGCCAGCAGTCGTCGCCGATCTCGATGCCCGCTCCTTTTTCTTTGCCCGTAGCCCGTTCCGTGGCGTCCATCGGATGCACGGCCGTCAGAAGCTGTACGCCGGGACCTATCAGACAGCGTTGTCCCAGGCGAATCGGCCCGAGGTCGAGAAAGACGCAGTTGAAATTGACGTAGGACCCTTTGCCGATGGAGATGTTGTAACCGTAATCGCAGTAGAAAGGGGCGCGGATCATGGCTTCGACCCCCGGACAGAGTTCCCGGAGCGTCGCCAGATAGGTCGCGTCCTTGTCTTTGAGTGTGACGTTGAGCCGATGGGTGAGGTGGCGGGCCCTGGTGCGGTCCTGTTCGAGTTCCGCGTCGTTGGGATGAAACCACTCTCCGGCCAGCATTTTCTCCTTTTCGGTCATGGGAATCGGCTTTTAATCGAAGCTCTGCATCTCGATCAGCTTGGCGTAGATGCCGTTTTTAGCCATCAACTCCGGGTGAGTGCCTTGCTCGGCGATCCGACCCCGTTCGATGACGATGATTTTGTCGGCGTTGTGGATGGTCGAAAGGCGGTGGGCGATTACGATCGAAGTGCGGCCTTGCAACAGGGAGTTAAGTGCGTCCTGGACGAGCTTTTCGCTTTCGGTGTCGAGGGCCGAAGTCGCTTCGTCCAGAATCAGGATTTCGGGGTTCTTGAGTACGGCTCGGGCGATGCTCAGGCGCTGGCGCTGACCGCCCGATAGTTTGGCGCCCCGGTCGCCGATGTTGGTGTCGTAGCCCGACGGACACTCCATGATGAAGTCGTGGGCGTTGGCGATTTTGGCCGCAGCGACGATCTCTTCGTGCGTCGCTCCCCGGCGTCCCATGGCGATGTTGTTTTCGATGGTGTCGTTGAACAGCACGGTATCTTGCGCAACGATGCTCATGTGGGCACGCAGGCTCTCCTGCGTGTAGTCACGGATCGAAACCCCGTCGATCAGGATGTCGCCGCCCGTAGTGTCGTAGAAGCGGGGGATCAGTTCGCTGAGGGTGGATTTGCCGCCGCCCGAAGGACCGACCAGAGCCACGGTTTCTCCCCGACGGATGTCGAACGAGATGCCGTCGATCACCTCCCGGCTGCCGTCGTAGGAGAAGTGTACATTGCGGAATTCGATCTTCTCGTGCAGGCCGTCCAACGTCTTGGCGTCGGGTTTGTCCTGGATTTCCGGTTCGGAATCGAGCACGTCGAAGATGCGTTCACCCGCAGCGATACCCTGGTTGATATTGGCGAACTGGTCGATGAACGAGCGCACGGGGCGGGTGATTTGCGAGAATACGGCGATGAAGCCGACGAATCCGCCGGCCGAAAGCGATCCGTTCATGACGAGCGAACCGCCGAAAACGATCAGTACCGCGACGGCCGTCAGGCCGAGAAATTCGCTCATCGGCGAAGCCAGTTGCTGACGGCGGGCCATCGAGAGCATCAGGCGCGAAAATTCGGCGTTGAACTCGGAGAATTTGCGGCGGATATAGTCGGTGGCGTTGTAACTTTTGATGACCTTGATGCCTGAAAGCGATTCGTCGAGCACGCTTACCATGTCGCCCATGCGTTCCTGCCCTTTGAGGGCCGGGTGGCGCAGTTTTTTGACGATCCGTCCGATAATGAGCGCCACTACGGGCAGGAACAGGATGGCGAACAGGGACAACTGCCACGATACGAGGAGCATGTAGATCACGTAACCGATAATAAGCAGCGGATCGCGGAAGGCGACTTGCAGCGTGTTGGTGATGCAGTATTGAACCACCATGACATCCTGCGTGATGCGCGACATGAGATCGCCCTTGCGCTGATCGCTGAAATATCCGGCGTTCATCCCCATTATTTTGTTGAACAGATCGTTGCGCATGCGTTGCAGCGATCTGACGCGCATGTTTTCGACCGTCCAGGCGCTCATGTAGCGGAAGAAATTGCTCAACAGGTTCATTACGATCGTACCGCAGGCGAGCAGGAGAAGCATTTTCGACATCGTGAAATCCGTCCCGAACAGTTGCGTATAGACGTAGCTCAACATCTGCGAGGCGTCGATATCCGAGAACGAGAGCCCGTGCACGGGAAAGTCGTAAACGGGTTGGAAGACATAGGAGTTCTTGTCGTCGAACAACGTGTCCATGATCGGGAGGATCATGGCGTAGGTGAGCGTGTTGAACAGGGCGTACAGCAGCGCGTAAAAGAAGTAGGGAACGGCGTATTTCGAGATCGGGCTGACGAATCCCAGCAGGCGCATGTATGTTTTGAACATAGATTCCGGATCGGTTATTGTTTCGGGGTAAAGTAGGGGCAAATATAGCAAATTAATCAGGATGTGCAATCCGGCGATCCGATTTTAGGAAAAGAATGTTATTTTTGTAACAGGTTGGAATCACAAAAAGGAACAAATAGATTATGGAAAATTTCAAACAGATCGATCCCGCTGAAATTACCGATAATTTTATCCGGGCCATCGGCCGGGAGTGGATGCTCATCACGGCCGGGAACGGAGAAAGTTGCAATGCGATGACCGCCAGTTGGGGTATGATCGGCTTCATCTGGGGACGTCCTGTGGCACAGTTCGTGATACGTCCGCAGCGTTATACGCGGGAATTCGTCGATCGCGAGGAGCGGGTGACCCTCTCGTTTTTCTCACCTGAGTACCATGCGGCTCTCGAATATTGCGGCAGTCGTACCGGCCGTACGGAGGATAAGATCCGCAATGCCGGACTGACGGTCGCCTGTACGGACGACGGAGTGCCTGCGCCGGCCGAAGCACGCCTGATCCTGCAATGCCGCAAGCTCTATGTCGGAAAGATCCGGCCCGAAGAGTTCGTCGATCGCAGGTGCGATACGAAATGGTATCCCCAGCACGATTATCACGAGGTCTATATCGCGGAGATCGAGCGAGCTTATGTGCGGAAGTAAGTTAAAGAGATAGGGGCAGGAGGTGAGTGGAGGAATGCCGTTCCGAGTTCGGACGGCCGTGTGACCGGATAGTTTTTAAGAAAGTCCCGGGATATTTCGTCGTGTTTCGGGGTTTTTTATGCTATTATATGGCTTACTCTCCATTGCCCGGAACATACCCGGTATCTTCCAGCAGGTGCGCCCTGTCGTTGGCTGCGGCTACGGCCAGTTGGTCGCAGCGGTTGTTTTCGACCGTATCGGCATGACCCTTGACCCAGACGAAACGGACGTTGTGACGGCGGTAGGAGTGCAGGAAGCGGGACCATAGATCGGGGTTCTTCTTGCCGGCGAACCCTTTCTTCTCCCAGCCGAATACCCAGCGTTTCTCCACGGCATCGACCACGTATTTCGAATCGGAGTAGATCGTCACGTCGCTGCCTTCGAATTTCAGCATTTCGAGGGCTACGCAGACGGCCAGCAGCTCCATGCGGTTGTTGGTCGTCAGGCGGTAACCCTGCGACACCTCCTTGCGGAACCGTCCCGATATCAGGACCGCTCCGTAACCACCCGGACCGGGATTGCCCAGGGCCGAGCCGTCGGTATAGATGGTGATTTCCGGCATAGTCGGGTATAAACTCCTCTCTCTGCTGTTGTAAGCCGGAGAGAGGAGTTGAATGTTTCGTGATGAGTTATTTCAAGGCGGCCAGTTGTTCCCGAAGCGCGGCGATCTTGGCTTCGGTGTCGGCCTGTTTGGTCCGTTCGTTGGCCACGACTTTCTCGGGAGCCGACGAAACGAACCTTTCGTTCGAGAGCTTCTTTTGTACGCTGGCGAGGAATCCTTCGAGGTATTCCAGTTCGCCTGCGAGTTTTTTGCGTTCGGCCTCGATGTCGATCATGCCCTCCATCGGTACGAAGTATTGCGTGGTCTTTACGAGGAATCCGACGGCCGAAGGATCTTTCTCCCGGGTGGTTTCGATCTGCGAGAGGTTGCCCATTTTCTGCAGGACGGGAGCGTATTCCGCCGGGTAGTTTTCATCGGCGATCACCCGGAGCGTCAGGGGGTCTTTCTGCGGAATGTTTTTCTGCTTGCGGACGTTGCGGACGGCCGTTACGACCTCTTTCGTCAGTTCGAACCGGCCCAGCAGCGCCTCGTCGATCTCCCGTGCTTCGGGCATACGCTGGACCATGATCGACTCGCCTGCCTTGCGGGGTGCCAGGTCCTGCCAGATCTCTTCGGTGACGAACGGCATGAAGGGGTGCAGCAGACGCAGCAGGTCGTCGAAGAAACCGCACGTGGCTTCCAGCGTCGGCCGGTCGATCGGGCATTGGTAGGCCGGTTTGATCATTTCGAGGTACCAGCCGCTGAAGTCGTCCCAGAAGAGTTTGTACAGATTCATGAAGGCTTCCGAGATACGGTAGGAGGCGAAGTCCGATTCGACCTGACGCAGCGTCTTGGCGAGCGCTTGACGGAACCATTCGATTGCCAGGCGGTTGTTTTCGCTTTGCGCCAGGGCGTCGTCGATCGTCCAGCCGTTGACCAGTCGGTAGGCATTCCAGATTTTGTTGCCGAAATTGCATCCCTGTTCGCAGAGAGCCTCGTCGAACATTACGTCGTTGCCCGCCGAGGAGCTCAACAGCATCGCTACGCGCATGCCGTCGGCGCCGAACTGGGCGATCAGGTCGAGCGGATCGGGCGAGTTGCCGAGTTGTTTGGACATCTTGCGGCCGATTTTATCGCGCACGATCCCCGTGAAGTAGACGTGACCGAAGGGCTTCTCACCCCGGTATTCGTAACCGGCCATGATCATACGGGCCACCCAGAAGAAGATGATGTCGGGACCGGTCACCAGATCGTTGGTCGGGTAGTAGTATTCGATGTCTTTGTTGTTCGGGTGGCGGATGCCGTCGAATACCGAGATGGGCCACAGCCACGACGAGAACCAGGTGTCGAGCACGTCCTCATCCTGCCGCAGATCGGCGAGCGTCAGCGAGGCGTCGCCGCTCTTGGCCCGGGCTTTCTCCAGTGCCTCGTCTGCGTTGAGGGCCACTACGTAACCGCCTTGGGGCAGATACCAGGCCGGAATGCGCTGGCCCCACCAGAGCTGGCGCGAGATGCACCAGTCCTTGATATTTTCCATCCAGTGACGGTAGGTGTTCTTGTATTTTTCGGGAACGAGCTTGATTTCATTTTCCAAGACGGCCTGCGTCGCCGGACCGGCGAGTTTCTCCATCGAGAGAAACCACTGCATCGAGAGCTTGGGCTCGATCGCTACGCCGGTACGTTCGGAATAACCTACGTTATTGGTGTAGTCTTCGGTTTTCTCCAGCAGGCCGGCTGCGTCGAGATCCTTTTCGATCTGTTTGCGCAGGGCGAAGCGTTCCATACCGGCGTACAGCCCTACCTTGTCGTTGATCGTGCCGTCGTCGTTGAAGATGTCGATCGATTCGAGCCCGTATTTTTCACCGAGCATATAGTCGTTCACGTCGTGCGCCGGAGTAACCTTCAGGGCACCCGTGCCGAAAGCGATGTCCACGTACGTATCGCGGATCACGGGCACCGACCGGCCCACCAGCGGGACGATGACCCGGGCGTCTTCGGGCAGCCAGGCGTAGCGTTCGTCGTCGGGATTGACGCAGAGGGCCGTGTCGCCGAGGATCGTTTCGGGCCGGGTCGTGGCGACGATGATCGTGCGGTCGGTGCCTTCGACCCGGTAGCGCAGGTAGTAGAGCTTGCCGTGCGACTCTTTGAACACCACCTCTTCGTCCGAAAGGGCGGTCTGGGCCGACGGGTCCCAATTGACCATGCGTACGCCCCGGTAAATCAACCCCTTTTCGTAGAGGTCGCAGAAGACCCGCAGGACGCTTTCGGTACGAGCTTCGTCCATCGTGAAGCAGGTGCGTTCCCAGTCGCACGAGGCGCCCAGCTTGCGCAGTTGTTGCAGGATCACGCCGCCGTATTTCTCTTTCCAGTCCCAGGCATGACGCAGGAACTCTTCGCGCGAGAGCGACGATTTCTCGATCCCCTCGGCCTTGAGCTTGGCCACCACCTTGGCTTCCGTGGCGATCGAGGCGTGGTCGGTGCCCGGAACCCAGCAGGCGTTCTTGCCCTGCATGCGGGCGCGGCGCACCAGTACGTCCTGCAACGTGTTGTTGAGCATATGTCCCATGTGGAGCATACCCGTGACGTTGGGTGGCGGGATGACGATCGTATAGGGTTCCCGTTCATCGGGTTCGGAATGGAAAAGGCGGTGCTCCATCCAGTAGTCGTACCATTTGGATTCGATCTGCTGCGGGGCGTATTTGTCGGCGATTTGCATCATATTATGTGGGATATTTATAATTTGTACAGGATTTGCAAAGTTATGAACATTCTGTTAATATGAAATAAAATTAGGAGGAAAATCGTTATCTTTGCAAAATCTGTAAATTTTTTAAGAAATAGGTGCCCGCTGTACTTAAAAACTTCCCCGATTGAGGAAAGGAGAAACTGTAGGGAGGCGGGAGAAACGGAATTTTCCGAAAGGAAATCCGTTCGACGTACGGGGCTGCACCTGTTTTCGGTAAAAGAGAAAAATATGAGTAAGAAGGATAAAATAAAAAACATCGACATGGACGATCTGAAGGCACTGCCCGATGTCCTGGACGGACGCCATCACGTCATTCCCATCGTAACGGGCGGGGACGAGGTGTTGGAAGAGGTCAACGTGCCCGAAATATTGCCGATATTGACCTTGCGCAGTTCGGTGCTGTTTCCCGGAGCGATCACGCCGATTACGGTCGGCCGAGAGAAGAGCATCCGGCTGGTGCGCGAAGTGAACGAGCGCAACGGATTGCTGGGGGCCGTGCTGCAACGCGAAAGCGAAGTCGAAGACCCGGCGCCGGACGATATGTATAAGGTCGGCACTGCGGCCCGTATTATCAAGATTCTGGAGATGCCCAACGGTAACCTGACGGTGATTCTGAACGGACTGGAGAAAATCGAGGTGAAGGAGTATGTCTCCACGGAACCTTATTTCCAGGCCAGCGTGACGCCGTTGCGCGACTCTTCTCCCGATGTAAAGAGCCTGGAGTTCGAGGCTCTCGTGGATTCGATCCGCGACATTGCGCTGGGTATCATCGCTATTTCGCCGGACATGCCCAAGGAGGCGGCGTTCGCCATCAAGAATATCGACTCCAAGCGGGGAATCATCAACTTCATCTGTTCGAACCTCGAGCTTTCGGACGAAGACCGCCAGTCGCTGCTGGAGTCTCCCGGTCTGCTGGCCCGTGCCCGCAAGTTGTTGGAGATTCTGGTGCGCGAGCAGCAGCTCGTCGAGCTGAAGAACGAGATCCAGAGCCGTGTCAAGCAGGAGATCGACAAGCAGCAGCGCGATTACTACCTGCAGCAGCAGATGCGCACGATTCAGGACGAGCTGGGCGAAGGTGCCGACAGCGAGCTGGAGGGATTGCGCGAGAAGGCGTCCAAGAAGAACTGGCCCAAGGAGGTGGCCGAACTTTTCGAGAAGGAGATCACCAAGCTCGAACGGCTCAATCCCGCCGTGGCCGAATATTCGGTGCAAGTTACCTATCTGCAACTGATGCTCGAGCTGCCCTGGAACGATGTGACGCAGGATAATCTCGATCTGAAATGCGCACGCGAGCAGCTCGACCACGACCATTTCGGGCTGGACGAAGTGAAAGAGCGTCTGTTGGAGCATTTGGCCGTCATCAAGCTGAAAGGCGACTTGAAATCCCCGATCCTCTGTCTGTACGGCCCTCCGGGCGTAGGCAAGACCTCGCTGGGCAAGTCCGTGGCGGCGGCGCTGGGACGTAAGTTCGGCCGTATTTCGCTGGGCGGTCTGCACGACGAGGCCGAGATACGCGGTCACCGCCGCACCTACATCGGGGCGATGCCGGGCCGGATCATCCAGACCATCAAACGCTGCGGGTCGTCCAATCCGGTCATCATCCTCGACGAGGTGGACAAGGTGACCGTAAGCAATCACGGCGACCCGTCGAGTGCGCTGCTCGAAGTGCTCGATCCTGAACAGAATACGACGTTCCACGACAACTACCTCGATACGGAGTACGACCTTTCGAAAGTGCTTTTCATCGCCACGGCCAACAACATCGGCAACATCAACCCGGCGCTGCGCGACCGTATGGAGATGATCAACATTCCGGGCTACATTCTCGAAGAGAAGGTGCGGATCGGCCTTGACCACTTGCTGCCCAAGCAGATGACGGCGCACGGCATTCCCGAGGGGCAGTTGGTGCTGACGCCCGAGGTCGTCGAGCAGGTTATCGCGGGCTATACCCGCGAGTCGGGTGTCCGTTCGCTGGACAAGCACCTGGCGAAGATCGCCCGCTACCGGGCCAAGCAGATCGCTTTCGAGGAGGCTTATACGCCGGAGCTTACGCAGGCCGATGTCGAGAAGATTCTCGGCATCCCGAAATTCCTGCGCGAAGAGTACGAGGTCGGGGACATGGTCGGCGTAGTCACCGGCCTGGCTTGGACCGAGGTCGGCGGCGATATCCTCTACATCGAGTCGGTGCTGACCCCCGGCAAGGGCAAAGTGAGCCTGACGGGTAACCTGGGCGAGGTGATGAAGGAGTCGGCGACGATCGCCCACGAGTGGGTGATGGCGCACCACAAGGAGTTGGGTATCGATCCCGAAATGTTCGAGAAGAACGACATCAACATCCACGTACCGGAGGGAGCCATTCCCAAGGACGGTCCTTCGGCGGGTATCACGATGGTCACCTCGATCGTTTCGACCTATACGGGGCGCAAGGTGCGCGAGCGTATCGCCATGACCGGAGAGACGACCCTGCGGGGACGTGTAATGCCGGTAGGCGGTATCAAGGAGAAGATCCTGGCGGCCAAGCGTGCCGGTATCAAGGAGCTGATCCTTTCGGAAGACAACCGCAAGGACATCTCGGAGATCAAGGCGGAGTACATCGACGGTCTGACGTTCCACTACGTGCGGACGAACGAGGATGTGTTGCGTTTGGCTCTCGAGGAGAAGAAATAATCCGTGTTAATTTGAAAAGCGGGACGCAATGTCCCGCTTTTTTCGTATTTTAGCGACTTGAAACAGATAGAGTCACGAGTTATGGAGTTTGTTGCGATCATTCCCGCCCGCTATGCATCGACCCGCTTCCCGGGCAAGCCGCTGGCGATGCTCGGGGGAAAGCCCGTCATCCGCCGGGTGTATGAACAGGTGACCGGCGTGCTGCCCGATGCGGTCGTGGCGACCGACGACGAGCGGATCCTGCGTGCCGTCGAGGAGTTCGGCGGTCGTGCCGTGATGACTTCGGCCGAGCACCGCAGCGGCACCGACCGTTGCTGGGAGGCTTATGGAAAGCTCGGCCGGGAGTACGACGCCGTGATCAACGTGCAGGGCGACGAGCCTTTCATCCGTCCGGAACAGCTTCGGGCGATCATGCGCTGCTTCGACGTGCCGGGTACGGACATCGCTACCCTGGTGCGGCCCTTTGCCGAGTCGGACGGACTGGCGGCGCTCGAAAATCCCAATTCGCCGGCGAGTCGCGGGCGATCTACTTTTCGCGTTCGGTGATTCCCTACCTGCGGGGGGTGGAGCGGTCGGAGTGGCTGGCGAAACATACTTTCTATAAACATATCGGTATGTATGCCTTTCGTACGAAGGTGCTCGCCGAGGTGACGGCCTTGCCGCAATCTTCGCTGGAGAAGGCCGAGTCGCTTGAACAGTTGCGCTGGCTGGAGAACGGCTACAGGATCGGCGTGGGTATTTCCGTGGAAACCATCGGCATCGACACGCCCGAAGATTTGGCGGCCGCCGAGGAATTTTTGAAACGAATGAAGCGATAGAATCATGGATAAAAAACCTCTCTTTATAGCCGGTCCCTGCGTGATCGAATCGGCGGAATTGCTCGATACGGTCGCTGCGACGCTGGCGGACATCAATCGCCGGCTGGGCGTCGAAATCATTTTCAAGGCTTCGTTCGACAAGGCCAACCGCACCTCCGGAAAGAGTTTCCGCGGTCTGGGCATGGAAAA
>OBWY01000744.1_pt1 | contig 23040 bp, 18 predicted proteins | sample 1538081 | NCBI WGS metagenome assembly OBWY01 (sample SAMEA2580089, study PRJEB22360) | human gut metagenome | biome: human gut; feature: human-associated habitat; material: faeces | place: Denmark | collected 2008/2010
ACTGATTTTCGACCCCGCTGGACCCGGCCGGCTTGCGCAGACGCTCGACCTGGCGGCGCAGCTCGCGGTTCTCCTCCTCCAAGGAAAGAATCCGCGCGATGCCGGCCAGATTGATGCCCTCTTCCTGACTCAGCTGCTGCGATTTCGCAAGGCGGGCGATATCTCGTAGCGAGTAGCGGCGGGCACCGCCATCCGTGCGCTGCGGCACCACAAGCCCAAGCCGATCGTATTGGCGAAGGGTTTGGGGGTGTACGTTGGCGAGTTCGCCGGCACGGCCGACCGTGAACATCGGCAGTTCGATGTCGAAACCGACTTCGTCTGCTCCATCAAGATCGGCCCTGCCTGCCACAATCGCCATCGCACACATGTCGTACAGCATTTTGGCCTGCCGTGCCGCGCGGGCTTGGGAGGTCCGAGATGCGCGAGCCATGACGATCAGCGCTCCTTGGCAAGTTTGTCAGCGAAGTCGCCGCACTCCTTGTCGAATTCCTTCGCCGCATGCTTGACTTTCAGGCTTGGCTTGTCGGGGATGCAAATCTGCACGCGCCCTACCAGATCGCCGTCGCCCTGCCTGTTGGCTACGCCTTTGCCGGAAATACGCACTTCCGTGCCGCTGGATGAGCCCGCCGGCACTTTAAAGGTGATTTCGTTGCCGTCGACGTCTTTCGCAGTCACTTTCGCGCCCGCTACGGCCTGGCCGACGGTGATTGGCAAATCCATGATGATGTCACGCTTGCGCAGGCTGAATTTAGGATCTTCGGCAACGCTGATCTGCAGGTACAAGTCACCGTTTTTACCGCCGTTACGACCCGGCTTACCCTTGCCTGGAATGCGAATCTTCTGCCCGTCATGCACGCCTGCTGGAACATGCGTTTTGAACTTCTTGCCATCGGCAGACAGCGAAACCGTTGCCCCCTTGACCGACTGGCGGAAGGTCAGGTTGATCTTGGAGTTGCGGTCCTCGCCGTCTTCCGGTTGCGCAGCCTGCTCGTAGCCGCCCCCGTAAGGGCTTCCGGCGCCAGCGCCGCCACCGAACATCGAGAAAATATCGTTGATATTCGGATTGCCGCCGCTCTGGAAGCGAATGCGCGAACCATTGCCGCCCGCGCCATACGCTCCAGCCCCAGCGCCACCGCCGAACATCGATCCGAAGATGTCGGAGAACGCCCCCGCATCGAAGCCGCCGGCACCGGAACCGCCGGCGAAGCGCGCGCCACCCATGCCGAACTGGCGGATAGCGTCGTACTTCTGACGGCTGTCTTTGTTGCTGAGCACGTCGTACGCTTCGGAAATGTCTTTGAACTTCTCCTCGGCCTCCTTGGTCTTGTTCAGATCAGGATGATACTTACGTGCCAGCTTGCGGTACGCTTTGGTGATCTCATCGTCCGTGGCGTCTTTGGAGACACCGAGGACCTTGTAGAAATCCTTGCTCAGCCATTCATTCTCAGCCATGATGTGCCTCCTTTCACGAGGTTGCTGATGTCACTGCGTTCAGTTCTGCGGGGATGCTACGACCACGCGAGCCGCGCGAATCACGCGGTCTCCAATGCGATAGCCGGCTTCCACCACGGTGTCGACGGTTTCCTTCTCGGACTGCGGATCCGGCTTGTGCAGGATCGCGTCATGCTTGGTCGGGTCGAAATCCTCACCTTTTTCACCGAACTTCTCGACGCCGAACTTCTCGAACGCCTTGTCGATTTTGGTGGAAACGGCCTTGAAGGACTCGTCCATTTCGCTGTGTTCGCGAATGCGATCGATGTCATCAAGTGCCGGCAGCAGCGCGGTCAGCACATCGATAATGCCGTGCTGGCGGAAGCGTTCCTGTTCCTTCTGCGAACGATTGCGGAAGTTGATGAATTCTGCACGTTCGCGCTGGAGCGCTTCAAGATATTCCGCCGCTTCCTTCTTGGCCTGACCAAGCGGAGTCAGCGTATCTTCACCATCTTGCGTTGCACTATCCGCAGCATCGCCGTTTTCTTGAGATTCGGAAGATGCTGCATTCGCGGCCGTTGATGCAGTTTCAGAAGCTACGGAATCAGCAGATGCAGTTGCTGCAGAATCGCCATTACTCTGCGACTCCTGCGATGCACCGGCTGCAGGGCCGGCCTGCCCGGACAGGTTGTCCATGTCGGGCAGGTCGTTCAGATAGTCGTCCTTGTTGAAGTCGGACATGATTACTTGTTGTCCTTGTCGTCATCGTCCACGACTTCGGCGTCAACCACGTCGTCGTCAGCGGGAGCGGAACCGGCAGCACCTGCGGCACCAGCGGCGCCCGCAGCGTCGGTGGCACCCTGCTGTGCGTAGAGGGCCTGGCCGATCTTCTGTGCGGAGGTCATCAGCTCGCTCTGGGCGGACTTGATCTTTTCAATGTCCTCACCCTTCAGGGCTTCCTTGAGCTCGTTGACCTTGTCGGTGACTTCCTTGGCCACATCGTCGGAGAGCTTGTCTTTATTGTCATTGACGAGCTTCTCGGTCTGATAGGCGAAGGATTCAGCCTGATTGCGGGTTTCGGCGTCTTCCTTGCGCTTCTTGTCTTCGGCTTCGTGGGCTTCGGCTTCCTTGACCATGCGGTCGATCTCGTCCTTGCCCAGACCGGAACCGCCGGTGATGGTCATGGACTGTTCTTTGCCAGTGCCCTTGTCCTTGGCAGACACGTGCACGATACCGTTGGCGTCGATATCGAAGGTGACTTCAATCTGCGGAACGCCACGCGGAGCCGGAGCGATGCCGGTCAGTTCGAAGGTGCCCAGCGGCTTGTTGTCGCGAGCGAACTCACGCTCACCCTGGTAAACCTGAATAAGCACGGACGGCTGGTTGTCTTCAGCGGTGGAGAAGACTTCGGAACGCTTGGTCGGAATGGCGGTGTTACGGTCGATGAGCTTGGTCATGATGCCACCCTTGGTTTCGATGCCGAGGGACAGCGGGGTCACGTCGATGAGCAGCACGTCCTTGCGGTCGCCCTTGATGACGCCGGACTGCACGGCTGCGCCGACTGCCACGACTTCATCCGGGTTCACGGACTGGTTGGCTTCCTTACCGCCGGTGAGCTCCTTAACGAGCTCCTTGACGGCCGGCATACGGGTGGAACCGCCGACGAGCACCACGTGGTCGATGTCGGAAACACCGATGCCAGCGTCGTGCAGCACGTTGTTGAACGGGGTGCGGCAACGGCCCAGCAGGTCGGAGGTCATGCTCTCGAAGTGGGCGCGGGTCAGGGTTTCGTCCAGGTGCACCGGAGTGCCGTCAGGGGTCATGGCCAGGTACTGCATGGAGATGGAGGTGCTCGAAGAGGAGCTCAGCTCCTTCTTGGCCTGTTCTGCAGCTTCCTTCAGGCGCTGCAGGGCAATCTTGTCCTTGCTCAGGTCGATGCCGTACTTATTCTTGACTTCGCCGACGAGCCAGTCGATGATCTTCTGATCCCAATCGTCGCCGCCCAGGTGGTTGTCGCCGTTGGTGGCCTGCACCTGAATGGTGGAGAAGCCGTCGTCATCCTTGCCGATCTCCAGCAGGGACACATCGAAAGTGCCGCCGCCGAGGTCGAAGACCAGAATGGTTTCGTCTTCCTTGCCCTTTTCGAGGCCATAAGCCAGTGCGGCCGCGGTCGGCTCGTTGATGATACGCAGAACGTTCAGGCCTGCGATGGTGCCGGCGTCCTTGGTGGCCTGACGCTGAGCGTCGTTGAAGTATGCCGGGCAGGTGATCACGGCGTCGGTGACCGGCTCGCCGAGGTAGGCTTCGGCATCGCGCTTCAGCTTCATCAGCACCTGTGCGGAAATCTCCTGCGGAGTCCACTTCTTGCCGTCGATTTCAACGGTCCAGTCGGTGCCCATGTGGCGCTTGACGGAGCTGATAGTGCGGTCGACGTTAGTCACGGCCTGACGCTTGGCAACTTCGCCGACAAGGATTTCACCGGACTTACTGAATGCCACGACGGACGGCGTGGTGCGAGCGCCTTCAGCGTTTACGATAACGGTGGGCTGGCCACCTTCAAGAGTTGCGATGCAGGAATTAGTAGTACCCAAATCGATGCCAACTGCGCGTCCCATAACTTGTCTCCTTTGTAGATAGGTTCGCTATGCGTTTTCTGTTCTGTTCGTTCTTTCGCCCGAGTTTCGGTTTGCCGTCTCTCGGACTTTCCAAAACTTGAGCCTACACCACTCAACTTTTGAACGCAACTTTTTATTCCCGAATCCACAAAAATTCTTGAGCCATCTTCGCTCAACTTTGTCGATCCCCTCAATCTACCGACGCCCACACCCGCCTCACCGTCGGCAGACTAAGAAACAACCCAAACTACCGACCCTGACGACCACCTCACCGTCGGCAGATTGAGAACGCCTCAAACTACCGACGCCTAGAGGACACTAAGCGTCGGCAGTTTGGGAAAAGGATGGACGACCCGGATCAGCGGGTGATCTTCACGGTCTTGATGATCATCGCAATGGCGGCCAACATGGCCACGGCAATCGCGACGACGGCCACCGCGGTACCGGTCTCACCGAGCGGCGAGCCGTCGACCTTCGGATTGTTGTTGACCTTGCCGGAAGCGATCACACCGTTCTTGTCGGCATTCTTGTCGGCGCTCTTGTCGGAAGAACCGGCGGCCGGAGCCTGGAAGTCGACGGTCACGCTCTTGCCGGACTGGCGTCCGGTGACGGTAAGCGTATATTCGTTGCCTTCGGCCACCTTGTCGGGTGCGATCGCGGTGGTCTGCGCGGTCTTGACTCGCACACCGGAGAGCGGAGTGGTGGAGTCGGAAGCGGCAATCACATTGCCCGATTTGTCCTTCAGCTCATAGCTGAGTACAGCATCACCGTTGAAGCCCATCGCATCGGCGGCATACGAGCCGTTTTCGGTGGCGACCTTGACTTCGGCGTTGTCGGACAATGCCTTCTGCTGGTCGGTGGTGGTGGCCAAGCCGAGCGCGCCGGCGATGGTGTAGAAGTTGTCGGTCTGATCGGTCAAGCCGATCACACGCTGGGCGCCCGGACCAGATGCCGCTATGCGCAGCTGAGTGCCGGTGTGTTCCATGTCACCACCGTTGTAGCCGCCTTCCTCATCGCGGGAGTCCTCCTGAGCGGTGCCGTAGGAGACGACCATGTTGTTGCCGTCGGCGGTCTTGAGCACGGTGGAGAGCGCATAGGCCGGCTGAGCGGTGAGAATCTGCGAGGTGTGGGCGTGGTCGGCGGTGACGATCACGAGCGTGTCGGAAAGATCAACGTTCTGCAGCACGTAGGAGATGGCCTGATCGAAGTCATCGGTCTCACCGATCTGTCCACAGGCGTTGCCGGCATGATCCTGCTTGTCGATCGAAGCGCCCTCGATCTGCAGGAAGAAACCGTTGGATTGGCTGGCCGGATTGGCATTGAGCAGTTCGAGTGCCTTCTTGGACATGTCCTTGAGTGAGGAGCCCTGGTTGCCGAGCCACTGATCGTTCACGGTGCACACGGTCGGATTGGCGTCCTTGGACGGATCCTTGGCGGTCGCCTTCGACGCGTTGAACTTGGTCGGCATATTGCCATCGCTCATCAGCGCGAGTACCGGCTGGCCTTCCTTGTATTCAAGCGCGTTCATGGCCGCCGGATCGTTTTCGACGGTCTGGTAGCCCATCTCCTTGGCCTGTTCCCACACGATCTTGCCCGCATATTCGCCGCCCTGTACGGTCTGGCGGAAGTACTTGGACACCGCCGATGGTCACGTCGGCGCGGGTGCTCGGAGATGGAGCCGATGCCGCCGTTCTCCTTAAGCTGGTTCACGAGGCAACGCTTCGCAGCATCATTAGAGGAACCATCGGTCTTGCCCTGCGGACCGTAGCAGCCACGCTCGGAGGAATGTGATTCCAGTACGGCCGGAGTGGCGTCCTGGATTTCCGCGGTGGTCACGTTGCCGGTCGCCTTGCCTGCAGCCTTGGCGAGTTCGAACAGATTGAGCTGTGGATTGCCATACACGTCGACATCCACCGCGTTGTTGTAGGTCTTGGTACCGGTTGCCCAAGCAGAACCGGATGCGGAGGAGTCGGTGACTGCGGTAATCTTGCCGGGATTCGAATTGGCGTTCAGATTGCCCTTACCGTCCTTACCGACGGCACTGTCGGAGCTGTTGGAACCGAGCGAGAAGGTCGTGTACTGTCCGGTGCCGGCTTCCACGTCGTCGAGCGCACCGGGCTGACCTACCGCGTCAAGACCGTCGAAATGGCCGTTGACACCCTTGAGATAGTTACGTGCCACGGTGATTTCGGAGTCGCCCATGCCGTCGCCGATGAACAGGACGACATTCTTGGCGGACTTGTTGCCGATTGCTGCGATGCGTTGTGCGCCGCCATGCTGGGCCAGTTCGGCCACGGATTTGCCGTTCGGACTGTAGGTGGATGCGCTGTCAGCGAGCGCCGGTACGGCGAGCGCGCCAAGCGTGGCGACGGAGGCGAACGCCGCGATGGCGCCCTGAAGAGCCTTGTGCTTGCCCATGTGTTCTTCTTTCTTCTGCACGCGGAACCTTTCCGCGCCTTAATGTTGCGGAATCTTACGTTTCCATCACCCACGCTAAGTATGCAAAACCAACGCAGTTCAATTCGCACCCTAACGGCAGATGAATTCTGAGCCTGCCAAAGTGAATAACTTCCCTACCATCACAAAACGGGTCTGTGACCCCCTGTTATGAGGAAGTCGCAGACCCGTTGACTCGCTTATATGATATCGACCGCTGATTCATCGCATATGGCGGATGCCCCCTAGCATGCTTATCAGCTACGCAACAGAATCTCCTCCAAGACGCCGTTTACCGCGTCGGGCATGCCGTATGCGACGAACGGTTCCTTGCTGAAGCGTGGTTTGCCGTCAAGCGTGCGCAAGGCGCCAACCGCTCGGACGCCTTGTTCTCGGATTGCCTGTAACGCATGCTCTTTGGTGACATACGGCATCTGTGCATGTAGCAGCGCATCAAGTACATCCTTGTCAATCGGATTATCCGCGACGGCTCTTGACTCAGCTATGCTAAGGAAACGGTCTGTCTCAAGCATCCATGATGGCAGCTAACGATTTGACTCGTGGCAAATCGAACACTTCGTCGGTGTGCACGACACGTCCATGCTCATCAGCCAGCGGAATACGCCAATTCGGATACTGATCGGACGTTCCAGGCTGGTTCTGGGTACGACGCTCGCCGACGCCATCAACCAGTGCGGCCTGTATTAGCAACGATGGTGATTTACGCAGCATGGCGTGCATGGCTTCAACAATCTGCGGGATGTGGCTGTCCGCATCGTCAGCTTCCTCATCGGAGATCAGACCAAGTGTCCGCAGACGATTGAGCATGGCCTGACGTTCCGCGGTGGCCGATGCTTGGAAGGATTCCACCGATTCGGTAAGCAGATGGAGCCGCTCACGCAACTGTACATGCTCGAACTGCAGGTACCCCGCGGTCGGTGGCAGATCGTGCGTAGTGACGGACGCTAACGCATACTTGCGATAGTTGGTCGGATCATCGTATGGATCGCCTGCGTTGGGAGAGTCATCCACTCGTGCGAACCACTCCACCACGGTACCAAGCACACCATGTGAAGCAAGCACCTTGCGTACATAGTTCGGCACTGTACCCAAGTCCTCACCGATCACCAGGCCGTCCGCACGGGAGGCTTCGATGGTAAGGATGGCTATCATCGCATCAACGTTGTATGTCACGTAGGCACCGTTCTTGGCGCCTTCGCCCTGAGGAATCCACCATAGGCGGAACAGGCCGAGTACATGGTCGATACGCACCGCACCGGCGTGAGCGAACATGGTATGCACCATGTCACGGTACACACCGTAACCGGTGGCGTTCAGATAATTCGGATTGAACGGCGGCTGACCCCAATCCTGCCCCTGTTGGTTGTAGAAGTCAGGCGGGCAGCCCACGGTCACGCTACCGACAGCGAATCGTTCCGGATTCCACCACACATCCGCACCTAACGAATGCACACCCACGGCCATGTCCTGCATCAAGCCTAATGCCATACCGGAGTTCTTGGCAATCTGCTGAGCCGCCGACACTTGTTCGTCGGCAATCCACTGCAACCAGCACTGAAATTCAACCAAATCGGCATGCTCACGTATAAGTTCGGCCACTTCCGGCGAGTCACGATTGGTGTCGTTAAACCAGGAAGTTTCCCACGGCGCACCCCACACCTCGAACGCCACAGACCAAGCAGCGAACGCTTTCAAATCCGGACCGGCCTGCTCCTTGAACCGTTCGAAGGCAGACTGACGCTCAACGGAACGCGGTTGCCTGAAGATGATTTTCAGCGCCTGTCGTTTATGACACCATGCGGAATTGATGTCCATCGGATTCACATCATCATTGGCAGCCGACACCTGCGCATGCAGACGCGCCACCTCCGCCTTATCGGATTCACTTAGATCAGCGTATTCGGCGATATCCTGCGGACGAATATACGTGACATTCAGGAAGCGACGGGATTCCGGCAGGTACGGCGAAGGTTCCAACGGCGGGATCGGCGCACATGCGTGAATCGGATTGATCAGCATAAAGTCGGCATGCGTTTTTTCTGCAGCGTCCTTGAGGAGGTGTCGCAAATCACCGTAATCGCCCACACCCCACGATTCGGAGGAACGTACGGAATACATCTGCGCCATCCATCCCCAACGTTGCCTATCGGCCACCGCTTTCGGGACCGGAATACTGGCAGGTGCACAAATCAGCGTCGCCTCGCCATATGCGTCGCCAGCATTGATACGCAACGTGTGATAGCCAGAGGGAATATCATCTGGCAGGTTCAATCTCAATGTACCGTCATTCTCTGCTAATAGGCACATCGCCAGATTGCCTGCGTAGGCGGTACCGTCTTCCAGCAGCAGGCGCAATGTAACGTTCCGGCCTGCCGGACGAATCGGAATGGCGGTAGGCGTACCGAGGAATTTAACAATGGTCGACGGCACCAGCGTAGTCTGGGTCTTACGCACAGTTGCCTCATATGATTTCGTAACCGCCTCATCGGTGGAGGCATCCACGCCAAGCGCCCGCAGTACGGAGACGAGTACTTCGTCGCGAATCTCCACATAAGCGCCCAACTGATCGATGTATGATGTCGAAATACCGTTGGCTTTGGCTAGCTGAATCAACGGACGTGCAAGACGTTCGGCGCTTTCTTCGTTTCTGGGTGCAGCGACTGGTGAATTCGGCATCTTCGCTCTCCTTTGCTGGCTGATCATTGCCAGACTGCGTAATCATATGAATCCCTGAGCCTGTTATCACTATCATGAACAGATAGTGATAACAGGAACGTTTCTCATCTTTAGAATATCGCAGATTGACATCGTTTGCAATACCAACAAACGGCATGTTGCGGCGCTTATGGCGACACCACGTCAACAATCCGCATCCTTGGATATTGTTTTATGACATACGTTTGCACTACGACGTTTTGCACACTGCCCGCATTCATCGTCACATGAGCGGACTAGAACAGTGCAAACAGCGACAACATCACCGGATGTAAGATCAGAATATGACGAACAGCACGGCAATGAAAATCGCGCCGATGCCGTAAGCCATGATGAGCATGGAGTTGTCGCTGACGTCACAGCATACAACACTATCGATATGCAGTACCGCTTACATCGAACTGACGTATTTCCTGCAGAGTGAGCGACAGCCAATGCATGGCCCTTTAGGTTCGCTACTCGTTGATTGCCCGGTCATTGTCACGCAACACCAACTGCACCGGCGCGTCGGTCTCACGTAAGGTCAGGCGAGCATGCATGATTTCATGCGGCTGACCGAGAGTCTCCCCATTAATGAGTGTGAGCGCTTTATGTGCGGCTTTACGGCCCATCAGAAACGGATCTTGTTTCATGGTGGTCAGGTTCATGATATCCGCATACTGACTGTCATCAAATCCGATAATCGAATAATCCCGCGGCGTGAGCTTGTCATACCGTTCCAGTCGCACAATCAGCGGAATCGCAATGGTGTCGGTTTGACAACAGATTGCATCCGGGAATTGATCAAGCGCCAACAACGAGGCCAAGGCACTGTCGGCGTAGCCACCATCGCGCGGCACTTCAAGCACCTTCCAGTGCAGGTCGTGGCTTGTCTCAGCGGTCTGACAAGCATGGATGAAACCCTGACGACGAGCATCGATAGAGGCATTAAGCGAATCGGCGGCGCGCGAGCAGATGTACACGATGTATTTGTGACCGAGATTGATGAGATGCTGCGTAGCAATCATCATGCCCTCGTCGTCGTCAATGCATACGGTGGCATCGAAATCTTCACGTCCCGGCGTATTGATACCAACGATCGGCACACGAATGCGCTTGAGCTGCTCAACTTCACGCGAATCGACGGCGAAGGAAGCGACGAATACTGCATCCACATTGCGACGTACCGGCAAAGTGGTGAAGAACCGTTCGCGGTTCTCAGCGGTATCGATATGCTGGAACAGTGAAATGTCATAGCCAGCACCATGCATGACATCATCCAACCCAGCAAGCACCCTGTTATTGAACCAACTGGTGATGTCTTCATTCATCAGCATCGCCGCACGATAGGTCAGGCCAGACTTGAGTGCCGTGGCGGAACGGGAAATGTTGAAATCAAGTCTGTCGGCGGTTTCCAACACCTTCCGACGTGTTTTATCGGATACCAAGTCAGGACGCGTGAAAGCTCGCGACACCGTGGAAACGGAGACGCCTGACGCTTTGGCCACCTCACGAATGCCTACTTTGGTCATGATGCCCCTTTGCTACTTCTCGTCTTGCACGGCACGCGACACATTCGTTGTGCGCGCGCGAACATATCTACGTATATCATACTGCCAACGTTGTCAAAAATGAAACGGTTAAAGAAGACACCGTACTTCTTATCCACAATTGCAAACGAATGTAAACCAGCAGGAATGGATACGCCGCACATGATTCTAATAATGTATAAATCACTGTGATTCCAGTGTGTAAAAGTTTAAGGTACCGCGTAGCGAGTCGCATCGCCTGCTCATCGTCGATGGAAACAGACAACGTAAAGGCGCTTTCAGGCAATGCATTAATGCCGACAAGCGGTAGGTTCGCACTTTGCAAACGACTCGCCTCATCAGGGTCTATGTCGAAGGAGGGAATGATTACGGCATCAGCGTTGCGGCGAATCGGTAGGTTCTCGAAAAAAGTGCGCCTGTCTTCCTTGGTGGAGATGGGGTAGACGGAGATGTCGTAACCGGCCGGATTGAACACTGCATCAAGGCCCTCGTAAATTCGTGCGTTGAACTATGACGCAAAGCGATCGTTCAGCAATAGGGCAATACGGTACGTCCGCCCGGCCTGAAACACAGTGGCGGAGTGAGAGATCGAAAAATTCAGTTCATTTGCGGCAGCCAGAACCTTGTCACGTGTCTTCTTCGCTACCACGTCAGGATGCTTGAAAGTACGCGAAACCGTAGCGATGGAGACACCAGCCAGCTGCGCCACGTCTTCGATATTGGCCTGCATGCGCACTCCTTGCATATGATTAGCGCCGTCTTACGGCGATTGTCTCATTATATGCTGAATGCGTTTACATCATTGTCATACCGCCGTTATGACGGCTGATTGTGCCAGACTGCTGCAAATGCCGGTAGGCAACCGACCTTCCATCCGATATGTCTTCAGCAGTTCCAACGCTCTATGACATTGTCACCCTTGTACTGGCTCAGGATGCAGTAATGCGCGGTATCGAGCCGCAGCAGACGGGCGAAATGCGGGTCGACGCCCAACCATTGCGAAGTAAGGATGCGCAGAATATGCGCATGAGCCACCAGCAGCACATCGTGGCCGACGTTCAGCAACGGCAATACTCGTTCGATGGCGTCCCGGGTACGCGCGGCGGCCTCCTCCACGTCCTCGCCCGGACCGTTATGCACCGGAACCTGCTCGCCGGACGGCAATGTCTCAATCCAATCGCCTTCAAGTCCGGGGTTCAGCGAACGCGGACCATCCCGCCATACGTCCCAGGCGAAACCGCTGGCCTCGCTGACCTGCTGGCGTGTGCGCCCCTCGGCGCGACCGTAATCCCATTCGGCGATCTCGGGCAGGATCCTGTAATCGCCGTAACCGGCGAGCGCCGCGGTCTGGCGGGCACGGCGAAGCGGACTTGCGAACATGCAGCCTGGATCGAAACCGTTCGGGAAGGCCGAACGCAAACGTTCTCCCGCGGATTCGGCCTGTAGCCGACCGGTGTCGGTCAATGGAATATCAGTGCGTCCGGTATGCTGACCGGATTCGCTCCACACCGTCTGTCCGTGGCGCAACAGCACCAAGCGTCCGGGCGCAACAACGGAAGCGTCCTTGCTTCCAACATGATTTTCAGTCATATCCCTACTCTAACCGACCCCGCCCATGAACCCCTGCACTTGCTCCCTCGTGTCTTCGGAAATCGCAACATCATTCCGCTACGCGCTTCGCCCATCCGGATTGGCAGGAAAGCACGTCGATCACGCATTACTATGGAACCATGAGTGAAACGCCAGATCTGGAATCTACAGCGGACCGTGTGGTAGCGGCCCTGCGCAACATCGACGGGAAAGTGAACGCCAAGCGCGATCAGAGACTGAACGATCCCGATTCCTTCGGTGACAAAATCTTCAAATTCGCCATGCCTACGCTAGTCGGACTGGCGTTCGGCAAGGTGTTCGAGATGGCGTGGAAGCAGAGCGTTGGCCGCAAGGCGACCCTTCCCGACGGCACCACCGACGCACGCAAGGACGCCATCCTCGGCATCGCCTTCGCCGTCATTTCCGCAGCCTTAGGCGCACTGGTCTCGCAACTGTCCGACCGCGGTTCCAAGGCCATCGTCAACCATCGCCACGCCAAGCGCAGGTAGCACGATCATCACCGATCGTCCGACTTGCCCTCCGGGAAGATGATCTTGTATACGAAGAAGTAGATCACCATGGACACGCCTCCGGTGATGAACGTGACCAGCAGATTGTATACGGCTGGATCGAACCGTGCCTGCGCCAACGGCAGCCACAGGCCGTTGATGGCGTTGCAGAACAATGAGATCAGCACCCATGCGATGAAGTACCACAGTATCTGATATGCCACGTTGCCATGTGATTTGAACGTCACGTTGCGTTGCAGCGGGAAGTTGACGCACTGCGCCACGAATGATCTGATCTCATAGCTCAGGAAATATCCAAGGCCACCGCCGATCACCACTTCCCCGGCCGCATTGCGCGCCACCCCATAGCCAAGCACATTCCACGAGTAGTCGATGCCTGCGAACGATATCGGAATATGCGGCCACATGAATGCCGTGGAGGCCAGCCCCTCGCCAAACAGATACGGCAGGAACGTGAACAACGCATATTGCAGCACGGTGACCGCCAGACTGAACAGATAGAACACGCCTATCTGCCAGACCCATTTTGCGGCCTTCGGATGATTCCTCGCAAAGGTTCGCCAAGGATTGACCGCCATTATCTCACCTCGATTCGAGCCGTGGCCTCACCGTACGGACTGCTTGCCTTCACGCTGAGGATTCCCGTCTCGCAAGGCCTGATGATGGCCATCGCCTCGCCGTAGTAGGTGTCGGCGGGATCGCTGCGGTAGCCACGCTCGGATACAGGCCGGGCGCTGCCAAAACCTAGGATTTCGCCGTTTTCCACTTCGATATGCACGTCACCTCGCAGTAATGGTTTGACGGTTCCCGCAGCGTCGGCATACATGAACCGCACATATGCGAGCCCGTCACCGAGCGCGATGCGCTCCGCTTCCGGCACGGCATGCAATCTCGTTTCCTTGCCCGCCGTGGCCAGTGATGTTCTCGCGATTTCCACGCCGTCGGCGTCATACGCCACCGCCGTCAGACTGCCCGGCCTGTAGACGGCCGTGAATGTCACGCGAGCGTCACGTCCGACACGAGCCGACCCGATTTCACGCCCGTTCAGCAAGAGTTTCACCCTGGCGGCACGCGCATATACCTCCACTTGCGTGCGTTCACCTTCCTGACCGTCCCACGACCAACTTTCGACCGCATTGGTCATCTTCCAGGCGGACGGCGAATGTTCACGGCCAAGACCGACCGGCACCACGCCGATCGCAATCGGTTTCAGACCGAATGCGACCTGAGTGTATAAAGCCTCCGCCAAAGGCTTGCCGGTCAGGTCGAATCGACCGGCGCCCGCACTCACCCAGCCAAGTGATCCGTCGAAGTTCTTGGCATATTCCGCATACTCCTGCGAGCCGATACCGACTTCCCCGAGATAATCCATACCGGACCATACGAAATCACCGATCAGCCGCGGATTGCTCTGCGCCAAATCCCAGAATCGCGCCGCATCCGAGCAGAAGGTTTCCGAGCCGACGATCACGCGATTCGGATATCTGTTCAGGTCATGCCTGTATCGGCGGATGCCGTAGTTGTATCCGGCAACGTCCATCACGGCGAACGCGCCGCGCGTCTTCCAATCGCAAGGAGGCAAGGTCGCACCGAACTTCATGAAGTCGGCTCCCATGATGCCTGCGAGCCGATTGAAGAATTCGCTGCCGACCGCCTTCTTCTTGCCGGAATGTTCGATTTCCTTCATCGCTTTTTCGTCGGTATACACGCCAAGTCCCATGGATGACAAGAAATTGAAGAAGATATTGACGCCGCAGGTCACTGGTCTGGTCGCATCGAGCCCATGCAGATATTGCGTCATGGCATCGGTCAGAGCGATACCTCGCGGCTGCGCGGTTTCCGACACTTCATTGCCGATCGAATACATGATCACGCTCGGATGGTTATAGTCCTTGGCCACCAGATCAGCCAGATCATCACGATAGTTCGCCTCCACTTCAGTGCCGTAGTCGTAGCGGGTCTTGTGGATGTACCAGCCGTCCACATACTCGTCGAGCATCAACATGCCCAGTCGGTCATAGGCGTCAAGCAACGCCTTGGAACAAGGATTGTGCGCGGAACGGATGGCATTATAACCGCCGCCTTTCAGCAACGCCACCTTGCGTTCCTCGGCAGCCGGATATGCGCATGCACCCAGCAGTCCGTTGTCATGGTGGAGGCAGCAACCACGCAGGATCACACGTTCGCCATTGATACGGAATCCCCGTCGCGCATCACATTCCACCGTACGCACGCCGAAGACCTCACGTTGCTCGTCATCACCGAACCGCACCACACAGGTGTAGAGATTCGGCTCATCGGTGTTCCACAGGCGAACATCGGGAATCACGCATTCCTCATGCATGAGATTGCCCTGCCCATCGAGCCGATCCGACAACGCCTTGAATTGCGCCATGGACCTGCCATCGACATCAAGAACGCTCACATATACGACTCCCGGATGGCTGGTGCGTACGTCGACCGCGATGCGTCTGGTACGGTAATCGACCGTCGTTATGCGCACGCCGTCGGGCATGATATGTCGCTCCGGCATGACACATAGCCATACCGGACGATAGATGCCGGTACCGGAATACCAGCGACAGTTCGGCTGGTCGCTGTTATGCGCTTCGACCGTCAACACGTTGTCGCCTTCGGCTATGTACTCGCTCAGATCCGCATAGAAGCCGGAATAGCCATAATCATGGGAGGCGATCAGCCTACCGTTCAATCGTATGCGGGCATTACGGTAGACACCTTCGAACTCGAGCAGGGTGAGATCACCGGAAGATCTGCGAATGTCGGCGGAAGAGAAATGCTTGGTGTACAGGTAGTCGCGAGCGCTGTACCAGCCGCTGTTCACTCCGGATGGGCTGTCGGCGCTTTTCGGATCCCACTGCATGGCGTCGTGGGGAATGGTCACCGGCACTTCCTCGGCCTCGGATGCGGCCGGACGGCACATCCAGCCGGTATTGAATGGGATTCTGTTCATGATGGTGCTTTCAAAGACGTTCACGAAGGAAGGTCGTCATTCGGGCGCAAGAACGATCGTGGCGCCCCTTCGCCCGAACGACGTCTGACAAATGACGGAGGGCCGGCAGCCTACTTACGCTTACGCATGAACGACGACACCATGAGCATCAGCACGGTGACTGCGGTCAGCACGGTCACCGTCATGACCGGACCGAACAGGCTCTGGTCGCCGAACATGTTCAGATTCATGAAATGGCCGACGAACGTATACATGCATTCCATGACGAACGCACACCATGCGATCATGCCTATCGCCGGCGTTACGGCAATCAGCCAGTCATTGTCAAGAGGTATGGTCGCGGCCTGCGCAAGCACGACCAACACAAGCGGTGCGATGACCCACACGTTGTATGAGCCGGCGGCAACGGCATACATGGCGTAGGCAACCAGTGAGACGATGGCCATCACACCGGCGGCGAGTCCTAGGTAAAAGCCGATAGTTCTGTTGGAGAACATGGATGGAGTTCTGCTATTCATAATGATTCCTCACTTTCCCGTCGCGGTTTCGGATTCGACCTTGACCGTTTCCCGCGCATTCTTGCCTCGACGTCCGGAACGCCACATCATGTAGGCGCAGCCAAGCGTCATCAACGCAAACGCCGCATCCACACCGAAGATCGCGTAACGCCACCAAGGGGTGACTTTGACCACTTTGGCGTTGGCATCCAACCCGTTGATCAGGCTGGTACGAGTCAGCGCATAGTGGAAGTTCTTCATTGAGGTGCGCAGATAGCCGAGCATATCGCCGTCGTCATTGTCTTCGATCTGATTCTTGATGCCTGCGGCCGCGGTATTGCCCGGATCGATGCAGTAGGTGGTCACGCCTGCTGCCAATGATGACGGGAAATGCGACTTGTAGGAGCCGCCGGCCACGCCGTCGGTTTCGATCATGCCCTTAAAGCCCCATTCGTTGCGGATCACCTGAGTGGTCAGCGCGGTGCTGGCTGAGGACCAGACCACACCGAGTCTGTTGAACGACATCATCAAAGCGGTGGCGTTCTCGTTGCTGACGATGCCTTCCACGCCCTTGAGCGCACCCTCGCGGAATGCCTGCTCGTTGAAGAACATGTTCAGACCTTCGCGATACAGCTCCTGATCATTGCCTGCAACATGCTTGACACCCTGTGCGAAGCCTTTCTTCTGAGCAGCTGAAAGTTCCACGAGGTTGTCAAGGTAGACCATGATGCTGTCTTCGGACCAGTATTCGCCATTGCGCCCGCCGAACGGAGTGCGGTGCAGATTGCCGCCACCACCCCATCCGACCGGGGTCTTGGCATACAGGGCTTCCTCACCGACCAGTTCGCCACGACGTTGCATGCGTCCATAATCCCAAGTGCTGGCGAGCACATTGGTCGCCGGATACAGGGTGACGTCACGGGCGTCACCGTACTCTTTGGCGTAGGTATTGCCGCCGACGCTGGCGGTACCGTCACCAGCCGCATACGCCGGTCGGTTCACGGAAGCCGCTTCGGCCGTGCCGAACAAATCGGAAAGCTGGGTGGTCATCTCATCGATGGTCATTTCGTCAAGATATTTGTTCCAGGTCTCGTCATCGTTGTAATCGACGTCTTTCATCATCACGAACGTCAGACCATTGTCGGCTCCCTGCGTGTAGTCGCTGACGGACTTGGAATCCTTGGACTGCCGATACAGATCACCCTTAAGCAGTTCGATCATCTTGCCGGTAGCGGTCATCTTGACCGGTTCGGTCGGGAAGGTGCCTTTCCAATCGGAACGGGTCAGATAGGTGACGGCACCATCCTTCCAATAGTTCGCGTCGGCATCCTCGAACCGGTTGGTGACCCGTTCGCCCGCATCGGATTTGGCATAGGTCTTGGTGTCGACGTCGTCATACGACCACCGGTAGGTTTTGGCCGCATCCCCTTCCACCGGCTTGCCATCGAAGTCGGTCATACCAGTGGCGTTTTCGGCCGCAAGTACATTATTCAAAGCATCATGCGCATTGTCGCCAATGGTGAAATAGTAGTCACCGGCGCTCAGAATATAGCCCTTGGCCTTGGTGTAGTCATAGCTGGCCAACAGGTAGCGGTCCACCGTAACGTCCACGGTTTCGGAAGCACCCGGCTGCAATGTCTTGGTACGGCCTTAGCCGGCAAGCTGGATGGCGGATTTCTCGACCAGATTCTTCCGCTCATATTCACCATACGGGGTCTGCGCATACAGTTCCACTACAGAGGCACCCGCAATATCACCGGTGTTCTTCACCGTTACCTTGGCGGTGAATTCATCCTTGTCACGGTCGTAGCTCACACCGTCGAGCGTCTGTTCAAAAGTGGTGTAGCTCAGACCGTACCCAAACGGATAACTGACTTCGTCCGCATAGTTCCATGCCGAGGCACCATGTGAAGCTCCGACCGAGCTGGCCGCTCCGCTGCCCGGATTCGTCACGGCGTCCGCGTAGCGGGTCTCATAGTATTTATAGCCGACATAGATGTTCTCGGGCTGTACGGTCACATTATCGATATTGACCGTCTTATCGCTGACTGCGGCGTTCACTTCATCGACGTTCGTCCATTGGTTTGAGTTCTGGCTGGAAGTGTGCGCGGCCGGCGACGACATGGAATCGACGGCATACGTGTCGGTCAAACGGCCCGAAGGGTTGGCCTTGCCCACCAACAGATTGGCCACTCCTTCGAAACCACGCTGCCCTGGATTGCCGATCCACATGCAGGCATCCACACCGTAGTCATCAAGCCAGCCGACCTCCATCGGAAAGGCGGAATTGAGCAGCACGACGGTCTTGGAGAACTTGCCGGAATCCTTGATCATCCGCAGCAGGTCCTTCTCGTCCTGATGCAGACTCAGAGCACTGATGCCCTCCGGATCCTTCATCATCATCTCCTTGTCTTCACCGCCTTCACGGGCAAGCATGACGATGGCGACATCGTGGTAATCGTCCTGCCAGCTGGCCTTGAGCTGATCGGTATAGAACGATGCCGGCTCCTCGCCAAGCACCGGGGCGTCATTCAACGCGCCATTCGAACGTGGATCGCCGGAAACCTGCAGGTTGTTGCTGGCCACACGCTTGGTATCGCTCTTCGAATAGGCGTCAAACAGAGTGTTGTTCACCGAGAAACCGGCATGTTCCAGTGCGGATTTCAGATCAATCACATATTTGCCGATGTCGGCGGCGCTGTTGGCGCCACCCGGGCTGTAGACCGGCTGCACCACGGCGTGGCCGAACAACGTGACATGTTTGTCTGAGGCAAGCGGCAGCGTGCCGTCGTTGTTGCGCAACAGCACCGAACCCTCCTCCTGCTCAAGCACGGACTCGCCGTACGCGTCGGCGATGAGCTTCTGTAGATTTTCGGCATTCAAGTCGCCATATTCGCTGGCGTAGTACGTAGTGTTTCCGCCGCCTTCACCGGCGACGATTCTCGTGCTGGACGTTCCCAGCGCGGAGTTGATCGTTCCCGCATACATGTACGAGCATTGCGTCCCACAGATGCCAAGCACCAGCAATGTGCCTGTCACCGATGTGAGCCCTCGCCACAGCAGACCGGAATTCCCTTTCATCTCGACTCCTTCGTTGTCACATGTTGATACCGACATCAATGTCAATTCCATGGTGCGCGGCACGGCCACCCCCTACCTTCCCGGATGGCGTAACTGGTCATTCCCAGGGGCATAACTGGTTCTTTCGCCATTCGACCCGAGCATGTGACGTTTCCTATAATGGAATCCGTCGCAATGAGGAGGCATGAACACCGTGAGGATCGCAATCATCGACGATGACGCCGACGAACGCAAGACCCTGCAGGCATCGTTCGAACGGCTTGCGCAGGAGAGCGGATCCGCAATCGTCATCATTGAATTTGCCGGCGCCGATGATTTTCTTGACGGCTACGACCGCTCCTTCGACCTGATCTGCATGGATATCGACATGCCCGGCACCGACGGCATGTCCGCCGCACAACGCCTACGTCAGATGGACGCCGATGTTCCACTGGTATTCGTCACCAACATGGCGCAGATGGCGATTCATGGCTATGCCGTACATGCGTTGGATTTCATACTCAAACCCATCAACTACTACTCCTTCTCCATCAAAATGCGCGGTATTCTGGCACTGATCGGCAATCGTCGTAGGAAATCGCTCGTTTTCCCGACGACGGACGGTTTTCTACGCATTTCATCCGACAATCTCTACTATGTGGAAGTGCGTGGGCACCATCTGTCCTTCCACACCACACAAGGCGTCATCCGGCAACGTGACTCCCTACGCAACTGGGAAGCCAAACTGGAGGGATTGCCGTTCGAACGCTGCAATAACAGCTATCTGGTCAATCTCAAGCAGGTTACGGCCGTGGCCAAGGACTCCGTGCAGGTCGGATGCGACTGGCTGCCAATCAGCCGAACCAAAAAGAAACCGTTTATGAACGCACTCACCGAATACATGGGAGGCACCAGCGTATGATCGACCACGCCTGGCTGCAGGTTTCCTACATGGCACAGATCATCGTGGCCTGCCTACTGTTCATGATTCCGGTCGCAAAACGACGTCGTTTCCCCGCACGATTCGCTTCATGCACCATTGTTCTGCTAATGATCGCCTATATGTTCGGCGCCGCCGTCACGGTACCCGACAACCTGCTGTTGGCCATACTGTATTGGCCTGCATTCGCGGTCATATGCCTTCCCGCAGTGGCGTTGTGTCTGCAGGCGGGATTGTCGGAAGTACTCTACTGCACCATCTGTGCGAACGCCACGCAGCATGCGGCCAACGAATGCTATCTGGCGCTCAGCATCGCACTCGGACGCACAACGCCGATCTGCCCACGCTCCTCAACGGACTGTTGACCACGGTGATCTATATCGCCATCTACGGCGCGTTCTTCATCATGTTTGCACGCAAACTCGCAGTGCATGGACATTATCGGGTGAATCGCAATGACCTGTTCCCCATGGCCTGCATTCTGCTGTTCGTGTGGGTATTGGGCGTGTTGTGCCATGATGATGTCTCGCTCCATGGCGTGGTCTACCACATCAGTGACGCATTATGCTGCTTTTACATCATGTGGGCTCAGCGCAGCAATCATGACAAGGCCGAACTGCAGCGCGAACTCGACGGCGTACGATACACGCTGCTGCAGCAACAGAAGCAGTATACGGTCAGCCAGGAGACGATCGACATCATCAATCGTAAGTGCCACGACCTGAAACATCAGATTCGCACGCTGCAGACCATGCAGGAAAGCCCGGAGCGTGACGCATACTTCGCCGAAGCCGAACGGGCGATCATGATCTATGACACCCGCATCGACACAGGCAACAAGGCCCTCAATACCGTACTGATGGAAAAAGGCCTGTACTGTCAATCTCACGATATTCAACTCACCTGCATGCCGAGCGGCGATTCACTGGACTTCATGCAGGTCGCGGATATCTATGCACTGTTCGGCAACGCGCTCGACAATGCCATCAACGCCACTATGGAACTGAATGACCCATCCAAGAGGGTAATCAACGTACGCTTCTCATCACAAGGCAACCTGATGCTGATTCAGATTCAGAACTATCATCAGCGTCGGCTGCGTTTTCGTAATGGCCTGCCCATTACGACGCATCAGGATGCCACCCGACACGGATTCGGCATGAAAAGCATGCTGCACACGGTCGAACAGTACGGCGGCACCATGCAGGTGGATGATACCGACAGTGTGTTCACGTTGCGGATCCTGCTGCCGAAGAATCCGGAATCCTCTACCGGCTGAACCAAGGCATCCTTGCGTAATCCTGCAAAACGGACGAAAATGGGTGACATGAGCAATCTTCTTCACAATGCCACTGTTGACACTCTGCTGGAACGTCGTTCCATCCGCAAATTCAAGTCGAAGCCGCTGGGGGATGATGTAATCGAAACCCTTGAAACCGTTGCACAGCATGCGGCGAGCAGCCAGTTCCTCAATGACTGGTCCGCAATCCGCGTGACCGATCCCGCAGCCAAGAAGCGTCTCGCCGAAATCGGCGGACAGCCGTATATCGCCACCGCGCCACTGCTGTATGTGTTCGTACTTGACGAACACCGCAATGCCGCAATCGCTTCCACAAAGGGCGTAGATACCACTTCCGACACGTTTACGCTGAATGGCAGTTACCGCTACTCACAGGCCCAGAACGATGCCGTACTGGCCCTGCATGCGATGGAAACGGCCGCATACTCACTCGGCCTTGGCTGCGTGATTCTCGGCTCGCTGCTGAATGACGTTCCGGCGCTGATCGATCTGCTGAATCTTCCGGAATACACGTACCCTGTGCTGGGACTTGCGATCGGTAAGCCCGATCAGGATCCTGCACTTAAGCCGCGTATGCCGCGTTCCATGCAGTTCTTTGAGAATGAGTATCCGTCGAACAATGAGACGTTGCTTGCCGGTTTGCAAGATTTCGACGAGGAAGTGCATCGGTATTACGATTTACGCAATACCGAGCGCCCGGTTGATACGTTCAGCGATCAGATCGCATCAAATGCGGTCGATCCCGGTGTGACCAGCAAGACCGTGGCTCCAAACGCCAAGCGCCAAGGCTTCCGCCTCGAACGCTGACGGAACTACTACTTGCGGCGTGGTTTGTAACCTTTTTTGCGGGAATGCGGTTTAATCTGCTGATTGAAAGGCACGTACGTGTAGCTGGATTGTGGATCGCGATGCGTGAGATGCCAAGTTCCGCAGAATTCGCACCGATAGACCCAAAGTTCAGTGCCGCGTTCACGCCAACTTTGGTCGGCGGCCTGCTGGGCTGTTGCTTTGTCGTGATACATGATTTTGTTCGATTCGACACAGCGTTTGGGTACGAAATAATGCATAGTTCTTCAGTCTATTCAACCATCGGATAAGCGCAAGAGGCTCCCCTGAAATTCCTGAAATCCCTCGGCGTTCTAGATCTCCCGGCGCGTGGAATAATCCGGACGCCGAGCAACGGGAAAGGCCCGACGGGAACCCCCGGGGCAATGGGCTCCGGTCGGCGGGCCGGCACAACAAACAAAAAAAGGGGGTTCCCGGAGCCGAAGCTCGACGGGAACCCCCAAGGGAAATACGAAAAGGACCTTCCGGGAATCCCCCAAGGGACTCGACCAGAAGGTCCAGACAGTTGAATGCGGCGGCGCGCTACTCTCCCACACCCTCTCGAGTGCAGTACCATCGC
>OBWY01000764.1_pt1 | contig 22611 bp, 18 predicted proteins | sample 1538081 | NCBI WGS metagenome assembly OBWY01 (sample SAMEA2580089, study PRJEB22360) | human gut metagenome | biome: human gut; feature: human-associated habitat; material: faeces | place: Denmark | collected 2008/2010
AAAGGGCGTGGGAATATATGTTTTGTGCAACTTTTATTTTTCAAACACGCTCTAGAGCGTGTTTGAAAAATACTCTGGCGGAAATTCTTCTCTTTTCTCATTTTCAAAAAAATGATATACTATTTTCAATAACTATAGTAATTTTCAGTTATACAGCAAGTATTTTTACTGATAATCTACATTTAATCTAATCTGCATCGCTGAAAATTACTACAAATAATCTCACAATATACTCAAAAACGTATACAAAAAGGAGGATTACTTACTATGACACCAAAGCAGGAAGCATGGGCTATTCAGGCCGAGCATGTAATCAAACAGATGGAGCGCAGACACTTTAATGCTTATTACTGTTCTACAAAAGAGGAAGCTTTAACAAAAGCTTTATCCATTATTGAAAAGGGTTCTGTCATTGCAAGTGGAGGCTCAGCTACTTTAGGAGAAGTGGGTCTGCTCGATTACATAAAGAACCATTCTGAAGATTACACCTTTATTGACCGCAGTATTGCAAAAACAGAAGATGAAAAAAGACAGATTCACGCAAAGGCAATTCTGTCTGATTATTATCTTATGAGTACGAATGCATTTACCATCGACGGACAGCTTGTCAACATTGATGGGAACGGAAACCGTGTCAGTGCACTTTGCTACGGTCCAAAGCATGTGGTAATTATTACTGGTATGAATAAGTTAGTTCCTTCTGTAGATGCCGCTTACAAACGAATCCGTCAGGATGCCTGCCCGCCAAACTGTGTACGTCTTGGACTTACTAATCCATGCAGCAAGACAGGCATCTGCGGAGAATGTATGTCTGCATCCTCAATCTGTGACCTTTTCGTTACAACAAGAATGTCACGTTATCCTGATAGAATTCATGTTATCATGGTAGGAGAAGAATTAGGATATTAATTTTTTATCCATTTTTAAAAAATATTTTGCGAGGGTATGTATCAGCTTGTCAAAGTCTAATGGCTTTGCAATGTGTTCATTCATTCCAGCTTCCTTGGCAGCAATAATATCCTCGTTAAATACATTGGCAGTCATAGCAATGACTGGAACCGTTCTGGCATCCTTTCTTTTCAGCTTTCGAATCCTCTTCGTTGCTGTAAGTCCATCCATAACCGGCATCATAACATCCATCAAAATCACATCAAAACTATCACTTTCTGACTGCTCAAAAAGTTCTACCGACTCTAAACCGTTCCTGGCAACTATAATTTCTGCTCCTGCATCTTCAAGAATATACTGTGCCACTTCAAGATTTAAGTCATTATCTTCTACAAGCAATATCTTCATTCCCTCTATAGAAGTTTCTTCCTCTTCTGTCTCTGTTTCTTCGAAACAGACCGTATCAAGCTTTACAGGAAGTGTGATCGTAAAAGTACTTCCCTCTCCCTGCTTTGTCTCAAGGGTAATGGTTCCTTTCATCTTATTAATAAGATTCTTAACAATAGACATACCAAGCCCTGTCCCCTGATAACTAGAGCGATTCTCCGCATGTTCCTGTGTAAATGGCTCAAAAATATGTTCTGCGAATTCCTCACTCATTCCAATTCCTGTATCCGAAACAATAAATTCAAACTTTACATATTCTCCATCACAGGATAACTCTCTTGCCGAAACAAAAATATCTCCCCCCGGATTTGTATACTTAATCGCATTACTTATAATATTTACTAAAATAGAACGAACATAGTTCGGACTGCCACAGACGCATGGATGCTCTATCGCTCCTTCTATATCCTGCTCGATCGTAAGACTCTTTTCGGAAGCAATAATCTCCTGAACTGCCAGCGTACCATTCAAAAGTCTTATCATATCAAACGGCTCTTCCACAAGCTGAATACTTCCCGTCTCAATTTTTGACATGTCAAGAACATCATTAATCAGAGACAAAAGCTGATCGGCTGCCCCACGCATCTTTGAAAGGCATAAATCCATTTTTTCCGGATTATTAAGATGTGCCTGTGCAATATCAAGCATTCCCATCATGCCGTTAATTGGAGTTCGTATATCGTGAGACATATGGGATAAAAACTCCGATTTTGCCCGTACCGCTGCCTCTGCATCCTGTGTCTTTTTTTGCAACAGACGCTGCTGATTATTAACAAAAATCAGCAAAATCGTTATTGTAAGAGAAGTATTGGCCCACGGCATTGTATTAAAGAAACACTGCAGGAAAATCCCAATAAAAAATGGAACAATGTAAAAAACTGGCTGCCATAAAACCTTCCTTTTTTCTGCATTTTTTTCTTTATGAATTCTCCACAAACTAAGCAAAACAGAATATGCATTATAAATATTAGCTATCATCAAAATCTGTGGATACTTATAAATCCATTCTGTCCGATAAGATGCCACTATTATTATACAAAGTACATCAATTGGTATATGTATCGTAATCAAAGGTATACGCTTTTTAAACATATCCGAGCCATATATATTTTCGCTATAGCAAAGGAAAAACAACGATATAGAGGCTACAGAAAAGATAAAAGCCGCATCTAATATAAACAGGACATTCCTCCCTGCAGTCTGCTTAAATAGTATTCCAAACACATCCGATAAATCACAGACACAGACGGCAATCAGCAATTGCAGAATCCACCTTTCTGATTTGCCAAATCCCGGTGTCCTGCTAAGCACATATACCAGAATATTATTAATCAGCATCATAAAAATAACGGTATATATATAACTTATATTCCATGCTTCCATTTTGATTACCCCTTCGAATTATAAATATTTATTCATAACTTTATGTAATACTTTCATTAATTCTTGTTTTTTACAAGCATATTTATGATAGCATATATTGGATCAATTTTCTATATAAAATGTTTTTCTTTAACAATTTCCACTTATTTTCAATCATTTATGACACATAGCATAATGATTAGGGGCTATCTGTACTTTTCATCTGTATGCCACTGCATCAGAAGATACATTTACTTAATATGCATATCCTCGCCAAATGCGTATTTTGGAATCAAAATCAGATGAAGAATACTGAAGGCATAGAATAAATTCTAACTTTGTTCCAACATCCAAAGTCAGCTCCCAAAGAAAGAAAAGACCCTATATCAGTGATAGAGTCACTGATATAGGGGCTTTTCTTTCTTTGGGAACGTCTACCTTGCCCGCGGCAATTAGAATTTATCCCCCTGATAGATTGGATATTTTTCTGTAAGAGACTTAACGATTGCTTCTGCCTCTTCCAGTTTATGGTCGATGATCGTAAGCTTAATTGCCTCTGCAATCTGTACCATATCGTCTTCTTTTAATCCTCTAGATGTAACAGCAGGTGTTCCAAGACGAAGACCACTTGTTACGAATGGAGACTGTGGGTCATTAGGTACTGTATTCTTGTTACATGTGATATGTACGGAATCTAATAATTTTTCCATGTCTTTTCCTGTAAGTCCCATCTTACGAAGGTCTACAAGCATCAGATGGTTATCTGTTCCGCCAGATACAATATCAAATCCCCTTTCGATTAATGCATCTGCTAATACAGAAGCATTCTTTACAATCTGTTTCTGATATTCTTTAAATTCTGGTGTTAATGCTTCTTTTAAACATACAGCTTTCGCTGCGATTACATGCATTAAAGGACCACCCTGGATTCCTGGGAAGATAGCTTTGTTGAAGTTATATTTCTTATTCACTTCATCGCTTGATAAAATCATACCACCTCTTGGTCCACGAAGTGTCTTATGAGTTGTTGTTGTTGTAACGTGTGCGTATGGGATTGGGCTCTCATGAAGACCTGCAGCTACTAAACCTGCGATATGAGCCATATCTACCATTAATACTGCTCCAACTTCATCTGCGATCTCACGCATTCTCTTGAAGTCAATCTTTCTTGCGTATGCACTTGCACCGGCAATAATCATCTTTGGATGACATTCTAAAGCGATTTCTCTTACTTTATCATAGTCGATAACACCTTCGTCATTTACACCATAAGGTACGCAGTGATAATTCTTACCAGACATATTTACAGGACTTCCGTGTGTTAAATGTCCGCCATGGTCAAGGTTCATTCCCATGTAAGTATCTCCCAGATTCATTACTGCGAAAAATACTGCCATGTTTGCCTGTGCGCCGGAATGAGGCTGAATATTAACATATTCACAGCCAAATAATTTTTTTGCTCTTTCGATTGCCAGATTCTCTACAACGTCTACATACTGACATCCACCATAATAACGTTTTCCTGGATATCCTTCTGCGTATTTATTTGTAAGGTGGCTTCCCATTGCTGCCATTACTGCTTCGGATACTAAATTTTCTGAGGCAATCAGCTCCAGATTATTTCTCTGTCTTCCAAGCTCGTCCTCCATTGCTTTTGCAACTTCTGGATCAAAATCCTTCACATAATCAAAACTAAACATTTCTATTCCTCCGTTTTCTATACTGCATCTTCTAAAACAGATATGCATATGGAGATTATAGCATACTGATAAAATACAAGCAATGATTAAATCCTATCGTATTGTAGGCTTTTTAGTTAAAAATATAAAGTTTCTCCGTACGTTTACAATTCTTCCCTGTATTTTTTTGCATTACATAGAAAACTTTTATCTTAATTTGTGGGAGCATTCTCGTACATTAAAAAAATACTTTCTACAAGATATATTTTCCAATTTGCAGGAAATTACTTTTTATTTTTTTAACTCACTCTTAAAATATACGAAATACCTTTTCAATGATTCTATTTTTTTCATAAATATTGCAAAAAATCATAACACCTGAATGACTTCTCTCACATTAGATACACCAATTACCTGAATCTTCTGACAAATGTTATCTCCAAGTACTTCGGCATTCGTTTTTGGCATAATACATCTGGTAAATCCCATCTTAATCGCTTCGGCAAGTCTCTGCTCTACATGACTGACACCACGAACTTCTCCAGTAAGACCTACCTCACCAAAAATCAATGTTCCCTCATGAACAGGAAGATTGCGATAACTTGATACAACTGCACAGATGATTCCAAGGTCAATTGCCGGTTCTCCAAGTTTCATTCCTCCGGCAAGATTGACATAGGCATCGCAGCCTCCAAGCTGCATTCCTGCCTTTTTCTCAAGAACTGCCAGTAAGAGATTTACTCTGTTAAAATCAATTCCAACCGTAGTACGTCTTGGCATATTAAAACTTGTCGGAGAGACTAATGCCTGAATCTCGATTAACAGTGGTCTAGTTCCCTCCATTGAACAGACAACCACGGAACCTGACGCATCCGTCGGTCTGCCATCAAGCATTACTTTGGATGGATTCTCCACTTCGACGAGCCCCTGCTCTTTCATCTCAAATACACCAATCTCATTCGTCGAGCCAAAACGATTCTTTACGCCTCGAAGGATTCGGTAAATCGCCGTCTGGTCCCCCTCGAAGTAAAGAACGGTGTCCACCATATGCTCCAATGTTTTCGGTCCGGCAACGACACCTTCTTTTGTAACATGACCAACTAAAAATACAGCGATTCCTTCTACTTTTGCAAGCTGCATCAGCACAGAAGTAACCTCTCGCACCTGACTGACACTTCCCGCTGCAGAAGTAATTTCTTCGCTGTACATTGTCTGTACAGAATCCACTACAACCATATCCGGTTTTGCTTCTCTTACCGCTTCTGCCGCCGCATTAATATCTGTCTCGCAAAGAAGAAAAACATTTTGCTTAAATCCGCCAAGCCTCTGTGCACGCATCTTAATTTGTTTTAAAGATTCCTCTCCTGAAACATAAACAACCTTTTTCCCACTGTTTGCCTGATAACGGCAAATCTGCAGGAGTAGAGTAGACTTTCCAATTCCCGGATCACCACCTACTAACGTAAGCGACCCCTTTACAATTCCCCCACCAAGAACCCGGTCAAGTTCTGGAATTCCGGAGCTTGACCGATCTTCCTCTTCCATAGATACTTCAAATAATCCTGTAAGCTCCTGACGAGGCAGATTATCTCCTCTCTTTCCAGTCCCTTTAGACATCGGACTTACCTTCTCCTCTGTCATCGTATTCCACTGGTGACAACCGGGACACTGTCCCATCCATTTGGGTGTTTCGTAACCACATTCTTTGCAAAAAAATACGGTCTTTGCCTTTGATTTTGCCATAGATAATTCCTTTCCAATTTTAATAAACAGAAGTCAAAAGCTTTCGCCCCCAAATCCTCTCTCCACGAATTTAATTCACCCCGGACAGCCAAAGACAGAACCCTTACAATGGAATAATCCATTTCTGTGGCCTCGGAGCAAGTGTTGGATGCGAGTGCGAAAGCAAGCATTCAACAGGCCGCAACTAAAGTCACAGAAATGGATTATTTCATTGCAAGGGTTCGTCTGTCATCCCAACGAATAAAATTCGTCCACCATCTATTTTACTATTTGGACTTTTGCTGTTTCTCCTGCATCTAATTCGATGCTGAAACTGATTTTTCCGCTGAGACTGGATTTGAGCTTGCCAATATTAGTATCGTTAACATATACTTTGTATTCCTTTTCAGGTTCTACTTCAAGAGTAATCTGTAAGTCATCCGCTGCCTCTGTCTCAAACACAATCTGGCGTTCTGTTTCTTTGTAACCATGTACAGCAGAACCTGGTACAGATTCATATACAACACCGCCATTTTTCTCTAAGCGGGTAATCTCCTGAAATGTTTTTACTTTATATGTATCGCCCTCAAATGAAAAATCATCAAGCTTTGTCTTTTGTGTGAGACTATAATCTCCAAAGCTTAAACTTCCATTCTCTTCTGCTTTTAATAATTCTTTTACGTTAGCCATTGTTATATCCTCCGTATTTATATCTGTCAAGTTACCGTTATTATACAAGAAAACGGGAAATTTTTCTACAAAAAACACATAATTATTAAAAATTATTTTACAAAATTTCTATTGCAGATTATCTAGAGTGTGTTTGTTGTATTTTTCTACTTTTTCTTCTTTTCTGCTTTCTTAACAACTGGCTTTCCATCGTTAATATCGAGAAGAATTCTGTCATTGTTTTTAATGTGGCCTTCGAGGTATTCATCTGCCAGAAAATCTTCCAATTCATTCTGGATAGCACGACGAAGCGGTCTTGCTCCATACTGTGGATCATATCCTTTTTCAAGGACATAGTCTGCTACTTTATCAGAGAATTCCAAAGTGAAGCCTGGATTTTTTGAAAGTCTGTCAGAAAGTTCTTTTAACAGCAATTCTACAATCTTCCTCTGTTCTGGTTTTTCTAATGTATGGAATACCATGATACCATCCACACGGTTGATAAATTCTGGTTTAAAGATCTGCTTCACTTCTTCCATTACATGGGACTTCATACGCTCATGATCTTCCTTTGCACTTCTTTCTGTAATAAAACCAAGATTCTTCGGTGCCATGATTCGCTGTGCTCCGGCATTGGAAGTCATAATGATAACAGTATTTTTGAAGTCTGCCTTTCTTCCATTCGAATCGGTAATCTGTCCATCATCAAGTACCTGAAGTAAAATGTTAAATACATCGCCATGTGCTTTTTCAATCTCGTCAAATAAAATAACGCTATATGGATGGCGGCGTACCTGCTCGGAAAGCTGTCCACCTTCTTCATATCCCACATATCCTGGAGGAGAACCAATGAGTTTGGATACGCTATGTTTTTCCATATACTCGGACATATCAACACGGATCATCGCATTTTCATCGCCAAATAATGCCTCAGCAAGTGCTTTGGAAAGTTCGGTCTTTCCTACACCAGTTGGTCCTAAGAACATAAAAGAACCAATTGGCCTTTTCGGATCTTTTAACCCAACACGGCCACGTTTGATTGCTTTTGCAACCATCTTTACTGCCTCATCCTGCCCGATTACTCTTTTCTTTAACGTATCCTCAAGACCAAGCAGACGCTGTGATTCGCTCTGGCTGATACGAGTTACCGGAATCTTTGTCCAGGAAGAAACAACCTCTGCTACATCATTCTCTGTAACATTAACACGGCTGACTGCTTTTTTCTGCTCCCAGACTTTTCTTTGTTCTTCGAGTTTTTCCAGTACTGTTTTCTGCTTTGTATTATTCATTTTGGCCTTGCGCAGATTGCCCTCCGCAAGTGCCTCTTCTTTTCGCTTTCCATATTTATCAAACTGTTCTTCTAATGCCCGCATTTCATCAGACATTGTGTATAAGCCGACTCTCTTTTTAGAAGCAGCCTCATCCATAACATCAATCGCTTTATCTGGAAGAAAACGGTCACTGATATATCGTTCTGATAATTCTACGGCTGCCTGAATTGCTCCGGCAGTATAATGAACATGATGATGCTGTTCGTACTTTTCCTTTAAGCCATTAAGAATTGCAACTGCCTCTTCCTTCGTTGGCTCTTCTACGGCAACTGGCTGAAAACGTCTTTCAAAAGCGGCATCTTTTTCAATATATTTTCGATATTCCTCACGAGTTGTCGCACCGATTAACTGAATCTCTCCTCTGGCAAGAAATGGCTTCATAATATTAGAAGCATCAATCGCGCCTTCTGCTCCTCCTGCTCCAATCATCGTGTGAATCTCGTCAACAAATAAAAGAATATCCCCTCTGGAAATCACTTCTTGAAGGAGTTTTTTAATTCTCTCCTCAAATTCTCCTCTGTATTTAGAACCTGCAATCATTCCTGGAAGATCTAATGTCATTACCTTTTTGTCCCAAAGCATTTCTGGCACTTCTCCACGCACGATCCACTGTGCAAGCCCCTCTACGATTGCTGTTTTTCCGACTCCCGGCTCACCGACAAGACAGGGACTATTCTTTGTACGGCGGCTTAAAATCTGAATCATTCGCTCAATTTCCTGGCTTCTTCCAACAATCGGATCTAACTTCCCTTCTTTTACCCTCTCTGTCAGATCCACACAATATGCTGCGACCATAGAATTCTTTTTTTTCGCCTTCTTTGGTGCAGTAAGTGACTGGAATTCTTTCTGTGCTCTCGTTGAATCTACCCCTGTCGCAACTAAAACATCTACATAAATTTTCTTTAGATTAATATTCATGCCTTTCATCAAACGAAGCGCAATACAATCTTTTTCTTTGATGATCGCAAGTAAAATATGTTCTGTCCCTATCTGCTGTGCATGCATGCGAATTGCTTCTTCTTCGCTTGTCAAAAGAACATGTTCTGCTTTAGGACTGTATCCGAGAAACGTCTGATTCGCATTATCTCCTAATGCTGCTGATTCTCCCAATACTGCCTCTAAAAAATTCTCATAGTTAAGACCATTCTCATAAAGTACTCGTCCAGAAAGAGAATCTGGCTGTGCTAAAAGTCCCAGAATAAGATGTTCGGTTCCTATATATTTCTGGTGGCATGAAGCTGCATCTTGCGCTGCTTTCTCCAATGCCTGGGAAGCATAGTTATTATATTCTGTTCTCATTCCTATCCTCGCTTTCTATTCTTCCTCTTCTATCATAAGAAATGTGTCATACATTTCCTCTACTAACTGTTTCATCTCATCTTTTGTAATCTCTTTGCAGATTGCCTGTGCTACAATCATCTGCATGTATCCATTCACCTTCATCATCTCTTCTGATTTGTCACTAATCTGTACAGAAATGACTGCTCCCTTTCTTCGATCAAGCTTCAGATAGCCTTCTTGGCGCAGCATGGCGTATGCCTTATTCACCGTATGCATATTCACACCAAGTTCTCCTGCTAAGCCACGCACAGAAGGAAGGGAATCCCCCTCATGGAGCTGTTCCTGCGCGATCTGCATGACAATCTGATTGCGAAGCTGTATGTAGATTGCCTCCGGGCTGTTAAAATCAAGTTTTATTCTCATATTTATCATCCCATTCTTTTAAGATATCTTCTGTGTTATATAGACTATATCATATAGCGCAAAAAATCAAGTCCATAAACAAAAAAACGTACAAAATGTATCCTTATCTGACAGTAAAATACATCTTATACGTTTTCTTTCTTTTGATTTTTTAAACATACTTTAAAATGTATAAAAAAATACTCTAATACTTATCTGCGAGAAGCTGGCAATATAGAATCTCCAACGCTTCTTTTACTGCGCTGTGACGAACCCCCTGACGATTCTCGCCGTAAAAACAGCGCTTCACTATCGTACGTCCCTTTACACAACATCCAATATAAACCAGCCCTACCGGTTTTTCTTCTGTTCCCCCTCCTGGACCTGCAACTCCTGTTGTAACAACAGAGGCATCCGCTCCCGCTGCTCTTACTGCACCTTCAGCCATCTCTGCCGCTGTCTGTCTTGAGACAGCACCATATTTCTCAAGAGTCTCCTTTTTTACACCAAGCAGCTTATGCTTAGCTTCATTAGAGTAAGTAACATAACTTTCCTTAAAAACTTCTGAAATTCCGTCGGCATTTACAAGCGTGCCTGCTACAAGACCGCCTGTGCAGGATTCGGCAGCAGTTACTGTCATCTTCCTGTGAATCAAAATCCGTGTAATTTTCTTTTCAATTGGTTCTTCTGCCATAATCCGATCGGAACTCATTATTTTTCATTGCCTCCCTCTTTTAACACATCAATGTTCTTTGCAAGATAATCTACTAAAGAAACAATCGTAAGAATTAATGCAATATATATAAGAATCTGCTCAGCGATATGTATTCCTCCAGCATATGCAGGGAAGTTTTCTCCGAGGTTAAGCATCAGTAAAATAATTGCAAACATCTGGAAATTTGTTTTGAACTTGCCCCAATAACTTGCTGCAATAACAACACCGCTATCGCTGGCTACTAAACGGAATCCACTAATAACAAACTCTCTTGCAATAATAACAATAACAATCCATGCAGCGATCTTATTCTGTGCTACAAGACAGATAAACGCAGAAGAAACAAGCATTTTATCTGCAAGTGGATCCATAAACTTTCCGAAATTTGTTACAAGATTATACTTTCTTGCAATATGTCCATCTAAAAAGTCTGTAATACTAGCTGCACAGAACAGTACTGTAGCGATCCATTTAGAACCTGCAACGAAATCTGTTAACAGGAAAAATACAAAAAATGGAATCATAATGATTCTTACAATTGTAAGCTTATTCGGTAAATTCATCGGCATAAATAACATCTCCCATCAAATCATATTCATTTGCTCCCGTAATGCGAACAGGAACGATATCACCGGAAATCAATTCTTCCTCCGCCCGGACAAATACATTTCCGTCTACCTTCGGCGCATCCATATAAGTTCTTCCAATATAGATATCGTCTTCATATAAGTAACCCTCTATTAAAACGAACATTTCATCATCAATTCGACTTGCAGCTTTATCAGCAGAAATCTCCTGCTGTAATGCCATAATCTCATCCCGGCGGCTTTCCTTTACTTCTTCTGTAATCTGACCGTCCATCTCTGCAGCTTTTGTTCCTTCTTCTGCTGAGTATGGGAATACACCAAGTCGGTCAAATTCCATACTGTCTACAAAGTCCACCATATTTTTGAATTCTTCTTCGGTCTCACCAGGAAAACCAGTAATTAAAGTTGTACGAAGAACAATGTCCGGTATTTCTTTCCTTAACTTCTCTACAAGAGAAACTAATTCTGCTCTATTGGTGCGGCGGCCCATACGCTTTAATATCGTATCCTCACTATGCTGAATTGGAATATCAAGATAATGACAAATCTTCTTCTCTTTCTTCATTACAGCAATCAATTCATCCGTAATTTCTTCCGGATAACAGTACAAAATACGAATCCATTCAATTCCTTCGATTTCACAAAGTTTTGTTAAAAGTTCTGGCAGTGCCTTTCTTCCATAACAGTCCATACCATAAACCGTTGTTTCCTGGGCAATAAGAATTAATTCCTTTACCCCGCCCTCAGCAAGCTTTCTTGCTTCCTCTAACAGATCTTCCATTGGGAAACTACGATAATGTCCCCGAATATATGGAATGATACAGTATGTACAGCGCTTATTACATCCTTCTGCAATTTTTAAATAAGCAGTATATCCACCAGTTGTTACTACACGTTTATCTGCTAAGGAAGCAGGAAGCAAATCAATAGAAGGACAACAGTTTACAAAGGACTTCTCCTTGGGTTCTTCTACTGCAGCTTCTTTCTGTGATGCCTCTGCCTCAGCAAGAATCTCATCAAGAATCGGAACAATCTCTGTATATCCCGTTGTTCCAATTACTGCATCCACTTCTGGAATCTCCTGCTGAATCTCATCCTGATACCGCTGTGCCATACATCCTGTTACAATAAGTGCCTTGAGTCTGCCCTTTTTCTTCCATTCTGCCATCTCGAGAATCGTTTCTACACTCTCTTCTTTCGCATCATGAATAAAACAGCAAGTATTTACTACAATCGCATCTGCCTCGGACTCTTCCTGTGCCACACGGTATCCCGCTTCATTTAAAAGTCCAAGCATCTTTTCACTATCTACGAGGTTCTTGTCGCATCCTAGTGATACAAATAATACATTTTTCATCGGTTATTCATCCTTAACGCTGCTTCTACGCAGTTATTCATTAACATGGCGATTGTCATCGGGCCTACTCCTCCTGGAACAGGAGTAATCGCAGAAACTTTATCTACTACCTTATCATAATCAACATCACCACAAAGTTTATTCTCTTCATTTCTGTGGATTCCTACATCAATTACGACAGCCCCATCTTTTACATAGCTGTCATCAAAGAATTTTGGCTTTCCAATCGCAGCTACTAAAATATCTGCTCTCTGGCATACTTCTTTTAAATTTTTTGTATGAGAATGGCAGATTGTTACCGTTCCATTCTCTCTTAAAAGAAGCATGGACATCGGTTTACCAACGATATTGCTGCGCCCAACAACAACGCAGTCTTTTCCATCAATAGAGATGCCGGAACGTTTTAATAACTGGATAATTCCTGCTGGAGTACAAGATACAAAGCCTGGCTCTCCTGTAGATAAAGCACCTACACTCTGTGGATGGAATCCATCAACATCCTTTGCTGGAGAGATTGCCTGAATAATCTCTTTCTCGTCCATATGTGCAGGCACTGGAAGCTGTACAAGAATACCATTCACATGATCATCCTTATTCAGACGGCTAATTAAACTAAGCAGTTCTTCCTGTGTTGTCTCTTCTGGAAGCTCATAAGCCTGTGACTCAATTCCAATATACGCACATGCTTTCTTTTTATTATTCACATATACGCTTGATGCAGGATCACTTCCTACCTGAATTACAGCTAAACATACAGAAATGCCTTCTTCTTTTAACAGCTTTACCTGTTCTTTTAATTCCTCTTTAATATCGGAAGATATCTTTTTTCCATCAATTCTTAAAGACATAGTATCTCCTCTTTTCTTCATTTATTATGTATTTATACATAGATATTGTACCTATTTAAAATCAAAAAGTAAACACATTAACGATATTTATCTTCACTTTAAATAGCCACAAGATATTTAATAATACAACAAATTTTTCATTTCGTAAAGTCCTGCCGCCAGTTCTTTACAAATTCTTTGCAATTTTTATAAATATTCCTCAAAATAGGATTCTAACTGTTCTGAAGACATTAATACTTTCCGCGGCTTTGTTCCTTCTTCCGGACCCACGATTCCTGCATCCGAAAGCTGATCCACTATTCTTGCTGCTCGATTAAATCCAATCTTAAACATTCGCTGCAGCATTCCAATGGAAGCCTTGTCTTTTTCAATAACAAAGCGGGCTGCTGCTTCAAAATATTCATCTCTTTCCTGAGAAACCGCACTGCTCTTTAATTTATTTTCAATTTTTTCAGTTACTTCTGTATCGTATACTGCCACATCTTCATTTTCTTTTAAAAATGTAACCACATCGCTAATCTCATTATCGGAAATAAAAGCCCCCTGCACACGCACCGGTTTAGAGTATCCTGCCGGATAAAAGAGCATATCTCCCTTACCAAGAAGCTTTTCGGCTCCATTCATATCAATAATTGTACGGCTATCTACACCAGAAGAAACAGAGAATGCAATTCTTGATGGTACATTTGCCTTAATAAGCCCCGTGATAACATTAACCGATGGACGTTGTGTTGCAATAACCAGATGAATTCCTGCTGCTCTTGCAAGCTGTGATAATCTTACAATAGCATCTTCTACTTCTCCAGGAGCCACCATCATAAGATCTGCAAGCTCATCGATAATAATGACAATCTGTGGCATTTTTTTTATAGTTTCTGGATCAATCTCTCCAGATTTCTGAAGTTCCCTTACCTTTTTATTGTAACCTTCAATATTACGAACACCAGTTTCTGTAAACTTCTTATAACGATTTGTCATTTCTGCTACAGCCCAGTTTAATGCTCCTGATGCCTTTTTCGGATCAGTAACAACTGGAATAAGCAGATGTGGAATTCCATTGTAAATACTTAATTCTACCATCTTAGGATCAATCATGATAAGCTTGACTTCTTCCGGTGCTGCCTTATATAAAATGCTCATAATCAAAGTATTGATACACACTGACTTACCAGATCCTGTCGCTCCTGCAATTAATAAATGTGGCATCTTGGCAAGATCTGTTACTACGGTCTTTCCTCCAATATCTTTTCCAACTGCAAAAGCCAATTTGGATTTAAATGTTTTAAATGTCTGACTTTCTATCAAATCCCTAAAATGTACGGTCTGATTATGTTTATTCGGAATCTCAATTCCAATTGCTGCCTTTCCCGGAATCGGTGCCTCGATTCGGATATCAGATGCTGCAAGATTCAGCTTAATATCGTCTGTCAGAGAAAGAATCTTACTTACCTTTGTTCCCTGTTCCGGGAACATCTCATATCTCGTAACAGAAGGGCCACAGCTTATATCTGTAATTGTCACATTCACTCCAAAACTTTTTAATGTCTCATACAGTTTCTGCGCTGTTTCCTGTAAATACTGCTGCTGGCCAGAGGAGTGTCCCTGTTCTTCTTTTATAAGAAGACTTGCGGGAGGAAACAGGTAATCTTTTCCTTCTGCTTTCTTTCTATCTGGAACTACTTCTTTGCTTTCTACAGATGATACTTTCTGAGCTGTTTCTTTCTTAATGGTATCTTGCCTTGCCATTTGCTTTTCTTGAATGGCAATATCCCTATCGTTAACTTCCGAAGCATTATCTTTTGCTTCTGTATCTCTTTGCTTTATCTCAGCCCCATTTTTCCAGATTCTGCTCTCCTCATTTTCTTCCTGTTTTTCCTTCATATCCTTTACTGCTTCTATCTCAGGGACTTCTTTCTGTTCAATCGCCTGATCAGCCGCATCCGGATAAACATTTTCTTCCGAAATGGCTTCTGCCTCAGATACAATACTTTCAGAAACTTCTTCTATCAAACTACCCAAATCTTCATTGATTCGGATTTCTTCTGGCAGTGAAGTATGGAATGCTCCCTTTTCTTTATATGGTGGGGCATAGCTTTCTTCTTGCACTTCTAAAGTACTCTCTTGTGCCTGTTCTGAAATTAATGAGGTATTTTCCTCTGGGAATGTAAACGCACTGAAATCTAACTTACCTTTAAATGGTTCTGTCTTCCCATCCTCTTCTGTGAATGGATAAATCTGCGGATGAAGTTCCCTTACACAATCCTTTCTTTTCACCTCATCAGAGGAAGTAAACACCGGAACATTCACCTTTATATTTTTTATTGTTTTCTCTTGTTCTGCTGACGTAGATGGCTGCTTTTTCGGGTTTTTTTTCTCCTTCTTTTCTTCTAGTTCTTTCACCTTTTCTTCGCATTGTTTTGCTCTTTTCTTATCCGAAGTCTTCTTATAGCCACTCTTCATCTTCAAAAATGAAGTCGCCTTATCTGAAGATTCCTCTTCCTCTTCTAAATTGATCAATCTGTCTTCTGCTGCTGCCGCTTCTCTTTCTAAACGCCGTTTCTCGGCAGACTTTTCCCACTCTTCTTTTGAAGCCCGCACATTCTTAACCATCTTTTTAAAGAAAGAAACAAAAGATCTTTGTGTCAGCAAAATACATGCGAGCAAAAATACACAGATAAGAACAACCATCGCTCCTGCTGTTCCAAATCCCTCTCTTAATAAAAGCGCAACTCCGCCCCCGATAATTCCTCCTGTTGCATGATTATTAATCGCCACAGAAAATAAATCATGCACTGTCACTGTCGTATCTTTATATAACAACTGCGATACGGCCGATACTTCCATCAAAATGACAAATCCCGCACCACACTTCTTCATTGCCAACGTACTGTAATCATTGGCAACCAAAATTGTTATACCAAGGAAGAAAAATACCGGCATAACAAACTGGGCACAGCCAAAAATACCAAAAAAGAAGCTGGCCAGCCATTTTCCAATCAATCCACAATGTCCAAAATTACTAAACATCATAAGAACGACCAGACCAAAAGCAACAACCAACGTAATCTCACTGCTCATCGGAATTCCTTCTGCCTTTTGGGATGCGTTTTTTCTGGTTCCCGAAGTATGATTTTTCGCTGTAGTTTTTCTGGTCACATTATTCTTTGTTGTGACTTTCTTTGTTGTTTTTCGTTTTATCTTATTCTCGTTTGTTTTATTACTTGCCATACATAACACCTTTATTTTCTAAGTTTGATATCTTTATCATCATATCACAAATACCGTCAGAAAAAAAGATGCGTTCTTAAAATAAATAACACATTTTTTCTTCTATCATTTTTTCTCCTGTCTTTTCTTCCTGCTTCTTTCAATCTCCTGATGCAGCCAGAAAAGCGCTTCAGAAACACCACCAACTTCATCAATAATTCCTTCTTCCACCGCCTTTTTTCCTACAAGAATTGTTCCTAAATCTTTTACCATCATCCCCTGACGTATCATCATTCTTTCCAGTCTGCTTTTCGCAACTCCTGTATGTGCTTCTACAAATGTAACAATCCTATCCTGTATCAGCCGAAAGTATTCAAATGTCTGCGGCGCACCAATAATCGTACCATTCAGTCGTACTGGATGCAGAATCATCGTTGCCGTCGGTGCAATAAATGTTCGATCTGCCGCTACTGAAAGAGGTACTCCAATAGAATGACTATCTCCAATCACAAGAGAAACCGTCGGTTTTTTGATAGATGCAATCATTTCTGCTGCCGCAAGGCCACAGGAACAATCGCCTCCCACCGTATTAATCAGGAGAAATAATCCATCTATCTCCTGATTATCCTGTACTTGGGTAAGAAGCGGTAATAAATGTTCATATTTTGTTGTCTTTATTCTGTCTGATGATAAATGATGCCCTTCTATCTCACCGATAACAGATAAAAATAAAATATGTTGCCCCGTCCCGTTATTCTCCAGTAATACTTCTCCAAGTTCTAGTAAACTTTCTAATTGCGTATTCATGAGCATCCTCCTCTATATTTTCATGTGCTTCCGAAATCTTTTACACCTGTAGCATGTTTCAAACACGCTCTAATCTTATAAAACGATTTTTCCGAAAGCATCTTTCCCTTTAGCATGCTCATTTTGAAAGAAAAAACACCTAAGAATTATATCCTTTTTTAATAATTCCTGGGTGTTTTATCTATTTTTAATCCTGTGTGAAAATATTCTTTAGAGCGTGTTTGAAAAATGCTCTAGACTTCCGTTTGTCTCTAAAGCTTTTATTCCTTTAGAATAAATCTCCTGTAGCTTTCCATCTTTTTGCATAAAAAGCCGATGTTCATTTTGAAAACGATGGCTTGTTTTAAGAACCTTCCAACTTTTAAATGTTTCTTTGTGCTGCTTATAATATTCCTTATCTGCAACGAGTATCTGTGTATTACCAGCCTCAATATCTGAAAGTGCTTCTTTTACAGACAAAAATGGAACTGCCCGCCCCTTATAACGATTTGCAAGATATTTCGCAAATACTTCCTCTTCTGTATCGGCAGGGGGTGCCATACTGTTTTCTTTTTTTTTTTTTAGAACTTTTTGGCGCTAAAACACAAATATTAGATGTGTAGAATGACTTACTTGCCAAAATATTCTTACCTGAGGATGCATTTGTCGCTCCGATAAAGCCATCTATAGACTTCTTAGAAAGATTTTCATTATAAGAAGATGCATCTACAGGAACAAATTTATAAGTAAATGGTTCTTCTTTTGCCATTGCTGCAACAAAATCTGCATAGTATCCTTTTGGCAGTCCATCTTCTTCGTAATAATATGGTGCATTATCATCTATCACGCCGATATAATAATCTACCTTTGTCTCTGCCTCTTGCTTAGTGCCCCCTAATGTGCATCCTGTCAGAAGAAATAAGAATACTAACAGCATGATACTAACAGGTATCCTCTTCTTTTTTCGCATGGTGTTCCTCCCTGTCTGCTTTCCGATTTACAATCCTAACTCTCTACGATAAATTGCGATGCGGTTTTCAATTTCCTGCAATTCCTGCTCAATTTCCCTGATCCGTGCCTTACCTTTTTCCATATCAATTGCTGTTTCCTTCACAACTTTTGTAATGTAACGGGGAAGATTAAGATTATATTCATTTTTTTCTATCTCATCCCTCTCCACACAGGCACACAATCCAGGAATTGTCTTTCTCTCACTCCAAAGCTGATCTATAGTATCTATCTGTTCCTTATCAAGACTTTCTATCTCCGAGCAGTCAAAAAACAAGATATCTTTTCGTTCTCGATTCATCTGGAAAAATAAAATTGCCTCGGCCTGCCCTATAGAGTGAAATATGGAATCCGGAAGCAGCATTATTGTATCAAGACAATTCAATTCTTCCACAAGATACTTACGAATTTGCGCTTCTCTTCCTTCCCGGTAAAGCATCGCACCAGGAAAAACTGCCGCCAAAAATCCATTCTCTTTTAAACAAGAAATTGCTGTCAGTAAAAATGGAAATTCCCCCTTCGTTCCAGCATAAAACTGTTCTTTTCCAAGAGAAAGTTTTGGTGAAGCTATATATTCTCCTGCTTCTACACCTTCTGGCATAAAAATAAGGATATTATCTGCTCCATCTGGCAAATCTCTGATTGCTCTCCAGTCCTTTTTCATGAAAAGATGTAGGGAATCTAATGGAATTCCTCTCATATAACATACAATCGTAAAAATATCAATATATTCCTGTTCCTTTGTATAGCCATAAATCTCTATATTTTTTTCTGTACTTATAATGGAAGATGCCAAAATACCATACTGAAATTCTGGAAATAAAACTTTACATTTTCCTTTTTTCTTATGAAATCGCCTGCAAAAAAACTTATGATACAGTTCGCTTAGTTCTTCCGATATATAGGTATCTTTTTTTAACTTTGCAAATTCTGCAATCAGCAAAATAAATAGTTTTGGATACTGCCTGAGCAATTCTTCTTTACAATCCCAGCCATCAATTTTTTTTAGAAATTTACGAAAAAATCTTGCATAACTTTTTTGTTTTTCTAAAGAATGTACTCTTTCAAGGCTTTTATAAAATGAAAATTCTGTAAGTTGAAAATCTTTATTCAAAAGATGTAAAAAAGAGGAAGCGGATTCCATAAATTTTAAAAAGGAAGCTACCTGAAGCTTTCCACGTATTGCCATCTTCACTAATTCACCCGGCTTATAAGCCTCTTCTAGTGAGTCACCATGTTTTAAACAAAGATACTGATAAAATAAGAGGAACACACAACTATCTCTGTATTCCTCAAATGTCAGACCCGGATGACTCTCACTTAAAATTGACAAAAATTCATATTGTAACTGTTTTTCGTCCATCCGTTTCCCCTTTTATAATTTTTCTAAATGGTGCATCATTTCTTCTGTCAGAACTGCCTCTTCTAAACGCATCTTTTCCATAAGAAGTACTTTTTTCCGCTTCTGATAATAGTACAGCTTACCAATTGACATCTGCGTTGATAAATTCGGACACTCAATCATCAATTGACGAATCATGTGTACAGATAATACCTTAACTGAAGAGTTTCCCTGAATGGCAATCATCCGTTGCCTTTTTATCTCTGGATGTTCATTAAAATACCATGCAAAGTAATAGGGATCCATTATCCCATTCTGAAATTCTATCGAAACAAAATTGGATGGGATAATCTTGCCCTCATGCTGTTTCTCCAGTACGGCAGCACGATGGAAGGAGGTCAGTCCGATTACGATGCTATGCTCTTTTGCCAGATTTAAATTCTTCACCTTTTTTTTATCAACTAAAGCCGTAGGAACTTCATAATCCCACACTCCATTTTCCTCGTCAATTAACTGACTAATCGTAAGAATGGGATACTCTGCTCCCTCACTTAATATCTTTGGCTTTATCCTATTCAGTACAACACCATGCGTAATCTGGCTGATTTGTTCTAAAAGGAACTCCAACCTCACTGCCCCCTCGTAAAAATAATTTATTTGATAATCTCGCGAAGTGCCAGATTAATTCTTCCCATCTTATCAATTTCAAGAACTTTTACTTTTACTTTATCACCGATATTAACAACATCTTCTACTTTCTCTACTCTTTCTTTAGAAAGTTTAGAAATGTGAATCAGGCCATCCTTATTTGGAGCTAACTGTACAAATGCACCGAAGTTCATAATACGAACAACTTCTCCCTCATAAATCTTGCCTGCTTCTACAGGTTCTACGATAAGACGAATGATTTCCATTGCTCTGTCGATCATTACCTGATCTACACCACAGATATCTACTCTTCCCTCATCATTAATATCAATCTTAACGCCTGTCTCATCAATGATTGCGTTGATTGTCTTTCCCTGTTTTCCGATAATCTCGCTGATCTTATCTGGATCTACATGCATCTGCATAATCTTTGGAGCATATTCTCCAACGTGGTCTCTCGGTGTAGAGATTACTGGTTCCATAACATCAGTAAGGATATGTTCACGAGCTTCTTTTGTACGAGAAATTGCCTCACGGATAATATCTGGTGTTAAACCGTGAATCTTGATATCCATCTGAATTGCTGTAATACCATCATGTGTACCGGCAACCTTAAAGTCCATGTCTCCGAAGAAATCCTCAAGGCCCTGAATATCTGTTAATACGATGTAATCATCATCGCTGTCTCCTGTTACAAGACCTGTAGAAATACCTGCAACTGGTTTCTTAATAGGTACACCTGCTGCCATTAAAGATAAAGTAGATGCACAGATACTTGCCTGAGAAGTAGAACCGTTAGATTCTAATGTTTCAGAAACAGTACGAATTGCATATGGGAACTCGTCCTCACTTGGAAGTACTGGAACTAAAGCTCTCTCTGCTAATGCCCCATGACCGATCTCACGACGTCCCGGGCCACGGCTAGGCTTTGTCTCACCTACGGAGTAGCTTGGGAAATTGTAGTGATGCATATATCTCTTAGAAGTTACATTTGCATCAAGGCCATCAATCTTCTGTGCTTCAGATAATGGAGCTAAAGTTGTAATTGTCATGATCTGAGTCTGTCCACGAGTAAACATACCTGAACCATGTACTCTAGGTAAAAGATCAATCTCTGCAGCTAATGGACGAATCTCGTTAATAGCACGGCCATCTGGACGCTTATGGTCTTTTAAGATCATCTTACGAACCGTCTTTTTCTGGAACTTGTATACTGCATCATCAATTAATGGAAGCCAGTCTTCGTGTTCTTCTGCGTAACGTTCTTCTAACTTCTCTTTAATCTGACGGATATTCTCCTCACGAACCTGCTTTACATCTGTAAATACTGCCTCTTCCATAGCTTCTGGAGTGATGAAATCTACCATATCATTCCATAAATCTTCTGGAGTGTCTACATGTTCGTATTCATGTTTCTCTTTTCCGCATTCTTCTACGATACGATCGATAAACTTAATTACTTCCTTATTTACTTCATGTGCCTTGAAGATAGCTTCAATCATCTTATCTTCTGGAACTTCATTCGCACCAGCTTCAATCATGATTACTTTCTCTGCTGTAGAAGCAACTGTAAGTGCAAGATCAGAAACTAACTGCTGGTCTGCTGTAGGGTTTACGATAAATTCTCCATCAATAAGACCGATTCTTGTTCCGGCGATAGGACCATCAAATGGAATATCAGAAATAGATGTTGCAACAGAAGCGCCAAGCATTGCTGTTACTTCTGGAGAACAATCAGGGTCTACTGCCATAACTAAGTTATTCAGAGTTACATCATTTCTGTAATCTTTAGGGAATAATGGACGCATTGGACGGTCAATAACACGGGATGTAAGAACTGCATGTTCAGATGCCTTACCCTCTCTCTTATTAAATCCTCCAGGAATCTTACCTACTGCGTACATCTTCTCCTCAAATTCAACACTAAGAGGGAAGAAATCAATTCCTTCTCTTGGCTTCTCTGAAGCTGTTGCTGTGGATAAAACCACTGTATCACCATAGCGCATAAGTGCGGCACCATTGGCCTGCGCTGCCACTTTTCCGATTTCAACTGTCAGTGTTCTTCCTGCCAGTTCCATAGAAAACTGTTTTACCATTACTTAAACCTCCTGAAAAAATATATTTATCTAATGAGGGAAGGTTTCCGAAACCACTGAAAAAAGCACTGTTTCCTCCAATGCTCTTTTCAGAAGTCTCGGGCACATCCTTCCCATAGTCATAAATTATGACCTAATCTTTACTATTCTATCACAGGATAAAAAAAACTGCAATAGTTGAGGTTACTATTTAATTCATTAAGAGACAGACGCCCGGGAAGAGAACCGATAGCCTA
>OBWY01000766.1_pt1 | contig 22591 bp, 19 predicted proteins | sample 1538081 | NCBI WGS metagenome assembly OBWY01 (sample SAMEA2580089, study PRJEB22360) | human gut metagenome | biome: human gut; feature: human-associated habitat; material: faeces | place: Denmark | collected 2008/2010
GGAAATGCAAGAATTTAAAACCCATCCCTGGCCAGAAGAAAGCCGATAATCAGCGGCAGGGTGGTGGCGGCTGCTCCCACCAGGAACAGGCTGATACCTACGTCGTGGAAGCCCTGCACGAAACTGGGACCTGCCGAAATGCCCACTACCGCGATGAACATGTTCAGACCGACATTGTTCAACACCCATTGCGAAGGTTCGGGAATGCGCCCGAAGGTGGGGTGCTTACTGCGGAGCCAGCCGAAGAACAAGCCGGCAATCAATGCGCCGCCGCTTGTGCTCAAGCTGATGGGGATGCCGCCGATATGGACGGAAAGTGCTCCGAACAAACCTCCGACAAGGATACCCAGGCCTACGAATATCATGTCCGTCTGGTTGGTAGGGCGGTCTATATACCCCAGACGTTTGGCTGCTGCTTCCACTTCCTGCCTGGTACCTACCACTTCGATGACGTCGCCGGCATCTACTACCGTTTGTGCCAGCACGGGAATGGATATTCCGGCGCGCTTGATGCTCCGGATACTGACACCGTGCATGAACTTTTCCCTTCGGATAACTGCAACCGTCTTGCCGGCAACCGTCTTGCGTGTGATTGTAACCGGTAACTTTTCGGCAGGAAAATCCAGGAGCTGGGCATCTTGTACTTCCGGCCCTATCCAGCTTTCTTCGCCTATGATGTATTCGCGGCGTCCGCTTAGCACTACTTCGTCTCCCGGCTCTATCTGTATGTTCATGCTGACTTCCACCACAACTCCGGATTTGCGGAGGCGTTCCACAAATAGACGTTTGTCGTGCTGCCGGAAGTAGACTTCCAGGTCAATCACCCGCTTTCCATTCTTGAACCATTCGTTTTCGACCCGGTAGGCACGGAAAGTGACGGGGCGTGCCGCCGGCATGAATCCCGGTTCGTCAGCCAGAGAGCTGCCCATCTTCGCCTCCAGTTCCTTGCAGGCGGCTTTCACCTTTTCCAGCCCGCCTAGCATCTTGGGACCAATGGATGATAGGACCCATGCCGAGCCTGCCGTACCGAAAATGTAGGTGACGGCGTAGGATACGGGAATGATGTTGACGTAACTTTGTCGTTGGGCCTCGTCCAGTCCCATATTGGCCATGGTGTCTTCTGCCACTCCGATGACGGCGGAGATGGTTTGCGAACCGGCCAGCAGTCCGGCAGCTTCACCGGCATTGTAGCCCATCATCAGGGCCAGCAGCCAGGTCACTAACAGTACGGATACACACATCAGTACGGCAAAGCCTACTTGGGGTAATCCGTCCTTTTTCAGTCCGCGGAAGAACTGGGGACCCACTTTATAGCCCACGGCAAAAAGGAAAAGCAGAAAAAATACCGACTTTATCGGACCCGGTACGGCTATATTCAGTTGCCCTACCAGTACGCCTACAAGCAGTACACTGGTCACTGTGCCCAGCGTAAACTTACCGATACGCAGTTTCCCCAGCCAGAATCCCAGGAATATAGTGAGGAAAATGGCAAGTTCGGGGCGTTCCCTGAGCTGGTTGAAAATCCATTCCATAATCAAGTTGTTTAGGTTATATATTGGTTGTTCCGATGCTTTCTGGAGCGTCGTTTCGCTATACAACGGCTTTTAACGGGAAGTGTTTTGTACAAAAGGAGTTTTTTAGAACATTTATTCCGTAAAACCGAACTTTAAGAAAAAGTTTTCTTCCGTACCTTTGCCATCCAAATTAGGTAAAACAAGGTATGAAGTTGTTTTTTAGGGTATTTCTGCTTATCCAGCTGGTTACTCTTCCATTGAGAGCACAATATATGGTGCAAGGCGTTGTCACCGATTCGTTGACGAAGGAGCCGTTGCCTTATACGTCAGTTTATCTGAAAGGAACTACGGAGGGAGGGATGACGGACAATAACGGCCGTTTTTCCTTCAAGACCTATCGCCCGGAGGCCACGCTGGTCATTTCGGCCGTGGGATATAATGAATATGTCCGGCTGATTCATCCTGCAAAGTCTTCTAAGTTCAATATTGCCCTTTCGCCAGCCACTTATGCACTGGATGAGGTGGTGGTGAAGCCGAAACGTGAACGGTATAAGAAAAAGGATAATCCCGCAGTGGAGTTTGTACGCAAGATGATAGAGCATCGGGATGACTACTCGCCCGACGAACGCGACTTCTGGAAACGTGACCGCTATGAAAAGATGACTTTTGCCATCAATAACTTCGACAGCTTGAAGCAACAGAAGTGGCTTTACCGTAAGTTCAAGTTTCTGACGGATTATGTCGATACCTCTGCCGTTACCGGCAGGCCCGGGACAAGACGGCCCATCTCCAACCGTGAGTTACTTGCCACAGACTATTACCGCAAGTCTCCGCATAGCCGGAAACAGTGGGTCACCGCCCGCAGGCAGGCAGGAGTGGACGAGATGCTTTCCCAGCAGGGTATGGAGCAGGCTATCAGTGTCACCATGACCGATGTAGACCTTTATGAGAACAACATCACCTTGTTCACCAATAAGTTTGTCAGTCCGCTTTCCTCCCTTGGGCCGTCTTTCTACAAATATTATCTGATGGATACGCTTACCGTTGCCGGAAAGCCTTGTGTTGACTTGACATTTGTCCCTTTCAACTCCGAGTCGTTCGGTTTTACGGGACATTTATACGTCATGCTGGACAGTACCTATTTTGTAAAGCGTGCCGTCATGAACTTTCCTCAGAAAATAAATCTGAACTTTGTGGACTACATGAAGATTGAACAGAATTTTGACCGCGCGGAGGACGGTACGAGGCAGTTGCTCAATGAGAGTATCACTACGGAATTCAAGTTGGTGGACAATAGTGACGGTATTTATGCCAAGCGGGATGTGTATTACAGAAACTATCAGTATGAACCGGATGACAAGGCTCTGCAGGCTTTCCGAAAACCGGAAAAGGTGATTGAAGAGACATCGGCTTCCGGCTATTCGGAAGCATATTGGGATGCCAACCGCCAGGTGGAAGTCAGCAAGAAAGAGACTTCGGTGGACAAGATGATGGCCCAGTTGCGCAGCTATCCCGTTTATTTCTGGACGGAGAAAGTGTTGAAGGTGCTGTTCACGGGGTATATTCCCGCTCCGAAGGAAAAAGAACCTTTGTTCTATATCGGTATGATGAATACCACTATCAGCGGAAATACACTGGAAGGGGTGCGCTTGCGTGCCGGCGGTATGACGACGGCATGGCTCAATCCGCATTTGTTCGGCAGGGGCTATATGGCATACGGTTTTCGCGACCATCGTGTAAAGGGACTCGCCGAACTGGAATATTCTTTTCATAGGAAGAAGGAATATGCCAATGAATTTCCTATACATTCGTTGAAGCTCCGTTACTTGTCAGACGTCAATCAATATGGACAACACTATCTTTATACCAGTCAGGATAATGTTTTTCTTGCCTTGAAACGTCAGAAGGATGACCGTATCGGTTATCAGCGGAAGGCGGAACTGACCTATACCAATGAGTTCCATTCCGGCTTTTCCGTACAGATGACGACGCGTCTGCGTAAAGATGAATCATCCCATCTGATTCCTTTCGTCAAGCAGGACGACCATAATACGTATGTAAAAAGTATTTCGACCAGTGAACTGGAATTGAAGCTGCGCTATGCTCCCAACGAGAAATTCTTCCAGACCCAATGGAACCGTTTCCCCGTTTCGCTGGATGCTCCGGTCTTTTCGCTTACACATACCATGGCTGCCAAAGGGGTACTGGGAGGAGACTATACCTATCACTATACGGAAGCGGGTTTTCAAAAGCGTTTCTGGTTCTCGGCATTCGGTTATACGGACGTTATCCTGAAGGCCGGGAAAGTATGGAACAAGGTTCCTTTCCCTTTGCTCGTCATTCCCAACGCGAACTTGTCCTATACCATACAGCCCGAGTCCTATTCACTGATGAATGCCATGGAATTCATGAACGATGAATACGCTTCCTGGGATGTGACCTATTACTTGAACGGCTGGCTCTTCAACCGTATTCCTTTGTTGAAAAAGTTGAAATGGCGTGAAGTGCTTTCCTGTCGCGGCTTGTATGGGAATTTGAGTGATAAGAATAATCCGGCTTTTCAGCAGGATTTGTTCCGTTTTCCTGCCGGCAGCACTACAATGGGGCATACGCCATACGTAGAGGCAGGTGTAGGTGTTGAAAATATTTTCAAAGTATTGCGTGTCGATTATGTATGGCGTTTGACTTACCGAAATTTACCAAATATCGACAAATCCGGGCTCAGAATCAGTCTACACATGACATTTTAACTTAAATCTTACTAATAGGACATTAAATCGGATAAAATGACTAATCCCAATTGAGTAAAATACCCTAAATTTGAGCAATTTTTTAAACTCTAAATAATACAATGGCAATGAAAGAAAACATTAAGCCGGCAACCGGACGCCTGGGCGTGCTGGTAGTCGGAGTAGGTGGTGCGGTTGCAACCACCATGATTACCGGTACATTAGCTGCTCGCAAGGGCTTGGCAAAAGCTATAGGCTCAATCACACAAATGGCTGCTATGCGCATGCAGGATGGCAAAGAGAAACTTATCAAAGACATAGTGCCTTTGGCTGATTTGAATGATATCATTTTCGGCGGTTGGGACATTTTCCCGGACAACGCCTACGAAGCTGCTATGTATGCCGAGGTTTTGAAAGAGAAAGACTTGAATTTGGTAAAAGACGAACTGCAAGCCATCAAGCCGATGCCTGCTGCATTCGACCACAATTTTGCAAAACGTTTGAACGGTACGCATATTAAGAAGGCTGCTACTCGCTGGGAAATGACAGAGCAGTTGCGTGAGGATATCCGTAACTTCAAGGCAGCCAATAACTGCGAGCGTATTGCTGTGCTGTGGGCTGCAAGTACCGAAATATATATTCCTCTGTCCAAGGAGCACGAATCTCTCGCTGCTTTGGAACAGGCAATGAAGGAAAACAATACTGAAGTAATCTCTCCGAGTATGTGCTATGCATATGCTGCCATTGCAGAAGGCGCTCCGTTTATTATGGGTGCTCCTAATCTGTGTGTGGATACTCCAGCCATGTGGGAATTCTCCAAGAAAATGAATGTGCCCATTTCCGGTAAGGACTTCAAGAGTGGCCAAACTTTGATGAAGACGGTGCTTGCTCCGATGTTCAAGACCCGTATGTTGGGTGTAAGCGGCTGGTTCTCTACGAATATTCTGGGTAACCGTGACGGCGAGGTACTCGACCAACCGGAGAACTTCAAGACAAAAGAGGTCAGCAAGCTGTCTGTTATCGACAATATCTTCGAACCGGAGAAATATCCTGACTTGTACGGTGATGTTTATCATAAGGTACGCATTAACTACTATCCTCCTCGTAAGGATAACAAGGAAGCATGGGACAACATCGATATTTTCGGCTGGATGGGCTATCCGATGGAAATCAAGGTTAACTTCCTGTGCCGTGACTCCATTCTTGCTGCTCCCATCGCGCTCGACTTGGTTATTTTCAGTGATTTGGCATTGCGTGCAGGTATGTGCGGCATCCAGACGTGGCTATCCTTCTTCTGCAAGAGCCCGATGCACGATTTCGAGCATGAGCCGGTACACGATTTGTTCCAGCAATGGCGCATGGTGAAAGAGACTCTCCGTAACATGGTGGGTGAAACAGCACCGAGTTATCTGGATTAAAAAAACAGTGATAAGGTGATAAAAATAAGGTGGTAAGGTGATAGAGTGATAGCACTTTACCACTTTATCACTTTTATTACTTTATTGCATTTATCACTTTACCGTTTTTATCGCATTTATCACCTCATTACTTTTTTGATGAAGAAACCCTCCCTCCTCCCAGTCATTATCGGTACGGGCTTTGGCTCGGGCTTTTCTCCTTTTGCACCCGGCACTGCGGGAGCTTTGCTGGCTACGCTTATCTGGTTCGGGTTGTCTTATCTGGTTTCAAGTGCCTGCCTTTTGTGGCTGACAGTAGCATTGATTTTGGTATTTACACTTGCCGGTATCTGGGCTGCTAACCGCCTGGAGGCATCTTGGGGCGAAGACCCTTCGCGCGTGGTGGTCGATGAAATGGTCGGTGTGTGGATTGCCTTGCTTGCGGCGCCCGCCGGACATGTATGGTATGCATTGGGAGCATTTGTCTTGTTCCGTTTGTTTGATATATTCAAGCCCTTGGGCATTCGCCGTATGGAAAGTCTGCCGGGTGGAATCGGGGTAATGATGGACGATATTCTGTCCGGAGTCTACGGATTTATAATTTTGATTGTGGCAAGATGGATAATCAGTTGAAATCAAATGGCAAAGGTGTGTCGTGGCGCCATTCTGTCTGGATCTTCTTCAAGGCCCAGATTTCTGCGCAATTCGCAAGCTTTGTCGATTTTCTGGTGACTATCCTTCTGGTAAAGGCTTTTGCTGTTTTTTATCTTTATGCCACATTCACGGGTTCCGTGGTAGGAGGCATTGTAAACTGTGCCATTAATTACGGATGGGTGTTCCATGCCGAAGACTGTAAGAAAACGCATGTTGCCGTGAAATATCTCTTTGTCTGGGGAGGCAGCATTATACTGAATACCTGGGGCACTTTTGCACTGACCGAGTGGCTTACGGGCATGACATGGGTCAATGGGCTGTTGGGATATTATATAGACAATGTATTTATTCTGTCAAAGATAATAGTCGCAGTGCTGGTAGCTTTTTTTTGGAACTACCATCTGCAACGTTTTTTCGTTTATCGTAATCACAATATAAAAGGCTTTCTGAAACATTATTTAGAGAACAAAAAAGACGAATATGAATTATAGAGATTGGTTGCAGCAGGTGATATACAAGATTATCAATCCTGTGGTGCATGGTATGATTAGAATTGGCATTACGCCTAACTTTATTACGACTACGGGGCTGGTGCTGAATATCGTGGCGGCTGCCTTGTTTGTGTATGCCGGGGTGTACAAGAGTGGTGAACTGGCCTATGTAGGCTGGGGAGGCGGTATTGTGCTCTTTGCCGGGTTGTTTGACATGATGGACGGACGTGTGGCACGCGTGGGTAAAATGAGTTCTACTTTCGGTGCGCTCTACGACTCCGTACTCGACCGTTACAGCGAGCTCGTGACATTGTTCGGCATCTTCTATTACCTGATGCTGCAAGGCTATTTGTGGGGCTCCATCATTACATTCATTGCGCTGATAGGTTCGCTGATGGTGAGTTACGTGCGTGCCCGTGCCGAAGGTTTGGGGCTGGAGTGTAAAGTGGGTTTCATGCAGCGCCCCGAACGCGTTGTGCTGACTGCCCTCGGTGCCATGTTCTGCGGTATCTTTGGTGATTGTACTTTATTCGACCCGATGCTGATACTAATTGTGCCTATGGCAGTGATTGCAATATTGGCGAATTTGACGGCATTTGCCCGCTTGGCGCATTGCTATAAACTACTGAAAGACAAGGAATGAAAAATAGTTTGTTTCCCTCTGTGAGAGAGGCGGTGCTGGTGATTGTCATCACAGCGTTTTTCCTGATTCTGACAGCGGTCTGTATCGGGCTTCGTCCGGAACATTTCCTGATGGCGGGTATATTTTTGGTATTGTTCTTTGCCGGACAGACAACCCGTAAGTTGGCAGTGGCGCTGTTGCCGTTTTTCATATTCGGCATTTCGTATGACTGGATGCGCGTATATCCCAATTACCAGGTGAATCCCATTGATGTAAAAGGACTTTATGAGGCAGAAAAATCCCTTTTTGGCTTGTCTGTAGACGGTGCTGTCCTTATCCCTTGTGAGTATTTTGCTTTGAACCATTGTCCTGTTGCCGATTTCTTTGCCGGGATATTCTATCTCTGTTGGGTACCGGTTCCCATTGCATTCGGGTTGTGGCTCTATCTGAAGGGTGACCGTAAGGTATATCTTCGTTTTGCGATGGTGTTCCTGCTGGTTAATCTCATCGGTTTTGCCGGCTATTACATCCATCCCGCTGCTCCGCCCTGGTATGCCATGAATTATGGTTTCGAGCCGATACTCGACACTCCGGGCAATGTGGCAGGCTTAGGGCGCTTTGACGAATTGCTGGGATGTTCCATCTTCAACTCCATTTACGGAAGGAATGCCAATGTATTTGCAGCAGTGCCCTCGCTCCATGCCGCCTATATGGTGGTGGCTTTGGCTTACGCGGTTATGGACCGCAGCAAAAAGTGGTTGATAGCGTTGTTTGCGGTGATTATGGTCGGTATCTGGTGGACGGCTGTCTATTCGGGACACCATTATCTGATTGATGTGATGCTGGGCATCTCTTGTGCATTGCTGGGTATTTTTGTTTTTGAGAAAGGACTGATGAAGTGGGGAGCGTTCGGACGCTTCTTTGAAAGATACAGTCGATACATTAAATAAGGTATACAATGAATAATTTTGTTTTTTATAGTCCTACAGAGTTTGTCTTTGGCAAGAATACTGAAGTGCAAGTCGGTGCATTGGCGCGTAAGTATGGTGCACAAAAAGTGATGATAGTATATGGAGGCGGTTCTGTTGTACGGAGTGGTCTGCTGGATAGAGTGAAGCAATACTTGCAGGAAGCCGGTGTGGCTTATTGCGAAATGGGAGGTGTCCAGCCCAATCCCATTGACGGTAAGGTGTACGAAGGTATTCAGCTTTGCCGTCGTGAGCAGGTGGATATGATGCTTCCTGTGGGAGGTGGTTCGGTCATAGATACGGCAAAGGCCATTGCTGCCGGAGCCCTCTATGATGGGGACTTCTGGGATTTCTTTATCGGTCGTGCCAAGGTGGAGAAAGCGTTGAAAGTAGCCGTGGTGCTGACTATCCCGGCTGCCGGAAGCGAGGGTTCGGGCAATACGGTAATTACCAAGACAGAGACACTCCAAAAACTGGGTCTCTGTGCCCCCGAGCATTTGCGTCCCGTATTTTCCATCATGAATCCTGAACTGACCTACACCCTCCCGGCTTATCAGACGGCTTGTGGCATTGCCGACATGATGGCCCACATCATGGAGCGTTACTTCACGAATACACCGGATGTGGAAATCAGCGACCGGCTTTGTGAAGGCACCTTGACAGCTATCATTAAAGAAGCTTACCGGGTGAAACAGCAACCGGACAACTATGCCGCGCGTGCCAACATTATGTGGTGCGGCACTGTGGCGCATAACGGAACTTGTGGGGTAGGGCGTGAGGAAGACTGGGCATCCCATGCACTGGAACATGAAATCAGTGCTATCTATAATGTAGCCCACGGTGCCGGCTTGGCTGTAATCTTCCCTGCCTGGATGGCTTTTATGGCAGAACATAATCCGGCAAAGATAGCCCAGTTTGCCCATCGTGTTTTTGATATACCCAAGTCCGAAGATTTGGAAGAGATGGCTTTGGCAGGTACTGCCCGACTGAAACACTTTTTCCGTTACATGGGCTTGCCGGTTAGCTTTAAGGAGTTGGGTATCGAGCATCCCGATATAGACCGTATGCTCGTCAGTCTGCGGCGCAATAAAGGCGAACTGCTTGGCAACTACGTGAAGCTGACCATGACTGATTGCAGGGAAATCTATCGTTTGGCTTTATAACGAAAGGCATGTTTGGGGAGAGCTCCCCCAAAGCAAGAGCTAAAAAAGACGGCGAAGATAAATACCCTTCGCCGTCTTTTTTATTTGATTTCGATTTCTTCCTTCATGTCTATCTCTTCCCCTTGCAGGTCGTAGAATACATATTCCAGGAATGCTAATTTCTGGTTTGGAATAATCTTGATACCGAATCCGTACTTCATCTGCCACTTCCGTTTCAAGGAGACGAGTCCCTGATTGACGTAGGCTGCGATGTACGGGTGGATGTGTAACGAGAATTTCTTTATCTTCAATTTGTTGACCAGGTAGTCAATCTTACTCTCTAAGGTGTCCGTAAAGAGGATGGACGATTTGATGGTGCCTTTACCGAAGCAGGTGGGGCAGGTTTCCGTCGTATTTACATCCATAGCCGGGCGTACACGCTGGCGTGTAATCTGCATCAGTCCGAATTTACTGAGCGGCAGGATGTTGTGACGTGCTCTGTCTTTCTGCATGTTGGCACACATACGTTCGTAAAGCTTCTGTCGGTTTTCGGCTTCATTCATGTCGATGAAGTCCACCACGATGATACCACCCATATCCCTTAGTCTGAGCTGGCGTGCCAGTTCGTCGGCTGCACCCAGATTCACTTCCAGTGCGTTGGCCTCCTGCCCGTTGGCATTCTTGGTGCGGTTACCGCTGTTCACGTCTACTACGTGAAGCGCCTCAGTATGCTCAATAATCAGGTAGGCACCACTTTTGTATGAAATGGTCTTGCCGAATGACGACTTGATTTGTTTGGTGATACCAAAATTGTCGTAAATGGGGAGTTGACCTTTGTACAGCTTCACAATTCCTGCCCGTTCAGGGGCGATGAGGGTTACGTAATCCTTGATTTCGTGGTACACAGCCTCGTTGTTCACGTGGATGTTTTCGAAGGAAGGATTGAACAAGTCGCGCAACAGTCCTACGGCACGGCTGGTTTCTTCGTAAATCAGTGTCGGAAATTTGGTGGCCTTCTGTACTTTTGTAATGGCATCTTCCCAATGTTTCAGTAATACTTTAAGCTCTCCGTCGAGCTCGGCAACACGTTTTCCTTCGGCCACGGTGCGGACGATGACGCCGAAGTTTTTCGGCTTGATACTCATCAACAGTTGCTTGAGGCGTGCGCGCTCTTCGCTCGATTTAATTTTTTGTGATACGGAAACCTTGTCATTGAAGGGAATCAGCACGAGGTATCTTCCGGCAAAGGAAAGTTCGGAAGTCAGTCGCGGCCCTTTGGTAGAGATAGGTTCCTTGACAATTTGCACCACTACTTCTTGTCCCACCTTGAGTGTGTTGGAAACCGTTCCGTCCTTTTCAAGGTCGGGAAGTATGGTTGCTTTGGTAATGGGATTCAGCTTCTTCTTGTCGCTTAAAGTTTGCTTTACGTACTTCTCTAACGAGTTAAATTGAGGACCCAGGTCCAGATAATGAAGAAAAGCGTCTTTCTCGTAACCCACGTCCACGAAGCAGGCATTCAGGCCGGGCATCAATTTCTTGACGCGTCCCAAATACATGTTGCCCACCGAAAAGGAGATGTTTCTTCCTTCGCTCTGGAGTTCCACCAGCTGCTTGTCTTCAAGCAGTGCAATGGATACCTCTTTGGGCTGTACGTCTACAACGAGTTCGCTTGTCACAATAATTGGCTTTTAAATGATTCAATTTACTACTTAAACAAAGAACAAACCCGCGAGACATTTTGCTTCACAAGTTTGTTCTTTATTTTGTCCTTCAGACTAAAAATTACTTTTTGCTTTTATGTCTGTTCTTTCTTAGTCTTTTTTTACGCTTGTGCGTAGACATTTTATGTCTTTTTTTCTTCTTTCCGCTTGGCATAGCTTCAAAATTTTTATGGGTTAATACTATTGTTTATTATTTCTTCACTGAGAGGGTGAACGTTTTTGCAGGCTTAAATGCCGGAATGTTATGTTCCGGAATGATTATTGTAGTGTTCTTGGAGATGTTGCGAGCAGTTTTCTGAGCTCTTTTCTTCACTACAAAACTACCAAACCCGCGGAGGTAAACATTTTCATCTTTGGATAAAGATGCCTTTACTGCGTCCATGAATGCTTCAACGGTTGTAAGTACGGTTGTCTTATCAATTCCGGTGTTCTTTGTAATTTCGTTTACAATATCAGCTTTAGTCATTTTTCTTTAAAAAAAATATTATTACTATAGTTTTCCTAATTTTTTGGACTGCAAATATATAGCTTTTCCGTGGCTCTAAAAAATATATTTCGGACAATTTTCTAAAAAAGTCTTGGCATTAAGCTTTGTTAGGCTGAAAATGAAGTATTTTTGCAGCATGAATATTTTTAGCGGAACATTGTTGGACTGGTATGCGGAGAACAAACGCGACCTTCCGTGGCGAAATACCACGGACCCTTATCTGATATGGATTTCTGAAATCATCTTACAACAGACAAGAGTGGCGCAGGGGTATGAGTATTTTCTGCGTTTCATAAAACGCTTCCCGGATGTGGTGTCGCTGGCTGCTGCGTCCGAGGACGAAGTGATGAAATATTGGCAGGGCCTGGGGTACTATTCGCGTGCCCGCAACCTGCATGCCGCAGCCAAAAGCATGAAGGGGACATTTCCGAAAACCTATGCAGAGGTACGTGCTTTGAAGGGAGTGGGGGATTATACGGCAGCGGCCATCTGCTCCTTTGCCTATGACATGCCTTATGCGGCGGTCGACGGGAATGTGTATCGGGTGCTTTCCCGCTATTTCGGCATTGATGTTCCCATTGATTCTACTGAAGGGAAAAAGACTTTTACCGCTTTGGCGGGTGAGGTGCTCGATAAATCCAGGCCGGCAGATTATAACCAGGCAATTATGGACTTCGGAGCCGTGCAGTGTACGCCGCAGTCGCCCAACTGTCTGTTTTGTCCTTTGTCCGGCAGCTGCCGGGCATTGTCTGAAGGAAAAGTGCAGCAACTGCCCGTGAAGCAGCACAGAACCAAGACCACCAACCGCTATTTTAATTATATATATGTACGCATGGGCGCGCATACCTTGATACATAAGAGGACGGAGGACGATATCTGGAAAAATCTCTTTGAATTGCCTCTGGTTGAAACGGAAAAAGATTTATCCGAAGAGGAATTTCTGGCATGTCCGCAGTTTCATGCGCTGTTTGCAGAGGGAGAGGTGCGGATGGTCCGTACACTGCTTCGGGGGGTGAAACATGTATTGTCCCACAGAGTGATTTACACCAACTTCTACGAGGTTACTCTGCCCGATAATTCGAGCTCCTTCTCAAGTTACCAACGGGTTGCAGTCGAAGATTTGGGTCGTTATGCGGTGCCCCGCCTTATACATGCTTTCTTGGAGAAATATGTATAAAAGTTGTTTGTATTCTTGCATGGTGTGAATATTCTCGTTAATTTTGGCAGCAAATTAATAAAATAGAAGCTTATGTCAGTAAATAAAGTGATATTGATAGGAAATGTGGGACAAGACCCTAAAATAACCTATTATGAAGGTGGAAACTGTGTTGCCCAGCTTTCTTTGGCCACTACGGAGAAAGGATACACTTTGCAGAATGGTACGCAGATTCCGGACCGTACCGAATGGCATAACCTGATATTCCGTGGCCGTTTAGGCGAAATCGTTGAGAAATATGTGCATAAAGGCGATAAGCTTTACGTGGAAGGTAAGATACGTACCCGTTCTTACGATGACCAGGGAGGCATCAAGCGTTATGTGACTGAGATATTTGTCGACAATATGGAGATGCTGACTCCGAGAACGGCAACTCCCGGTGCTGGCCCTTATGCGCCGCAGGCGGGAGCCGCCCCCCAGCCACAACAACCAGTACAACCGCAGGCTGCCCCTGCACAAGATAACCCGACGGACGACTTGCCGTTCTAATTGTTTAACTAAAACCAAAATCTTTGGACCCAGACGCTTATTTATGCCAGTTGGCAGATGTTTTTAACGGTATATCCGTACAGACTCCTTCTATTTCGGCCGTTGTAGCCATTGTGTTGGCAGGTTTGCTTTTGCTTGTTTCCGGTTTTGCATCAGCTTCCGAAATAGCCTTTTTCTCTCTTTCTCCGTCAGACCTGAATGCAATAGCGGAGAGAAAGCATCCTTCGGATGAGAAAATCAGTAATCTGCTGGACAACAGCGAACGTTTGTTGGCAACGATTCTGATTACGAACAACTTCGTGAATGTAACCATAATCATGCTCTGCAACTTCTTCTTTATGAATGTGTTCCAATTTCATTCTCCCATTGCAGAGTTCCTCATTCTGACAGTAGTCCTTACATTTTTGCTGTTGCTTTTCGGTGAAATCATGCCTAAGATATATTCGGCTCAGAAGACGCTGGCTTTCTGCCGTTTTGCCGCTCCCGGCATCACGTTTTGCCGTTCCGTATTCTATCCGATGGCATCTATGCTGGTACGTTCCACCTCTTTCTTGAACAAGCATATGGTCCGCAAGAACCATAACATATCGGTCGATGAACTCTCGCATGCGTTGGAGCTGACCGACAAGGCAGAGCTTTCGGAGGAGAATAATATTCTGGAAGGTATCATCCGCTTTGGCGGGGAAACGGCCAAGGAGGTCATGACCTCTCGCCTTGATGTGGTGGACCTGGATATCCGTACCCCTTTCAAAGATGTGGTGAAGTGCATCGTAGAGAATGTCTACTCCCGTATTCCCATCTATGCGGATAGCCGTGACAATATCAAGGGGGTGCTTTATATCAAGGATTTGCTTCCCCATCTGAACAAAGGGGATAATTTCCGTTGGCAGTCGCTTATCCGGCCCGCCTATTTTGTGCCCGAAACCAAGATGATTGATGATTTGCTGCGCGATTTCCAGGCAAACAAGATTCATATAGCCATTGTGGTCGATGAGTTCGGTGGTACGTCGGGCATTGTCACCATGGAGGACATTATTGAGGAGATTGTGGGCGAAATTCATGACGAATACGATGATGAAGAACGTACATATGCCGTACTGAATGACCACACTTGGGTATTTGAAGCCAAGACCCAGCTGACTGATTTCTATAAAATAACGAAGATAGACGAGGAAACGTTCGATGAGGTGGCAGGGGATGCCGATACGCTTGCCGGACTTCTGCTGGAACTGAAGGGGGAATTTCCTGCTCTCCATGAAAAGGTGACCTACGGCCGTTATGAGTTTGAGGTGTTGGAGATGGACAACCGCCGTATCCTGAAAGTGAAGTTCACAGTAAATGCCCCGGCAGAACCCAACTCTTCTTCCCTTTAATTTTTAATTATTAATTTTTAAATTGTTCCGTGCCCCTCTTCTTGCAACATACCGCTCTTCCCTGTCGATGGGGAATTTGGAAAACGGAGGAATCTCCGGAGGAATTGCTGGCCATGCTTCCTCATCAGGAAGTATACCGGGAAGGTATGCGGCGCTTCACCGCGGCACACCGCCGTTTGGAGTGGTTGGCTGTCCGCGTATTGCTTTATACTCTGTCGGGAGAAGAGAAAGAGATTGCCTATCATCCCAGTGGGAAACCTTATCTGGCGGATGACTCCGCCTCTCTCAGTATTTCGCATACGAAAGGTTATGTGGCTGTTGTCTTGGGATTGCCGGGTCGGGAAGTGGGTGTTGACATCGAGCAGTATGGTGAGCGGGTAAGGAAGGTGGCACATAAATTCATGCGCGAAGATGAACAGCCATCCGTGTTTCGCGGAACAGACACTTGGTCACTGTTGCTGCACTGGTCGGCTAAGGAGACCATGTTCAAATGCCTGAATGCTTCCGAGGTTGATTTTCGCGGGCACATGCGCATTCTGCCTTTTGCTGTAAATGAAAGCGGCGTATTCTCCGCCGAAGAATATCGTACGGTGGAGAAACGCCGGTTCACTATTCATTATTATTTGTTTCCGGATTTTGTCTTGACATTGAGTCTGTAAATCTCTTACAGCCTTTCCAGTTGTACCGTGAAGTGTCTCATCAACGGAGCTTCCCAGGTGATGCGCACTCCGCGGGTAATACTTTCCCGTTTGTCATATACATTTTTCAAAGCGGCTGCCACCACATCCATGTGGTTGTTGGTATACACGCGGCGGGGGATGGCAAGCCGAAGCAAGTCCAGGCCGTTGAAGCGGTTTTCGCGGGTCACCGGGTCGCGGTCTGCCAGCAGATACCCGATTTCGCAGCCGCGTATGCCTGCTTCCAGATAGAGCTCAGCGGTCAGTGTTTGTGCCGGGAATTCTTCTTTGGGCACATGTGTCAGCACTTTGGGGGCATCCACAAATATGGCATGGCCGCCTGCGGGACGTTGGTAGGGTATCCCGTACTCATCCAGTTTCATGGCTAGATAGCCCACCTGGTGAATGCGGGTTTCCAGATTGTCAAATTCAGTATTTTCATCCAGGCCGATGGCAAGGGCGTTCATGTCACGACCGTTCATGCCTCCGTAAGTAAGGTAGCCTTCGAACTGCACGCAGAAGCCTTTGGCACCTTCATACCAGTCTTTCCGGCGGGTGGCTATGAATCCGCCCATGTTGACAATACCGTCTTTTTTGGCACTCATCGTCATACCGTCGGCAAGGTCAAACATCTCGCGGGTAATTTCCTTTATGCTCTTGTTGCGGTAACCTTCTTCTCTCATTTTGATGAAGTAGGCATTTTCCGCAAAGCGTGCCGAGTCAAAGAGAACGGGCTTGCCGTACTTGTCGGCAATGGCGCGGACTTCGCGCAGGTTCTGCATGGAAACCGGCTGGCCGCCTGCAGTGTTGTTGGTTATGGTGACGATGACGAACGGTATCCGTTCGCTATGTTCCTGTAATGCTTTTTCCAGTTTTTTAGGGTCTACATTGCCTTTGAAGGGAATTTCCAGCTGTGTCTGTTTGGCTTCGTCTATGGTGCAGTCCAGAGCCAATGCCCGGCGTCCCTCGATATGTCCTTTGGTGGTGTCGAAATGGGAGTTTCCCGGCACAATGTCGCCCTCGTGCACCAAGTAGGAGAAGAGTACATTTTCGGCAGCGCGTCCCTGGTGGGTGGGGATAATGTATTCAAATCCGGTGAGGCGGGTGATGACTTCCTTCAGTTTGAAGAATGAGGTGGCTCCGGCATAGCTTTCGTCACCCAGCATCATGCCTGCCCATTGGCGGTCGCTCATGGCTCCGGTGCCCGAGTCGGTGATGAGGTCGATATAAACTTGTTCCGATTTGAGTTGGAATACGTTGTAGTGGGCCTCTTTCAGCCATTGTTCGCGTTCCTGGCGGGTACTTTTGCGGATAGGTTCCACCATTTTGATTTTCCATGCTTCGGCAAATGGTAATTCCATAGACTCTGTATCTTTAATAATTTGACAATAGGTTAACGGATAAACCGATTATTGCGGTTTAATGTGCCGAATTTAGACAAAATCTATGTAATAACCAATTTAAATATGACTTTTTGTAATGTAAATGTCCGGACGAAATCACTTCGGCCGGACATCATCAAATAAACTTGGCAGAGTTTATTACCTTCTTTACTTTCTCTGAATTAGGTTTGATGAATGAAATGATGGACGGTTTGTCCGGCTCATTAGACTCAACGCTTTTTCCTCGAAAGCAATGATAAAGTATGCATGGCAGGTCTTCTGACTTGTTTCTGTTGCAGGCGCCTTCCCGGAAGAATATTCCAGTGGCATAGAGTAATTGTCTGCAACGTTGCACGAAACTTACAGCAGCGGGACTGTCCAGGATTTACACCTGATTCCCTTTTAATCGCTTTCCCAGAAGAGGGGGAGCGAACCAATGCATGACAAAGATACGGATTCTTTTTGAGAAAACAATTCTATGAGTGATAAATTTTCTTCCCCTCTCTCTTTCTTTTTGCCGACAAATTGGCAAGGTTTTGCCACCCTCTTGGCAAGACTTTGTCACCGCGTTGGCAAAACTTTGCCATAGGCATGGCAAAAGTTTGCCAAAAGCATGGCAATAGGTTGGCAAAATTACTCTCTGATTGATAGTGACTTAAGGCGATTTAAGCAATCCGTCATGTCGGTAAGGTGAAAAGATACCAATACAAGCCACACTTGCCACAAGAACCTTCTCCGGAGGTATGCAAAGCATTTTGTTTGGTGTGGTAAAACGGGCTGTTATCTCTCTTTTGCCAGTGTGAATACAAACTCCAGTCCTCCGCCTTGGTTGTTTTTGGCAGAGATGGTGCCTCCGTGAATAAGGACTGCATTCTTCACTATGGCGAGCCCCAAGCCGGTGCCGCCCAACTTGCGCGAGCGTCCTTTGTCTACACGGTAGAAGCGTTCGAACAAACGGTTCAGATGTTCGGGAGAAACGCCGATGCCGGTATCGGCAAAACTGAAATAGTAGTAATTCTCGTCTTCGCGGAAACAACTGATGTTGATGTGTATGTTGGTGCCGGCATAAGCGATGGCGTTGTCCATGAGATTGCGGAAGATGGAGTAGAGTAGAGAGTAGTTGCCCCGCAACTGTATCTTCGGTTTTAGGGAATTGACAACGGTGATTTGCTTCTGTTCCAGTTCCAGGGACACTTCGTTGACGATGTTTGAAACCAGCATGCTGATGTCCACCTTTTCCATATCAATCATGTTGGCGGCTTCGTCCATGCGGGTCAGTACGGATATGTCGCGCAGCAGGCGGCTCAGGCGGTTGCTTTGCGCGTAGCAGCGTTCCAGGAAGACCTGCATCTTTTCGGGTGCAATGTTTTCGTTGTTCACGATGGTTTCCAGATAACCTTGTATGCTGCTTACGGGGGTTTTCAGCTCGTGGGCGATGTTCTGGGTCAACTGCCGTTTCAGCCGTACTTGCTCTTCTTCCTGGGTGATGTCGTTGATGGAAATTTCAAAGCTGAGGTCTTGGAAGATGATGCACTCCACGATGAAGGTGCGTCCGTTCTTGTTGATGTGTACGGACATCCTTCGTTCTTCGTTGTAGGAGGGGCGCTTCTGCGCCTTGTTGATGAAATCCGTTATCTTCTGGAATTCGCAGATGGAGAATATCTCTTCGGTAGCCTGCAGGTTGGAGTCTGAAATCAGATTGCCGTATTGGGTGAACAGATTGTTTACCAATATCTCCTTTTTGTCTCTGTTGAATACGCCCAGTCCTTCGCGGGAGGTTTGCAAATGGGTGATAAGCTTTTCGCGCTCAATGTAAAGCGCCTCTTTGGTTTCGCGCAGGCGCTTGTATATCTGTATGATATGCTGCGAAATCTCTCCAAGCTCATTGTGCGGAAAGGCGGCTTGTATGTCCATGTCTATAGGTTCGTTCTTGTCGGCTCTTTTGGCAAACTCGCGCAGGTGGTTGATGGCGCTGCCCAGTTTGGAGGTGAATTTGTAGAAGACGGATATCAGCAGCAGTGATACAATGACCGTGAACCAGATGTAGTGTGGGTCGGCAGCCAGATTGTTCATCAGGTTGACGTTGTAGGGGAGGGCTGAGCGGATGATGCAGCCTTCGTAGGCGGTGGCAGAATAGAAATAGGTCTTGCCGGTGGTTTCGGAGATGCGCCGTAGGTCGTAGCCCTTGCCGTCTTTCAGCGCTTTCTGCACTTCGGGGCGTTTGATGTGGTTGTCCAGTTCATGGCTGTCGTTCTGGGAGCTGTCGAACAATACGTTGCCATGAAGGTCTACCACAGTGACGCGCAATTCCTTGTTCACATGCTTGGAGATGTAGCTGTCCAGCATGGAAGTCCATAGGCTGTCGGGGAGATAACGAAGTTCCTGGTGTAGTCTGTCATTATAGTCTTGCAACTGCGTGTCCAGTAGCTCCACTTTATATTCCTTTTCCCGCTGATACTGGTAGGCGATGAAGCATGCGGCGAATATGAGGAACAGTGAAATGACCGAAAGGAAAAGCTTCCGGCTGAAGGACAGAAAGTGTCTGTCGTTATTCGGCTTCGAAACAATATCCATATCCCAAGCGTGTTACGATGCATTTGCCATAAACTCCGATTTTCTTGCGTAGGCGTGTGATGTTTACGTCGATGGTACGGTCCAGCACATATACTTCATCACTCCAGATGCGGTTCAGTATATCCTCGCGCGAGAATACGCGTCCTTTATTCTGCAAAAGCAGCAATAAGATTTCAAACTCTTTTTTGGTGAGCGGTGCCTCTTCACCGTCAATGCAGACTTTCTTCTTGATGACGTTCAGCACCAGTGTCTTGTAGACAATCTGTTCCGGTGCATGCTCTGTCTCTCCTTGTTGGGTGCGTCTCAGTACGGCTTTGACACGTGCCGCTACTTCGCGCAGCGAGAAGGGTTTGGATATATAGTCGTCCGCTCCCAGGTTGAAGCCAGTCACGGTGTCATTTTCCGTATCTTTGGCGGTAATGAAGATGATGGGTATCTGGGCCGTCTTCTTGTCCTTCTTCAGCATACTTGCCATTTTGAAGCCGGAAATTTCTCCCATCATCACGTCCAGCAGTAGTAGGTTGTAGCTGCCAATGTCCATTCTCAGAGCTTCTTCGGCAGAGTTCGCCGTGTCCACTTCGTAGCCTTCGTTTTCGAGGTTGAACTTCAGAATTTCACATAAGTCTTCTTCATCATCCACTACTAAAATCCGGTAATTGTTCATTGCTTTGTTGTTTATGTATGACAGGAATAAAACAATTTTCTTGTCACAAAGTTAAACTTTATTTCTTTTTATCGGCAAAAATAGTGCAAACCGAATGCAGAATTTTCATGTTTACATGAAAAGTTGTGCCGAGATGCAGGCCATTTCTGCTTTCTGGGTACAAAAGTGAGGCTAATTTGTTACGGAATGATGAAACAAGTGTTACATTTGGGTTACATTAAATTCCCGTTTATCTAAAAGCCCCGTCACATTAAAATATTATCTTTGCTTCGTAAATACTGAATTGTATGAAAGAACTTATGTATATCAGGAGTTTCTCTAAGAGACATTTGTCGGTTATTATGGGAACTCTACTTTTAGTGATAATCGGCTCTGTCTGGCTGAATACGGCTACTTTCCGCTCGGGATTTGAGATTACGGATGAACTGGGCGGTAATATATTCCCTTCCAGTATCCTTTCGGTGGCTACTACCGATGCTCAGGTCATAGTGCCGGTAGACTCCATGTATGTAGGTAATCCGAAGTCCTGCATCGCTGTCCGTGTCCGTTCGAGGAATGCTTATAGCCGGGTGCGGGTAGAGGTTGCAGAGACTCCGTTCTTTTCCCGTTCCGTGTCGGAGTTTGTGCTGGCAAAACCGCGTACGGAGTATATTATCTATCCTGATATCATATGGAATTACGAGGCTCTGAAGAATAACAACCAAGCGGAACCCATCAGTGTGGCCGTTATGGTAGAGATGAACGGCAAGGATTTGGGGCAGAGGGTGCGTACTTTTTCCGTTCGCAGCATTAATGAATGTCTGTTGGGGTATGTCACGAATGGTACAAAATTCCATGATACCGGCATCTTTTTTGCAGCATATGTAAATGAGGAGAATCCTATGATTGACAAGCTGTTGCGTGAAGCGCTGGATACGCGTATCGTCAACCGTTTTTTAGGCTATCAGGGAGGTGCCGAAGTGGTGGACAGGCAGGTTTATGCCTTGTGGAATGTACTGCAGAAGCGTAAGTTCCGTTATAGCTCGGTCTCCAATACGAGCCTTTCCAGCAATGTGGTCTTTTCACAGCGTGTGCGCACGTTCGATGACGCCTTGGAGTCCTCGCAAATCAACTGTGTGGATGGAAGTGTGCTTTTTGCTTCTCTGCTCCGTGCCATCAACATAGAACCTATATTGGTGCGCACCCCGGGGCATATGTTTGTAGGATACTACACGGATTCCAGTCATAAAGACATGAATTTCCTTGAAACGACCATGATTGGTGATGTGGATTTGGATGATTTCTTTCCGGACGAACAGTTGGATTCGACGATGGTGGGAAAGTCGCAGAACCAGATGTCGCGCATCACCTTTGACAAGTCCAAGGAGTATGCCAATAAGAAGTATGCCCAGAATAAGGAAGGTATTCATTCCGGCAAACTGAACTATATGTTTCTGGAAATATCCAAAGAGGTGAGAAGGAGAATACAGCCGATAGGGAAATGAGGCGTAGAATGCAAACAGCCGATTTTCACGAACCGGCCGTTCCAATCATCATCTATGAATGAAGACCGTTGAGAGGCTTCAATGAATTAAAACTGAACACTAGTGATTTCTATTATAAAATTTATCAGCGCTGAAAGTATATGTAGCAGGTGTATATGTCTCTTTACCCTCAGTGTCTTTTCCATTAACAATTGCCCTTTTGATTGTTGGATTTTCACGGTTTGCATTTCTCACACTCATGCTACGTGCTGTCATGAAATAATCTGTACCATTATATATGTCACCACTGATATGGAAATTCCACAACATGGAAAGAGACCAGTTTTTATAAGTGAAACTTGTATATATTAGTATTATGCTGAAAAATAAAATGTTAATGTAGATTATATGTGGAATTTATTATTGTTAATAGTCTAACACTATTTTTTGATGAACTTATGAATCATTTTAACTAATTTGCTTTTTAGAATCCTTATCCATACTAATATCCCCACGTAATCAAGTTCTTTTTATATAAAAAGATTTATGAATATGCTTTAATGCGTAAATCAAATAGTTCAAAACATTGCTATATATAAATGATAAATGTGATGTGTTTTTCGTTTTTTCGCATCATTGAGATATATTATATACAAGTACGGCATTAATATGATTAAGAGTTAATGCTTTGAATAATTACTAAATAGATATTTAAAACTTTGCAAAAATATAAATGCAAATGTTTTAATATTTATTTAGTAATTTTTAATTCGATTGATGATAGAATTTCTAAATTAATTCATATGTTTGCAAACAAATCCAAATAATAGAGCTTATGAAAAGAAATTATTGCTTATCATTAGTGTTGCTTGCATTGTTTGGGGTGTCTGCACCTTTTGCTGCTAATGCAGCTGTTGAAAGTGTGCTAAGTTCCCAAAGTACTCAGCAAGCCAAGAAAATCACAGGTAAAGTTTTAGATGCGGCAGGGGGGGCCACCAACAGCGCCCCCCCGGTAGTACTCCATTGAA
>OBWY01000770.1_pt1 | contig 22470 bp, 17 predicted proteins | sample 1538081 | NCBI WGS metagenome assembly OBWY01 (sample SAMEA2580089, study PRJEB22360) | human gut metagenome | biome: human gut; feature: human-associated habitat; material: faeces | place: Denmark | collected 2008/2010
ACCAGCCGGTCGTGCAGACAATCAGCATGGCGGACAATACGAGGTGGAATAGTTTCTGTTGTTTCATAGCCTTTACTTTTTGTGGGGATGTACATGCAAAGATAAGTTTATTTTTTGAAACTGTTCATAATAAGCACTTTATTTTCCTGATAATATAGTCTTTCCGTAGAGGCAGATTGTTTTTGAATCATAAATAAAGCTTAATTTTAGCTCTTCTGTTTGCAGTTTTTTGGATGTGGCAGCGTCCATTATGTAAAAAAGAAACGGATATGAACTTGAATTGTGCCATTTTGCATGCGGACCCGGAGATTGCCGGAAGATTGGAAGAGTATATCGGCAAAGTTCCTTTTCTCTCTTTGCACGGAAAGTACGGCAATCCTCTTGAAGCGCTGAAGGATTATTATGAGACAAAAGTGGAAGTTTATTTTGTCGGCATCTATCCGGTGGAAGAAGGTGAAATCAACGGAATGGATTTTTGCAGGCTCTTGTCCTCGTCCACTCGTGTCATTTTCATTACAGACACCGACCGCTATGCTGCCGAATGTTTCCGTCTGGATGCGTTGGACTATCTGATGGACGGGCTCAATTTCTCCACGTTTTTCCAGTCTGTCAGCAAAGCGGCACGCTGGTTCTCTTTGCAGGATGCAGGTACGTCCGACTCCAAACACAGGCAAGGTCCGGAAGAGGTTCCGAAGGTGATTTACATGCGGTGTGACAACCGCATCATGCGGCTCGACCTGGAACGGATAAACTATATAGAAGGTATGGGCGATTATGTGAAGATTTTCTGTAAAGATTCCCCTAAGCCTATCTTGAGCCTATGCAGTATGAAGTACATGGAGGAAAAACTTCCGGCGAACGAATTTATCCGCGTGCACCGTTCTTTTATTGTCCGCATGGACTGCATCAGCGCCATCGGGCGCAGCACATTGCTCATCGAGCAGAAGGATGTCCCCATTGGCGATGCTTACCGCGAAAGGGTGAAAGGGTATGTGTCCAGGCTGGCAGTGTTGTAATACCCCGTTTTCAGATACTATATACTTTGTTTGTTGGATCTATAGTTCCAGCGTGCTGCATCTATATATGCAACGCGTTGCATATATAGATCCAACAAATGATAATCATTCGGTGTAAAATCCGTGTAATCTGTGGTGAACCGGAACCTTGTATTACTTTAGTTTTGCTCTCGAAATTCTTTCCCCGAACGTCAAGTTCAGATTCAGACTGAACCGGCTTTCCTGCATCAGATTGCTGCGTGAGTTCAGTTGTTTCCGCCACGTGGCGCCCAGCGAGAGATAGGAGTACCGGATGGGGAAGCTCGCCCCTACGCTGGCTTCCAGATACTGCATCTTCCCGCCTTTCAGGTTGATATAGGAGTTGCCGAAACCTATTCCACCCATCAGCTCGGTGGAACGTGCCAGACGTGGCTTGGTAATGTAGCTGCCTCCCAGGTTCACTTTGTGCTGGTTCTCGTATTTCATGGAAGTGTAGGAGGAGGAGTTGCGGCTCCAGTCCAGGTAGTTGTAGTCGGCGGTCAGCACCCAGCGTTCGGTGGTTATGCTGAGGCCGGTGCCGAGGTGCATGGGCAGATATTGTGTACGGCTGTGGTATCCTTTATCGAGGTTCTCGCTGGTAGATGAGTTGCTGTAAGTCAGTGTATTGTCGTGGCTGATGGGAAGGGAGGGAGCAAATACCAGCCCTGCCGCCCACTTCCGTTGTCCGGTCGCACCCCATTCGTAATGTATGCCGAAGTCCGCATAAAAGGCCTGTTTAGAAGATTCGTACTTTACGACGGCGCTTTCCTGCGTTTCGCTTTGCGTCACTGTGCCCGCTATCATCCCCAGGTTGATGCCGACCGACAGTTGCCTGCTCAGTGCAAAGGCATTGGTGACGTAGCACCGGTATAGTCCGCCCGTACCCTCAAAGAGCGAGTAGGTGTAGTTGCCGGGCATTCCCTCTATCTCTTCTTCGGTCTGGATGACATAGCCCACACTGCTGTATGGTGCTGCACCTACAAGGGCATACCAGCGCGGCAGGACACGGAAGCCCATGCTGATGCGGTTGGGGTTGCCGGTGAAGTTGGAGCTGTGTTCGCTCAGAAAGGAGTAGCGGGCATATGAGGCAGATACACCCACATCGAACGTGAAGCAGGCGGTGTCCATGCGGGTGATGGCTGCGGGGTTCAGCGTGTTCAGAAATCCGGTACGGTTCAGGGCGATGCCCGTGTTGCCCATGCCGGCATAACGTCCGCCGTCACCGGCACTCAGTTCGCCCACTCCGTACATGGAGGTGGGCAGGTTGGTGGTGTTCTGGGCCACGGCGGTGAGGCTTGCCGTACACAGACTGCACAGCAGAAGGGGAATCCGGTAATGGCGTTTCATTGCTCGTTGTATATTTTGAATCTTACGTCTAATCTGCATTGTCTCTCTTGTTCGGGGTCGTTGGTGAAGATGACCTGGTTGAAGGTGGTGGTGCTTTCTTCGTCTGTCAGACTCATCAGCAGTTTCTGCCGCTTGATGCCCGAAGTGCCGTAGTTGTTGCGGATGAATTCGGTGAGGTCGAAGGAGTAGTAGGTCTCTTTCCCGTACATCTCGTCGATGGTCAGGTCGCCGGTCTGTACGGTTACGCCGTCACTGCCGTATACGTAGTCCTCCAGCACATTGTTCTCGTCCGTGATATAAAGGCGGATGTCATTGGGAAGCTGGCTCACTTCGTTGTAGCTCCGGGCCAGAGGATAGAGGTAGAGTGTGGCGCTCTCTATGGAGACTATCTGTCCGGCACTTCCGAGGCTGTTGAGGTAGGGGAATTCCAGTTGGTTGTAGTAACCCGTCAATCCCTGCATATAGGCCAGGCAACCCATGTCGCTGGAGTGGACGAGGTTCTCTATTCCGCTTTTCAGGGAAGCAAGGTGGGTGCCGGTGGGGTCGTGCCGGATACCGGTATAGGCATAGTCGGTGTTTACGTTGAAAGTCAGCACTTGTCCGGTACGTTGGTTGGAGACTTCCTGATAGTGGAGGTTGATGCTCATGGCAGAGTCGTTCACCATGAATCCGGTGATACACTGCCCGTCGTTTTCGGGAACAAAGACCAGTCCGGGGAATTTCTTCTTGAACTTGTCTTGGGTATCGAAGTAGTCGTCCTGGGCCACGAGGTCATTCAGCAGTTGTTGTCCCCATGAGTCGGGCAGGCGGACGCTTACTTCCTTCTTCCGCCCCGGGCAGGGGGTGAAGGTAAAGCTGAAGAGCGGGGCATCTTCCGTCGGGAGTACGGTGCTGTTGTAAAGGTCCTCGTCGTTGTCCAGCACGATAGGTTTTTTCAGCCGGTAGATGGAGATGCGCTGTTGCGTCAGGGTATCTCCCCAGAAATGGCCCGAAGGTATCATTCGCAGTACGAGGGAGTCGAGGGTATAGGTATAGTCTGTGTTGGGGGTGAAGTCGGACGTGGAGTATTCGGCATAGTAGGTGGCGGATACTTCTCCCCAGGCGCTGCTCCGGTAATGTCCTAGCTGGCAGATGCTGTCGCCCCGGGTCTCTATGGAGTCTAGCAGGATGGTGCTGATGTCTACCGAGCAGGTGTCTGCGTATACATTATAGAAGGAGCTTTCCACGAGGCTCTTTCCAAGCTGCGAGTTCTCGTCCTGGCAGGCGCAGAAGATAGCGAGGACTGCGAATAAGCTGTACAATGACTTCTTCATTTCTGTTCTTTTAGTTGGCGGCAAAGGAAAGGCAAAACTTTTATATCTTCCTACAAAAATCGGCGTTCGGACGGTTTTTATCGGTAAAGGCGTTTAACGGGAATTTCGGACTGTTCGTCGGTTATTTTTGTCGGTGTGGTTGCGGTGGTTTACTTTTGCGGACAGACAAAAAGGACCTCCCGCAGCTTCTTGTTTTGGAAAGTGGGAAGTATAAAGCTTAATCATTAAAAAAACAATAAACAATGAACAGACTATTGGTAGGAATAATGTTGCTGGCCATCGTGTGCATTGCCGGCAGTTGTACGGACGAGGATGAATACACTCAGGGGCAGTGGATGAAGAAAGCCAGCTATAACGGTGTGTACCGCGCTTATGCCTCCGGCTTCACCATCGGCAATTATGGATATTTGTGTGGCGGCTTCTACGGAGCGAACAAGGATTACCTGAACGACCTTTGGGAGTATGACATGAGCCGGAACAGCTGGACGCAGTGTGCCGACATGCCCGTTGCCGGGCGCAAGGCTGCCGTGGGCTTTGCCGTGAATGGCAAGGGATACATTACGACCGGTTCCGTAAAGGACGGCTCCTCGTCCTACTGTGTAGCAGATACCTGGGAGTATGACCCTGCCACGGATACCTGGACACGGAAAGACGACTTCAAAGGTGGAGTACGCGATGGTGCCCTGGCTTTCAGTATAGGCGGATATGGCTATGTCGGTACGGGCTGCAACAGCGACGCTACCGGCAGCGAGAGTGCCTACAAGATGGACTTCTACCGTTTCAACCCCAATGGCGCCGAAGGTTCGCAATGGGAAGCGGTGAGCGGGTATGGAGGCGAGAAGCGCTACTTCGGTACGGCATTCGTCATCGATGAGGTGGCCTACATCTGTTGCGGGCGAAACAACAGTACCGATCTGGTGGATTTCTGGAAGTTCGACGGAAGCAACTGGACCCAGTTGCGTGACATTGCCGATACGGACTCCGACAATGACTATGACGATGACTACGCCATCACACGGTCCGAAGCCGTATCCTTCGTCATCGGTGGAAGGGGATTTGTGGCTACGGGAATACGTAACAGCACTTCCTTGAGCAGCGACTACTGGCTGTACGACCCTGACAAGGACTTATGGTACGGCGATTCCGATGACGACTTTACCCCCATTACAGATGTACATAATTATCCTTCCGGTGCTTCTTCGCGCAGGGCTGCCGTTGGTTTCTCTACCGGCGAACGTGGTTTTGTGCTGACAGGAACAAGTGGTACCAGCTACTTTGATGATGTGTACGAACTTCTACCCGATGAGGAAGAGGAAGTCTGATTCGCCCCATAACTGAACGGAACTTATGAAGCTGATGTTTATTATGATAAAGATAGGTGTACCGGCTGTGATGGCGGTATGCCTTTCTTGCTGTTCGGGTCATACTGCCGGCGGTGGCAATGAGTTGAAATGCCGGGTGATGGAGGTGGAAGGCGGTTACGGCTACGTGGTGCTGCATGGAGCCGATACCCTGATATATCAACCTTTTATACCTGCTTTGAGCGGTCGCCTGCCATTTGCAACAAAGGTGGAAGCGCTGGCGGCCGGTCGGTTGGTATGCCGCAAGCTTGCCGATGGGCAAGCTCCGGCATTGAGCAGGGAGGAGGTGGAGTCTTGTCTGACAGACACCGGACTCTAATCTTCTAAAGAATCCTTTACTTCGTGATGTATTTCCGAGCAGTCATAAGGGTATCTCTGCATGAATTTACCCTTGAGTACCTTCTTTGTATCGCTACCGGGACGTGAAAGAGTGGCGGTGAATGTCACTTGAAGCCGTTTGTAGTAGATGGTTGAAGTGTATATGTTCCATTTCATACCTACTATGTCTACTTCAAAATGTTTATATCTCAGTTCGTCTTCTTTGTAATACTTGCCTTGGTTGATGAAGAATAACAGTTGTTGTCCCATGATTATTTTTCCGTCTTCTATGTGGTTGGGCAGATAGATGCTACGTTTCTCCGGGTCTATGCTTTTGAAGGTTTCATCAGAGTGCCCATCGGGTATGAATGCGTATTCTGTCCATTTATTGATGAATGGATAGTAGTCATGCTTGTCGGTTGTGTTTCCCAGATTTTCATTTTTATAGGTACTCTTATCAGGTCCTGTTCCGGCTTCTTTCACTCCGTCACCTTCTTCCACGCTGTATTCGATGGACTCTATCTGATAGAAGTTAGTGCACGGTTCTTGGTGTATGATGATTTGTTCCTTGTAGAGTCCCGTTTTCATCTCAAGGTTGATGATGAGGCTACGGGATTCACCTAAGTCAAAGTTGTCTTTAAAGTGCAGGATGAGATGGCTGTCGGTGTCCCGTTCCAAGTCCCACCATTTATAATGCAGGCTTCCCGTACCTTCCAGTTGTGGGAGCTTGTTGCCATCCATCATGAGGTCTCCCCATGGGGTGGTGATGGAGGTTATGCGCCAGTCGCCGCGTGTTAGGTCTATCTGCAGGGTAGAGGCTTCGCCCTTCACGGTAGTTTCCTGAAAGGGCGAGAGGCGGATTTCATCGCTATCATTGCAAGCCGTCAGGCCGCAAAGGAAAAGAGCGAACAAAAGGATGGATTGGAATAAGTCAGTCGTTTTCATGTTGGTTATTATTTGATTATGTCCATTGGACGTGGCATTCTTTGTAAATGCTGCACGACAAAGATAATTATTTCCTCTTTACGCTGTATTCTCCGAAAGAAAGAAGTACTCTTTTTTGCCGGATAATACGGGTTTTATTAACTTGCGCACAAATTATCGCTAATCATTAACCACTAACCATTAATTCCATGAAATACCAAGTTGCCATTATCGGTGGAGGTCCTGCGGGATATACTGCTGCCGAAGCTGCCGGAAAAGCAGGATTGAGTGTCGTACTATTTGAGAAGCAGAGTCTCGGTGGAGTGTGCCTGAATGAAGGGTGTATCCCTACCAAGACCTTGTTGTATTCGGCCAAGACCTATGACGGAGCCCGCCATGCTGCAAAGTATGCGGTCAGTGTGCCCGAAGTATCGTTCGATTTGCCCAAGATTATTGCCCGCAAGCAGAAGGTAGTGCGCAAGCTGGTATTGGGAGTCAAAGGAAAGCTGACTGCCCATGGTGTGACGATTGTCAGCGGAGAGGCCACAGTGACGGACAAGAATCATGTGGAGTGCGGCGGAGAAACCTACGAATGCGAGAACCTGCTGCTCTGCACCGGTTCCGAAACCTTTGTCCCTGCCATTCCCGGCATAGACAAAGTGTCCTATTGGACTCATCGTGATGCACTGGATAACAAGGAACTGCCCGCTTCGCTTGCCATCATCGGCGGCGGTGTCATCGGTATGGAGTTCGCTTCTTTCTTCAACAGCCTGGGAGTGCAGGTAACCGTCGTCGAGATGCTGGACGAGATACTGGGAGGCGGTATGGACCGAGAGCTGGCGGGTATGCTCCGTGCAGAGTACGCCAAGCGGGGAATCAAGTTCATGCTGAGTGCAAAAGTAGTGTCTGTCATGCCGGATACTGCCGAAGCTTCTTCCCTTATCCAGGTGAATTATGAAACAGCCGACGGTCCCGGTTCCGTCGTTGCCGAACGGCTTCTGATGAGTGTCGGGCGCCGTCCGGTAATGAAAGGCTTCGGATTGGAGAATCTGGGCTTGGAAAGAACGGAGCGCGGAAATGTCTTTGTCAACGGACAGATGCAGACTTCAGTTCCCGGAGTATATGCTTGCGGCGACTTGACGGGATATTCCTTGCTGGCGCATACAGCCGTCCGCGAGGCGGAAGTAGCCATACATTCCATCATTGGCAAGAAGGATGCCATGAGCTACCGTGCCATCCCCGGCGTGGTATATACTAATCCCGAAATAGCCGGTGTGGGCGAGACAGAAGAATCCCTGCAGAAGAGAGGCGTTGCCTATCGTGCTGTGAAGCTTCCGATGGCGTACAGTGGTCGCTTTGTAGCAGAGAATGAAGGAGTGAATGGCGTCTGCAAGTTACTGTTGGGCAGTGACGATACCGTATTGGGGGCACATGTCTTGGGTAATCCCGCTTCGGAAATCATCACGCTGGCAGGCATGGCTATTGAACTGAAACTTACTGCCGATGGATGGAAGAAGATTGTCTTTCCGCACCCCACGGTGGGAGAGATATTCAAGGAGGCATTGTAGAACCCATGACTATTGTTTCATATAAACATAAAAGATGAAAACCGTAAAGCTAATCACCTGCGACGATGCCTTCCAGGCACACGTCATTCAGGGTGCCTTGAAGAATGAGGGCATTGCGTCTGTTTTGCATAATGAAAACATGTCTTCCGTGATGCGCGGATATGTCCGTGATGTCACGGGAGTGGATATATTTGTTTATGAAGATGAATATGACAATGCCCTCCGCCTGCTTGAACGGAACCAGATGATTCCGGAACAGTTGAGGTACTGCCCCCATTGCGGTTCGGATGAGATTAAGTTTGTGCTGAAGAAGAGCCATCGGGTGCGTGCTGTGGTGGCTGCTGTTATTGCGGCATTGTCGGCCGCACCTCCGGGCACTGAGCATTGGGAGTATGTATGCAGGAAGTGCGGCACTCATTTTGAGAAGCCGGTGGCGAAAGGAACAGTTGAAGAATAATCAGGTGTTTATTCTTTTAACCGCTTTTCAATCCAGTCCCGGTTTTTACGTCCCAATCGGCTTTCCGCAAAATCCAGGAAAGCCGATGTGTCTGTTATATGGGCTTGGATGACACCTGCCAGAAAGTTGAAGAAAGGTTCTTCACCCACTCGGACAAGCAGGTCGGCGAGTAGTACTGACCCTTTCCTATAGAGGGCAAGATGCGCTTCGCGGTCGTTGCGGTCAATACCCCAGATAGGACGGATATGGCGTGTTTCCTTACGGTAGGCGTCGATGTAAGCGGCATAGGCTTTTTCGTCGCGGGCGTGGCGTATGTATTGCAAAGCACTGAATTCGGCAAAAGATTCGTTCAGCCAGTCGTGCCAAGATTCCACCGGAGCCTTGTTCCACCAGAAGTGGCCGATTTCGTGGGCGGTGTTCTTGAGTACATATTCATTGAATGTTCGGGAACTGAGCATAATGAAATTTTTACGGCTGTACCCTCCTGAGGTGCCGGAAGCTGAAAGCAGGAATTTCATGTAAATATTCTCATCTCCCGCAATTTTATAAAGGCGTCGGAAGAATTTCAAGGCATTGTGGCAACATTGAAGTGCCGAGTCTGCACCGGCATCCGGGAAGTCTGTATAGATAAGTTCAATGGTAGTTCCGTTATCATTGATGCGGCGGCTTTTCAGCATGGGTGAAGCCAGGATAACATTGTCGAAATTCTCCCAAGGTTGCTCCATTTCCCATATCCCTTCTTCTGTATGGGAAATAATACCTGAGCCGCTCACCGTATAACCGTCAGTGATGCCGATTCGTAAGTGCGAATAATCTGCCCGGTTACCGTTGCAGACAGGATACCATCCCGTATAGTAACCAAGTTCAATCCAATGGTCATTGAATGATTTTGCAGGGCCCTGCACTTCCTGCATGTAGAGTGTGTAACGGGTATTTATGCGGCAGCGGTCATCGGCTCCTGCCGGCCGGTAGAGGGTCAAGGTCCGTCCGTCGGGAATGAATTGGGCAGGTGCCGGGGCAAGCGTATCGAAACGGTAGGTTATCTCCCGGCTGCTGTGGCGTAGTGTGTCGATACGGGCATGGCGCCATAGTACCAACGAGATTGAGTCACTGTCATGGAAATCGACTTCAAACGAACCGCCAACTTCGACTTGTCGGTTCGGTACATCAATCTGTACGGTTAAGTCATAACTGACAATGCGCGGAGATTCTTGTGCCCGAAGCATGGGGGAGAAAAGGAGGCATATTGTAAAGCTGGCAATTGTAAGTTGTAGTTTCATGGTACATCAATTTTAGAGTGATAGTAACTGGGAGATTTTGCCTATGCAATCTATGCAAAAGTAGTATTTTTAAAGGAATATTAAGATGGATGGCTGGATATAATTTATGAAAAGACTACCTCGTTGTTGTTCATTTGTAAGATTGTCGTACTTTTGCCTTTAAAGATAAATATATTTATGAAAAGGATATTGTTGCTGTTAATTTTATCCGTCTGCCTGCTCCCATTATGGCCCCAAGAGACGGTAACTCCGGTGAAGCCGCTCTCTGCGCGGATTGATGCGTTGATAGAACACAAACTTCCCGCAGGCTCTAATGTGGCCATTTCGGTCTATGACCTGACTGCCGGAAAGCCCTTGTACGGCTATCAGGCGGACAAGCTTTCCCGTCCCGCTTCCACCATGAAGCTGCTGACCACCATTACCGCCCTTTCCCGTCCCGAAGCCGACGAGCCGTTCCGTACGGAAGTGTGGTATCAGGGAACCATTGAGCGCGATACCTTGCAGGGGGATATGTATGTGATAGGCGGTTACGACCCGGAGTTTGATGAAGAGGCATTGGATTCCCTGGTGGCTACCGTGGCCCGTTTCCCCTTCTCTGTCATCAAAGGCAAGGTGTATGGAGATGTCTCCATGAAAGACTCCTTGTACTGGGGCAGCGGCTGGTTGTGGGATGATACTCCCTATTCCTTCCAGCCCTACCTCTCACCGCTGATGCTGAATAAAGGAGTGGTGAAGGTTACCGCCACACCCGGCGAACGGGGCGACAGCGCACGCCTTGAATGCACTCCCGCCTCTTCCTATTATACACTGACGAACAAGACCCAAAGCCGTACCCCTTCTGCCGGACGTTTCCGTGTGTCGCGCGACTGGCTGGTGAACGGGAACAACATCACCGTGACGGGCAACGTCGATGCCCGCCGTGCAGGTACGGTCAATATATTTTCTTCGCAGGACTTCTTCATGCATACCTTTATGGAACGGTTGCAGGCACGAGGCATCCGGTGCATTCCGGCGGCAGAAGCGGAAGTCTCTTACCTCTTCGGTGAGTTCCGGCAAGACAGCCTCTCCGTACGGATGGCTTCCTACGAAACTTCCGTGCAGGATGTGGTGAAACAGATAATGAAGGAGAGCGATAATCTCAATGCCGAAGCCATGCTCTGCCGGTTGGGTGTGCAGAGCAGCGGAAAGAAGCGTGTCTCTGCCGAGGACGGGCTTTCTGCCATCCGCATGCTGATAAAAGAGATGGGATATAACCCCGATAGGTATAATCTGGCAGATGGTTGCGGCCTTTCCAATTACAACTACATTTCACCGGAACTCTTGGTTTCTTTCCTGCGATATGCCTACTCGCGTACGGATGTTTTCCAGAAACTTTATAAGGCTTTGCCCATTGGCGGCGTGGACGGTACACTGGAGTTCCGCATGAAGAAAGGCACCCTTTCCCACAGAAATGTACATGCCAAGACGGGTTCCTTTACCGCCATCAACTGCCTGGCCGGCTACCTTAAAGCCCGCAACGGACACGAGATAGCCTTTGCCATCATGAACCAGAATGCACTGTCGGGCAGGGAAGCACGCGCTTTCCAGGATGCGGTGTGTGATGAAGTGATACGTTGAGGTTTAGCCATCGTAAAGTTGACCTTTAGCGTCGTAAAGTTAAGGTTTAGCTTCCTAATGCAGACCTTTACGGAGTGAGCCCCAAGAGTAGGGGAAATCATTCCTCTTTCGTATTGCGGTAGCGTGCCGGAGACATACCCAGATAAGACTTCACATACTTCCCGAAGAAAGACTGGTTGGGGAAATTAAATTCTTCTGCAATCTCCTTGATGGACTTGTCCGAATGCTTCAGCCGGTACTTGATGTGCTCGATGGCACTTTCGTTAATCAAGTCAAGCGGTGTACGTCCGCATGCCTGCTTGATGACCTTCGAAAAGTGTTTGGGACTATAGCAGAGTGCATCGGCATAATATCCTACAGAACGGTGTATGCCGTTGTCTTTGGACAACATCTCTATAAACTTACGCAGGATATAGTCGGACTGTTTGATGCTTTCTTTTGTATCGACTGTCATTTCTGAAGGGTTCACTTCTTTGTTGAGGTGTCCCAACATCTCACAGAAAATGGCAGAAAACAAGTATTGCATCACTTCCCTGTGATAGTGATGAGGCTCGTCGTTTATCTTTGCCATAAGCAGTTCTCGGTAGAATTTGAAGATTTCCTTGTCCCCTTCCTCCCCGACAGACTTTATGGGATTGTTGTGGATATGCATAACGGTATTCCATGTATCCTTCTCCATCTTGACCACGCGTTGTAGGAACTGTGTGGAGAATGCGGCAAGCCTTATCTTGTGCTTCGGGCTTACCATCGCGTGGCTGATAATGGTATTGGGAAGGCCGAGCAGTAAGTCGCCTGCTTCCAGTTGGTAGGTTTTGTAGTTGACGTCCAACTGGATGCAGCCTTCTAGACAGATAGCGATAAGGAAGCATCCCAATCTTATTGTATCTTCATTGTAGGGGCTTCCCTCCAGACTGTTGATTATGACAAAGTCATTGTCTACATAGTCAAGGACATGTTCGCTGTTTTTAAAGTCCGCGATTTCTACGATTTTTATGTTCCCTTTCTCCATATTCTTCCTTTTTCGTTTTGCAAAGTTGGTGAATAATGGGAAATATGGGATGTTCCATTATGCGGCTTTCTTGTTCTATATGTCATTTATAGACAATTCATTAGCCTTAAAAAAGATGAATGTCGAAAAAGGAACATCTTTGGAGTGTAATTGGTCATTATGGCGTTGTTCCTTTCTCCTACTTTTGCCACCAGTTTTAACAAAAAGACAATGAGAAAAAGTATGATTACATTGAACAGGAAATGGATACGGCTGATAGGGATTGTCGGTTGTACAATGTGTTTGGCATCTTGCAAGCAGGCATCGGATGCTTCCGGAATGAAACCTTCTTATGCTACCATGAAAGTGGAGGCGACGGACAAAGAGCTTTCCACTTCGTACTCAGCAACGATACGCGGACGGCAGGACATAGATATTTATCCGCAAGTGTCGGGCACCATCGAGAAGCTTTGTGTGACCGAGGGGCAGAAGGTGCGCCGGGGACAACTGCTTTTCATCATCGACCAGGTTCCCTACAAGGCTGCACTCAAAACGGCCGTTGCCAATGTGGAAGCGGCACGTGCCGCACTGGCTACTGCCGAACTGACTTATAACAGCAACAAGGAATTGTATGCGCAGAAAGTGGTTTCGGAATTCAGCCTGAAGACTGCCGAAAACAGCTACCTTACCGCCAAGGCGCAACTCTCGCAGGCCGAGGCCCAGGAGATAAGCGCACGCAACAACCTCTCTTATACGGAAGTGAAGAGTCCCAGCGACGGGGTGGTGGGGGCATTGCCCTACCGTGCAGGGGCATTGGTCAGCCCCAGCTTGCCGCAACCGCTGACAACGGTCAGTGACAACAGCGACATGTACGTTTACTTTTCCATGACCGAGAACCAGTTGCTCGCCCTGACACGCCAGTACGGCAGCATGGACGAGGCGCTGAAGAACATGCCGGCGGCAGAGCTGCGTCTGAACGACAATTCCGTCTACGACAAGAAAGGTACCATCGAGTCCATCAGTGGTGTCATCGACCGCCAGACGGGTACGGTAGTGGCACGCGTGGTCTTCCCCAACGAATCGCGCCTGCTCCATAGCGGGGCATCGGGCACGGTGGTGGTGCCTGCCACGTATAAGAACTGCATTGTGATTCCGCAAGAAGCCACCGTACAGTTGCAGGACAAGACGTTGGTATACAAGGTAGTGGATGGCAAGGCCGTCTCTACCCTGATTACCGTGGCAGGAATAAATGACGGACGCGAATACGTGGTGCTGGACGGACTGAAAGTGGGTGACGAGATTGTTTCCACAGGTGCCGGACTGCTGCGCGAAGGAACGCAAGTGAAATGATGATTGCTATTTTATCAACTATCAATGACCCATTAAGATGAAAGGAAATATATTTATAAAACGGCCGGTGATGGCTATCTCCATCTCCGTACTGATTCTGGTGATAGGGCTCATTTCGCTCTTTACGCTGCCGGTGGAACAATATCCTGACATTGCGCCTCCTACGGTATATGTCAGTGCCAACTACACCGGCGCCGATGCCGAAGCCGTGCTGAACAGTGTCATCATGCCGTTGGAGGAGAGCATCAACGGTGTGGAGAACATGATGTACATCAGTTCTACCGCCACCAATGCCGGTTCTGCCACCATACAAGTCTATTTCAAGCAGGGCACGGACCCCGACATGGCTGCGGTGAACGTACAGAACCGCGTATCCAAGGCGCAGGGACTGCTGCCCGCCGAAGTGACGAAAATCGGTGTGACTACCCAGAAGCGGCAGACCAGCTTCCTGCAAATCGGCGCTTTGGTGAGCACCGACGGGCGCTACGACCAGACGTTCCTTGCCAATTACCTCGACATCAACGTGATTCCGCAAATCAAACGTATCGAAGGTGTGGGTGACGTAATGGAGCTGGGTGATACCTACAGTATGCGCATCTGGCTGAAACCGGAACGGATGGCGCAGTATGGACTGGTCCCTTCGGGTGTGACCTCCACATCCGCCTTGGATGTGGTGTGGCCCTTGGGGTGGTGCCCGCCGTATTGGGCGAGCAGAACATCGAAGCGCCTACCGGTTCGCTGGGCGAGAATTCAAAGAACGTGTTCCAGTTTACGATGAAGTATCGCGGACGTCTGAAGAGTGTGGAGGAATTCCAGAACACGGTGGTACGCTCGCAGAGTGACGGTTCCGTGCTCCGTCTGAAGGACGTGGCGGATGTGGAGCTGGGTACGCTGACCTATAGTTTCCGCAGTGAGATGGACAGCAAGCCGGCGGTACTTTTCATGATGTTCCAGACGGCAGGCTCCAACGCAACCGCCGTCAACAAGCAGATTACCGCACAGATAGACGAGATGAGGAAGAGCCTGCCCGAAGGGACGGAATTTGTGACGATGATGAGTTCCAACGACTTCCTCTTCGCTTCCATACACAATGTGGTGGAGACACTGGTCATTGCCATTATACTGGTAATTCTGGTGGTGTATTTCTTCCTGCAGGACTTCAAGAGTACGCTTATACCCTCCATTTCCATTATCGTGTCGCTGGTCGGCACGTTTGCCTGCCTGGTGGCTGCGGGGTTCAGTCTCAATATCTTGACGCTGTTTGCGTTGGTGCTTGCCATCGGTACGGTGGTGGACGATGCCATCGTGGTGGTGGAGGCGGTGCAGTCCAAGTTCGATGCCGGATACAAGTCCCCTTACCTTGCCACGAAGGATGCGATGGGCGATGTGACGATGGCCATCATCTCTTGTACCTGCGTGTTCATGGCGGTATTTATCCCCGTGACGTTTATGGGCGGTACTTCGGGCGTGTTCTATACGCAGTTCGGTGTCACGATGGCAACGGCGGTGGGCATCTCCATGATTTCGGCATTGACGCTTTGTCCCGCCTTGTGTGCCATCATGATGCGTCCGTCGGACGGTACGAAGAGTGCGAAGAGCATCAACGGACGGGTGCGTGCGGCATACAATGCCTCGTTCAACGCCGTGCTGGGCAAATATAAGAAAGGTGTGATGTTCTTCATCCACCACCGCTGGATGGTGTGGACTTCATTGGCGGCTACCGTCGTATTGCTGGTTTACCTGATGAGTACCACCAAGACGGGGCTTGTGCCGCAGGAGGACCAGGGTGTCATCATGGTGAACGTCAGCACGTCTCCGGGAAGCACGCTGGAAGAAACCACGAAGGTGATGAACAAGCTGGAGGACATCCTGAAAAACACTCCCGAGATAGAACACTATTCCAAGGTGGCAGGATACGGATTGATGTCCGGTCAGGGCACTTCCTACGGTACCATCATCATCCGTCTGAAGGACTGGGGCGAGCGGAAGGGGAGCGAACACACGTCCGACGCTGTGGTGGCCCGTCTCAATGCACAGTTCTACGGTGTGAAGGAGGCACAGATATTCAGCTTCCAGCCGGGTATGATTCCGGGCTATGGTATGGGTAACTCCCTGGAGCTGAACCTACAGGACAGAACGGGTGGTGACATGGCTACGTTCTACGAGGCAGTGATACAGTTTCTGGGTGCGTTGAACCAGCGTCCCGAAGTGGCTATGGCGTATACCTCTTATGCCATGAATTTCCCGCAGGTATCGGTAGATGTGGATGCTGCCAAGTGCAAGCGTGCGGGTATCTCGCCGGGTGCGGTGCTCGACGCATTGGGCAGCTATTGCGGCGGTGCCTATATTTCCAACTACAATCAGTTTGGCAAGGTGTACCGCGTCATGATGCAGGCATCGCCCGAATATCGTCTGGACGAACAAGCACTGGGTAATATGTTTGTGCGCAACGGTACGGAGATGGCTCCGGTCAGCCAGTTCGTGACGTTGAATAAGGTGCTCGGTCCGGAGACGGCAAACCGTTTCAATCTGTACAGCGCTATCGCCGCTAATGTGAATCCGGCGGAAGGATATTCGTCCGGTGAAGTGCAGAAAGTGATTGCGGAAGTGGCAGAACAGACATTGCCGCTGGGCTACGGTTACGAGTACGGAGGTATGGCACGTGAGGAAGCCAATACTGGTGGTGCGCAGACTGTCTTTATTTATGCCATCTGTATCTTCCTTATCTATCTCATCCTGGCATGTCTTTATGAGAGTTTCCTGATACCGTTTGCGGTCATCTTCTCCGTACCGTTCGGGCTGATGGGTTCATTCCTCTTTGCCAAGGTTCTGGGATTGGAGAACAACATCTATTTGCAGACGGGTGTGATTATGCTGATTGGCTTGCTCGCCAAGACGGCCATCCTGATTACGGAGTATGCCATCGAGCGGCGCCGCAAGGGAATGGGCATTGTGGAATCAGCTTATTCGGCCGCCCAGGTCCGTTTGCGTCCTATCCTGATGACGGTGCTGACGATGATATTCGGTATGCTTCCGCTGATGTTCTCGAGTGGTGCGGGCGCCAACGGTAACTCTTCGCTGGGTACGGGCGTAGTAGGCGGCATGCTCATCGGAACGCTAGCGCTGCTTTTCGTCGTTCCGGTGTTCTACATCATCTTCGAGTACTTACAGGAGAAGGTTCGTCCGCCAATGGAGGAAGAAGCCGATATGCAGGTATTGCTTGAAAAGCAGAAGAGTGAGGCAGAACGGGCGAAAGATTGAGGAAAATAAAATAAAAACAGATTGGAACAATGAAGAAACATATCATCCTATTGTCCGCCGCCGGTTTGCTGTTCAGCAGTTGCGGCGTGTACACCAAATACAAACCTGCTACCGAGGTCCCCGACGGCCTCTACGGGGAAGAAATAGCCACTTTTACGGAGAGCCTCGCCGGTTCTCCGGCTGCCACCGAAGACAGCCTGGACCTTGGCCTGGGCGGCATGGACTGGCACGAGCTTTTCACCGACCCACATCTGCAGGCACTCATCGGACAAGGGTTGCAGAACAATACCGACTACCAGTCGGCACAGCTCCGCGTGGAGGAAGCCGAAGCTACCCTGCTGTCCGCAAAGCTTGCCTTCCTGCCCTCCTTTGCCCTTGCGCCGCAGGGCACGGTGAGCAGCTTTGACAGCCACAAGGCCACACAGACCTATTCGCTGCCCGTTACTGCCAGTTGGGAGCTGGATGTTTTCGGCCGCATGCGCAATGCCAAGAAACAGTCGAAGGCGCTCTATGCGCAGAGTCAGGACTATCGCCAGGCCGTGCGTACCCAGCTCATTGCCGGGATAGCCAATACTTACTATACCCTGCTGATGCTGGACCAGCAGCTTGCCATCTCCAGGCAGACCGAAGAGACGTGGCGGGAAACCGTTGCTTCCACCCGTGCCCTGATGAATGCGGGCATGGCGAACGAGTCCGCCGTGTCGCAGATGGAGGCCACGTACTATCAGGTGCAGACTTCCGTGCTTGATTTGGAAGAACAGATAAACCAGGTGGAGAACAGCCTTGCGCTGTTGCTGGCAGAGACGCCCCGTCATTACGAGCGCGGTGTGCTGGCAGAGCAGCAGTTCCCTGTGGGCTTTTCTATAGGGATTCCTGTTCAGATGCTTTCCTGCCGTCCTGATGTCCGCTCGGCTGAGCGGACACTGGAAGCGGCGTTCTACGGCACCAATGCGGCGCGCTCTGCCTTCTATCCCTCCATCACGCTGGGCGGGAGTGCGGGCTGGACCAATTCTGCCGGTTCAATGATTGTGAATCCCGGCAAGTTCCTGGCTTCGGCAGTGGGTTCGCTGACGCAGCCGCTCTTTGCCCGCGGGCAGGTCATTGCACAGTACCGCATAGCCCGTGCCCAGCAGGAGGAGGCTTCCCTTGCCTTCCAGCAGACATTGCTGAATGCAGGCAGCGAGGTGAACGATGCCTTGACTGCCTGGCAGACAAGCCTATCCAAAAGCGAACTGCTGGACAAGCAGGTAGCTTCCTTGCAGACAGCTGCCCGCAGCACTTCCCTGCTGATGGAGCATGGCAACACCACCTATCTGGAGGTGCTTACCGCCCGGCAGACATTGCTCAATGCACAACTGGCACAGACGGCAAATCGATTTTCTGAAATACAAAGCCTGATTAACCTCTACAAGGCGTTAGGGGGAGGTCAGGAATAGAGTGTCATCATACTACTCTCTCTGCATCTTCATTTTAAATGTGAAGGAAGGGCTGTCCGGGAAGTGATTCCAGGCAGCCCGTTTTCAATGAATAGGAGGGATCAAATGGAGGCAAGTATTTCTCTAGACAAATTATTGCAGTTTTTCACTCAATGCGAACGATAAGTGTTGGCTCGGTGAGAGATCGATTGAAGAAACTGAAAAGGAAACTGAAGCAAAAGATAGTGAGTTTACCGGTAAGAAGGAGGTTTTGCCAGGAATTGATGCAGGGATGTAGTAGGTACTGAAATAGCTTGTTGTTGGATCTATAGATGCAGCGTGTTCCATCTATATATGCAACGCGTTGCATATATAGATCCAGCAAACCGGAAATATACATGCAACGCGGCATATCTTTCGGGCGGTTTCTCTCCGCCTTTTTAGGGAGCAGTTTATTTATACTGTGCCCAGTCTACATTCTTCATGTCTCCACTTTGGGCCAGCTCAGCGTGCATAGCCAGTGCGGCGCGCAGGGCATGGGGAGTCTGTGACTTGCCGTCGGTCAGTTTCAGGTAATCCCACAGAATGTTCTTGTAGTCCGGATGAACACAGTTTTCGATGATGGCTTGTGCACGTTCTTTCGGACTCTTGCCGCGGAGGTCGGCCACACCTTGTTCGGTGATGATGATGTTGACGTCATGCTCCGTGTGGTCCATGTGCGAAACCATCGGCACGATAGCCGAGATTTTACCTTCCTTGGCAACGGACGGACAGGTGAAGATGGAGATATAGGCATTGCGGGTGAAGTCACCGCTTCCACCGATACCGTTCATCATCTTCGTACCGCCGATGTGCGTGGAGTTCACGTTGCCGTAGATGTCGGCTTCGATGGCGGTATTGATGGAGATGATACCGAGCCGGCGCACCACTTCCGGGCTGTTGGAGATTTCCGACGGACGGAGCACCAGCTTGTCGCGGAAGAAGTCCATATCCTGGTAGATGCCTTCCAGACAATCGTTCGTTACGGTCAGTGAGCAGGCGCTGCCGAATTTCACGCGGCCTTCGCGGATAAGTCCGATAACGGAGTTCTGGATGACTTCTGTGTACATTTCAAACGGCGGGATGGTCTTGTCACGTCCCAAAGCACCCAATACGGCATTGGCAATGTTGCCCACGCCGGATTGCAGCGGCAGGAAGGTAGGCGGAATGATTCCGCGTTTCATGTCGGCGGCAAGGAAGTCGGCCACGTTCTGTCCGATTTTGTCGGTCAGCGGGTCGGCGGCGGCAAACGAACGTGCCTCGTCCGGCCAGTTGGTCTCCACTACGCCGATAATCTTTTTCGGGTCTACCTGGATGTAGGGCAGGCCGATACGGTCACTCGGTTTGTAGATGGGGATTTCGCGGCGGTAAGGAGGGTCGAGGGGTTCGTAGACGTCGTGCAGGCCCATGGCGTTCTTGCTGTGGGCGGCATTCAGTTCCACGATAATCTGGTCGGCCAGGCGGCAGACAGTCGGAGCGATACCGCCGGCTGCCGTCAGGTAGATTTTACCGTCGGGAGTAACCTCGCATGCCTCGATGATGGCAACGTTTACTTTTCCCATGAAACCATAGCGTACTTCCTGCGCCATCTGTGAGAGATGGATGTCGTTGTAGGCTATTTCGCCATTGTTCACGGCTTTGCGGAAGTCGGAGTTGGTGGTGTAGGGCGCGCGGTAGCGGATGGCCTTGACGCGCGAGAGCACACCGTCGCAAGAGTCTCCGGTAGAAGCACCGGTGAAGATACCTATCTGGAACGGGTTTCCTTTTGCATGTTCTGCTTCCGCGATTTTTGCTAATTCAGCCGTAACGGCTTTGGCTGTTCCTGCGGGAGTAAATCCGCTCAAGCCGATGTTGTAGCCATGTTTAATCAGGCTCGCAGCTTCTGCTGCCGAAATGTAATTGAGTGCCATAATATAAATAGTTATTTTTTCGTGTAAAGATTCTGAAGGGGCTCGTAATTGGTTCTGCAATTATCGACTGTCTTTAATATTTCCGTTGAAGTATTTCTGACCAGATGATGGCTTTCCTCGCTTCTTCTGCCGAGTGGATGCCGTATTCGGACGTTACTTCATCGGATTCCTGCGGACGGGATGCCGGGGAGGGAGGGGAAGCCTTTATGGAAGTGTGCTTGGATTTGGCAGACGGTTTGGATACCGGCTTGGGCTTTTCTGCCGGCTTGGGGCCTTCGGGAATAAAGCCTCCGTAAGTATCTCCGCCCCAGTATTCGGGCAGTGGGTTGTCAACGTCGGGCATAGGTATGTCGGGACTCTTGTCAGCATTTTTATTTGCTTCTTTCTTAAACTGCTTGACGAGTCCGATTACTATGACAGCCGCAACTAACAGAAACTTGAAGACATCTTCCATATTCTTTTTGATTTTCCACCCAAAGATAGTGCAATTATCTCTTATCTTTGCTTTTGGGCAAAGTTAATTATTTAATCTGATTACAGCCAAGGAATTGGTAATAAAAAAGGGCAGCTTCACAGCTCCCCTTAATTTTTTTAACCTAAACCTTAACTATGAAAAAATCTAATGTTTCTTTCATTCCACAAATTTGTGAATTAATTTGCTCTATGCCAAATTAACACTCGGAAAATGTTTGCTCTCTTAACATAAATTAGCTGATAAGGCGCAGATTGACAACTTGTAATGGCATTTTTCTTTCATTTCATCCGTTTATTGGGAGGGAAGAAGTATCTTTGCGCTCCGGATGACAGATACCAACTTATGATATAAACTGATTTTAAACGAACTGATTATGGAAAAAGTAACGGGAGCAGACTTTAAATCTGCAACTGCTGATGACAACAAGAAGTTGTTTATCGAGACTTACGGCTGCCAGATGAATGTGGCCGACAGTGAAGTGATTGCATCCGTCATGCAGATGGCGGGATATTCGGTGGCCGACACCCTGGAGGAAGCCGATGCAGTGTTTATGAACACCTGCTCCATCCGCGACAATGCGGAGCAGAAGATTCTGAACCGTCTGGAGTTCTTCCACTCGCTCAAGAAGAAGAAACGCGGCCTGATAGTGGGTGTGCTGGGCTGTATGGCAGAGCGTGTGAAGGACGACTTAATCACCAACCATCATGTGGACCTGGTGGTGGGGCCGGATGCCTACCTTACTCTGCCCGAACTGATTGCCTCGGTAGAGGCCGGTGAGAAAGCCATCAACGTGGAGCTTTCCACCACAGAGACCTATCGGGATGTCATCCCCTCGCGTATCTGCGGAAACCACATCTCCGGCTTCGTCTCCATCATGCGTGGGTGCAATAATTTCTGTACTTACTGCATCGTTCCCTACACCCGTGGCCGTGAGCGTAGCCGTGATGTGGAAAGCATCCTCAATGAAGTGGCCGACCTCGTGGCAAAGGGTTATAAGGAAGTCACCCTGCTGGGACAGAACGTCAATTCCTACCGCTTCGAGAAGCCGGACGGAGAGACGATTACTTTTCCAATGCTGCTGCGCACCGTGGCAGAGGCAGCGCCGGGCGTACGTATCCGTTTCACTACCTCGCACCCTAAAGACATGAGCGACGAAACTCTCCAGGTCATTGCCGACATGCCCAACGTATGTAAGCACATCCACCTGCCGGTACAGAGTGGGAGCAGCCGCATCCTGAAGCTGATGAACCGCAAGTACGACCGCGAGTGGTATATGGACCGCGTGGCAGCCATCCGCCGCATCATCCCCGATTGTGGCTTATCTACGGATATATTCTCCGGTTTCCATAGTGAGACGGAGGAGGACCACCAGCTTTCCCTCTCGCTGATGGAGGAGTGCGGATACGATTCCGCCTTTATGTTCAAGTACAGCGAACGCCCCGGTACGCATGCTTCCAAGTACCTGCCGGACGATGTGCCCGAGGAGGTGAAGATTCGCCGTCTGAATGAAATCATCGCCTTACAAAACCGTCTCTCTGCCGAGGCGAATGCCCGTTGCGTGGGCAAGACGTACGAGGTGCTGGTGGAAGGTGTTTCCAAACGTAGTCGTGACCAGTTGTTCGGCCGTACGGAACAAAACCGTGTGGTGGTGTTTGACCGTGGCACGCACCGTGTGGGCGATTTTGTGATGGTGAAGGTTACCGAATCCAGTTCGGCTACGCTGAAAGGAGAAGAGGTAGCCGGCTGACGGGATAGAAAAGTCTCGATGACATCAGTATGATGACACCGGTATATAGAATAAAAGCACGAGCCG
>OBWY01000790.1_pt1 | contig 22182 bp, 38 predicted proteins | sample 1538081 | NCBI WGS metagenome assembly OBWY01 (sample SAMEA2580089, study PRJEB22360) | human gut metagenome | biome: human gut; feature: human-associated habitat; material: faeces | place: Denmark | collected 2008/2010
TATGAGCTTACAGGGGTATTATATAGCAAGTGGTACCTCATCAACAACCAAATAAAAAAACCACTCGTTTGAGTGGCATGTAATTGAAGAGTTATCTCACTTTCTATTTTATTAAATCTTGTTCGTTAATTTCTTTTATAGCTTCCTTAACTTGTTCAGGTTTACCAGTTATAACTAACTTTATTTCATCTTTATGTTCAGCGTGTTTCTTACCTGATTTGAATAAGAACCAACTGTACAAGATGAATGATACAATATAAATAACGTATACTATTTTTGTACCTCTTTCATTTCTTTAATTGTTTCCTCAACTGTTTTATGCAAATTGTAGTAGAAAACTCCTGTGTAATGTTCATCTTGTGCTTTGGTCCAAGTTTTATAATTTGTTTTGTCCATGATTTTATTAACCGTTTCATAATGTTTGTTTAAGTTGGTAATAAGAATATCAAGAGCTTTTACAGAGTTTTTGTGGAATTTTGCCGTAAATTCAAATGCTTTGGCAATTTCTTGAAGCATACTTAACAAGTCTATATATTGACCTTTAGCATAAGCAGGCACTTGGCTTTCATCTGTTGGAAAATGTTCGTCAACTTTTTCATCATGTGATTTCAATGTGTCGTTAAGTAGTTCGATTTGGTTTTTTAATTTCATTTTTTAGTTCCTTTTTCTTTCTTACGCTTGCATTCCTGTTAATTTGTTCAAATATTTCGTTTTGCGGTCGATGTGGTACTCTAAATTATTCCCCCAACGTGTTTGTAACGAAAGTTTTAAGCATTCAATGATGTAACTTTTAAGTGTTCCGTTTGTGTTGATATCTTCTAATGTATAGAAGTATTTACCTTGTGTGCCCTCACTTGCGTTGTATTCATTAAGTTCAAAGATTTCATTTTCGGCAAATGCTTCAAGTTCTTCTTTTTTTAAGTTATTAAACCCGCTTGAGAAACGGATAAAGTTCAATGCATTTTCATTAATCATAGTAGTTACCTCTTAATTTTATAATATTAGTGTTGTCTGTGATTGTATTGGCATATATATAATGCTCATCACTCAAGAGCTGTATAGCATTATATAAGCTTTTTTCTGTTTCTTCGGTACAAATTACCATAAGTTCTATTTCAAGCGTTCTAAACGTCTGATAAATGGCTGAATTGTTGCTTACTTGATTAACAATAGGGTGTATTTCAGCAAACATCACACCTGTTGGTTCTCTTTCGTAGTCCAAACTAATGGTAAAGCCTAACTCTTCTAAGAACTCTTTGATGTCTAGCTTTTTATTTTGTAAGTTAATCATTTTATTCCCCTTTGTAAGTATCTAACAACCATTTCAAACGATTTTCGAACCAAATATGATAACCCTCATTGCTAAAGTATTCTAAATTTTGGACGTTTTCTTTTTTAATAAAATTGTACAAATTTCTGTCTTCAATACTAATATAAGCGTTATCTTTAATAAAATCAAACATTTCAACGATTTTATCAACCAAATTGGCTTTTTCAGCGAACTTTTCAGCCTTACGAACTTTATGGCTATTGGCTTCGCTATTACGTACTAAACGCAAGAAATAAGATTGTTCGGGTAACATGTTTAACTTTCCTAGAGTGTTAATAATAATCATGTCAGCAACTTCACGGTTAATCACTTCGTCTTTTTCGATGTTTAGACCGTATTTTTTGTTGGTATTGCGTTGGTAATTGTTAATGTGTTGTTTTACCTCTAGCATGTCATGAATAAGTTCCAAAGTGATAATATGTGCATTTTTTAAAAAAGTGAGTTTTTCTTTACTGATTTTCATAGTTTGTATGTATTCCTTTCAATTAGTTCCATTAAGTTAGTAAAATCAACAGCGAATAGAGGGGGAACAAGTTCTCTCACAAGTTCCTTTGCTTCCTCTACTAGTCCTTGTAGACTTAATTTGTCTACTTCATCAAGTATTGCTTCATAATCATAGCCCATATATAAACCCCTAGAACGGCATATCATCATCAGAGATATCAGCAATGGAACTTCCACCAAATAAGTCAACCGTGTTATTTTGTGGTTCATTGTTGTCACGATTTAAGTTAAACTCTGGTGTCACTTTAGCATACGAAGCGTTATAATAAGTTTTGTCGCCTTTTGTTTCGGCTTTAATTTGGTCAATAAATACTGTTACGATGTCGCCATAATTTACGCTATCAGGTAACCAAATACCTCCGATATAATGCTCAAATGGATATGCTTTAAGTGATAGGACTTTTTTAGTCCCTTTTGCTGTTTCAACTTCTTTTGTGTTAATTTCGTTTACTTTCAAAGTTTCAATAATTTTCATTTTTTGTTCCCTCTCTTTATTTGATAGTTTAATTATAACGTATTTATTTTCTTTTGTCAAGTATTAAGCATTCATATTTACTTTTCCTTGTTTACAAAGTTCGTTTGCACGGTCGCTTGACATTTTTTTGTTTGCTACCATTTTTTTCAAGTCGCTCAAATTGTATTGATAACTTGCTTTAGGTACTTCTTTAGGACGTGGTGCATTGTTTTGACCTTTGTTTGTACTATCTGCGTCTTTTGTATCATCTAATTTCAACGCTTGACCGTAGGCATATTTACTTGCGTATGACTGACTAGCTCCAGTAGCTTGAGCTTTATCCATTCCTTTCTTGTTGATGTCAATAACTGCCCAACCGTCACCGCTTGTAATGTCGTTAAGGTTATCAGGGTCAAAAATATCAACATGGACATGTAACATCAGTTCGTTGTTCATTTCTAGCATTTCGGTCGTGGCTTTTTCCATTAGTCCATGCTGTAATAACAAAGGTTTCAACGCTGTTTGAATATCCTCGTTATTTCTGAAATTATACTTTCCGAAGCTGTTGTATTGACTTTTTGGTACTTCAATTTCATTGATTAGTTTCAAAACTTTGTTTTCCATTATAAGCTCACTCCTTTGTTAATATGTTTTTTGTACATTTTCCACAACCATTTCAAGAACCCTCTGATGTATCTACCAAGTTCTTCTGCTACGTTTTCAACTGCTTTAAATACAAGCCAAATAAATAGAATTGTTAATAATAAAGTCAACATTTTTTTATTTCCTCCTTAACTATATAACTAATTATAATGTGTTTATTTTCTTTTGTCAATTACCAAGTTATTAAAGTTCTGTTTTATTTGTTTTACATTTTTGGCAATCGCAATGGTGCGAACCAACTTCACTAACTAGAGTAATATCGCCCTCATTGTCTAATAATACAGTATCAACGGTTAAAAATTCGCCCGGAAATTCTATATATACGTCCATCAATTTGTTTTCTACTTTTTCAAGTTTTTTAATTAGTTGTTTAATTGTTAAAGCCATTATTTAATACCTCCAATATATTCATGTATTTGTTTTAACTGTTCTTTGCTATCTTTTTGCGTGTATTTTCCATTTCTACCTGTCTTTGTTTTCTTTTCAGAAGGTGGAAAACCTTTTGCATTGAAATACTGTCTAGCGTACTCAAAGAATGTGAGTGCATTAGTATAATTATGTTCGCCTAGCATTTTATGATATTCTAAGCTAGTTTCTCGCCATTTATTGAAGTCGTTCCAATTCAGAACCATATTTTACCTCCTTAATAAACCAACCGTTCAAAGGTGTTTTTGTGATTATCAAAAATTTTAAATAACTTTCTGTAACACCGAAGTGTTTTGCCATATCCTCAAAAGTTTTAAACCATAAGAACTTATGATGATTTAAAGCACAATATTTATACATGTTTCGCTTCCTCTCTTCTTCTAATCTCTTCTAGTTCTACTTTTTTGCCTTTAAACTCCTCAAAGATTGATTTTTGAAGTGCTACCCATTCTTCTGCTTCTGAACGTTCAAAGCCCATTAGAACAGCCATGTTGATATAATCGTTATATTTGCCCATATCTTTTTCAAATGGTTCGTTTGGCTTCTTTCCTGCCCTTACAGAATACTTTAAAGCGTTTGTTAAAGCAAAACCTTGCCCAGTTGTGAAGTTATATTGCCAGAATTTTAAGTCCCATTCACTTCCCCATATTAGAAACTCTTCTAATTGAATTCCGTATTTATTTGCGTAATATTCTTTAGCCATTATTTCTTAACCTCTTTCTAAAACTAAGTATAATATTAAAGCTTCAATCAACACAATTATAAAGAAAAATATCATCTTTCAACCTCTAAAATTTTCTTTCCATTTTCATCAAACAAAACTGCTTTTACAATCGTTGCTGTGACATTCATATCTTCTCTAATACCTTCTACTGCGGTTCTTAGTTTTCTAACTTCATAAGTCCAACTATCCGAACCGTCTTCTAATATATAAATCACTTTAATCATTTTTGTTTCCTCTCTTAACTTGATGACTTAATTATATCGAACTTTTTTAACTATGTCAATTACAAATATATTTCGATTTAATATAATCTTTGTAACATTTTTCTGAACAAAAGACTTTCTTGGCATTGCATTGTTTGTCACACATTTGGCATTCACCACCCTCTGCGATAAAATGAACGTTTTGAACTCCCCATTCATCACACCAAAATTCTAGCGTGTTGTTTGCCTGTTGTTCTTCCATGCCTAGGTTGTCAACCATATACTTGAAACACAGAGATAACTTAGCTTCAAACTTGCTTAGATGTTCTTGCATGAAATCATATACTTCTGTTACATCAGCTTTTGACTTTCTGAACTCTTCTAACTGTTCTAGGTCTGTCAATCGTGGGGGATATTCTCTCTTCGTTCCGTCATCATAATAATAAACCACTTTTTCAACTGCCATTATTTGATACCTCTCTCTTTGATTTTGTTTGCTACTACTTTGTAGTACACTCTTGTTTCATTGATAAACATGTCATCTACTTTACTTTCTTTTTGACGTTTTCCTTTTTGTTCTAGGCTATCTAATAACTTAACAAGACTCTTTGCACTAAACTTATCAATGAAGTACTCTATTTCTTCTTTTTTATCTGTTTTAGTGCCCTTTAAACGGTCATAGAGAACGATTAAGACATCTAACATAGAAATATCTTCGGTTTGTTTATAATAGCTATAAACGCTATTTAAAAGCCCTAGAAGCATATCTTTTTCAATATCTGTTACTGGTTCTTTTTGTTGAAGTCTTAAAACTATTTTATTAAGTATTTCAAGTGCAATTTTCATTTGTTTAACCTCTCTTAACTTGATGGCTTAATTATACAAAAGAAAAACCGCAATGTCAAAGACAAAACGGTTAATCGTCTGTTATATTTACTTTTCCTTTTTGTTGCAATGCTGTTAAAAGACTTTCGGCTTCGTTTTTTGTTTCCTCGTATTCTTCCCCCTCTTTCTGCTCTTCTTCCAATATCTCTTTTGGTTTATTGCCTGTGGGGTCTATGATTTGAAATTGTTCCCCTACGTACCCCAGACATACTTCTTTGTCATAAGCATAATTACGAGCCTCAACAGTTAAGATTGAATACTTGCTATTCTTTCCCATTTTAGGACTTAGACATAAACAGAATTCAAACCATGCACCAATTGCTGAACTACCTAATGCGTGAGTACTGCGAACTCTAAAACTCTTTTCCTCTAACGATTGATTATTTGTGTCTTTTCTAGCGTGAGCAATTAATAAAAATGTTACATCGTTTAAAAGCAACTTCAATCGTGTTATGTTATTCAGTACGTCATTCATACTTGACATATCGTTTAGAATGTTTCTATCTGTCAGCATGTCTTTTAAGTTATCCAAGATAACGAACTTGATGTTATTTTCTTTGATGAACTTATAAAGTCCGTTCATGTGGTCCTTGTTGTCTAACTTAAATATTCCCCCTGTAATGAAATGCAAATTATCAGGAACATCACTATAAGCTTTTAAACGTTGATGCAAGACAAAGTCAGTATCTTCATTATCAATAATAAGCACGTTCGCTTTTTTAGTTTTAAAATAGCCAAAGGGGACACCTTTAGCTACGCTTAAAGCCATTTGCAACGTGGTAGAACTCTTAAAAGACTTTTGCGGTGCAATGGTTAGACCTGCCTGTCCTCGTGGTACTAAGTGTTCTATTAGCCACTCATTACCACCTTTAAAGTCCTCTTTCTCTTGTAGTTCCTTTGCTGTTATAACACGCTCAAACAAATCACTCATCATCCCCTCCAATCTCTGCGAGTGCTGAGTAAATAACCGATTGTATCTTTTCTACCGAATACATAACTAAACTACCATTTAATACACAATTATCATCGCAACTATAATTACATTTGTGAATATTATTAGCCATAATTTCAGCTATTTCTGTCAGTGCCTTTCCTGCAGTGTTAAGTTGTTCTTGGAGTTCGTCTCTTTCAGCACGTAATGAATATATATATTTAACTTCTTGGAGTTCAAGTTCTCGTTTACTTAAAAGTTTAGGTTTTCCTATTTCTTTTGTTGTCATCTCTGAACCTCTTTCATTTTAATAAACCTCTTTTACTTCATAGTCAATAAAAATATTATTTTTATCACGTAAGGGTTTAACATAAGTTTTAAATTTATAATCAGGGTAAATGTTTTTTAATCTAACTAGCCAATATTTAGCACGTTGAACCATTTGTTCCCAATTTTTAGCTTTTTTGATATCTTTGTTAATTGCTTTTAAATCATCATTAATTGTCATTTGAAAAACCTCCATAGTGTAATAACGAGAGCGATTATAATTAAAAAGTAAACTATAAAAATAAACGATAAAATTATAGTGACAAAAGTTAATAAAATCGTCAATATTTGTACTCTCCTTTTATTAAATCTACTAAACCTAAAACGAAGCAACCTATGCAACATAAGAACCAAACTCCGAACAAAGAATTGTCTACACTTGCTACAATTCCAAACATTACGGACATTATCCAATAAACAATAAACATATTTAATTACCTCTTTCTTTTATCAATTTCTAGCTTCCATTTCTTCATTACATTCTTCTGAACAAACCATAGGCTCGTTTAAGTCTTCCAAGCAGTCATATTCTTCTGGAAATACTTCTATTTTTTCTCCACAACATACACATTTATTATAAAATTTCATTATTTTTTCCTCTTTCTTTTTATCTATGCTTTTATTATATACAAAATTATATTACAATTCAAGCTATAAAATATTTCTTTTTAGTTACTTTGTTTTAGGTAATAGTTGCCCTTGCCTTTTTGGTTAAGCCCCTAGCCCCTAACGTGTCTTGTTATCCCAGCAACCTAAAGAACAAGTAAACAAATTTCATTCTTGTTATATAATAGGTCTGTCAGACTTCCAAGCGTCACGGAGTGTTTTAGTTCACGACACTCATGGAACTCACAAGATTTCATTTAATGCTAACCTCTAGCCTTTTTGTATGTTATTTCAATTTTCAATTAGTCGTCCTTTTTAGCAACCATAGACAACTCAAGGCAAATCTTGCAAAGACTTTCGATAATTACTAGCCTATTCGGTCTAGTGTTCTCTACTCCTAAACTGTCAACAAGTCACCAGCTAACAGTCGTTAAATTTTTATATATTTATTATAACATACGTTTTTTAAAAATCAAGTAAAAAAATTAGGGTCAAAAATACAAGAATGGCTCAACCGTGGGAATAGTAAGGAATATATTATTTTTTGGTTACAAATTATTTAATCAAATTGTAAACTATCTAAATCTTTTGTTGGTATGATGAAACTAAAACTAAAAAAACAGTATGCTATAATAATATCATAATCAATGAGGGAGGTAAAAGCATGGCAGAAAAAAACATCTATTTTGTTAATGATGAAGTAGAACTAAAACAAGTGTTAGAGTTTATTTCTAAAACTGACTACGGTGTCAACATTGACAAAAGTCAAGAAGATGTTTACGCAGTCGTGACTTCTTATAGCCTCCCTATTTAAGAGGGTAGAAATGAAGAAAATTTTAGCTATTGACTTTAGCACAGCTAGTAAGAAAGACGAGGGAACGGGGTACGCTTTTAGAAAAGACGGTAAATTGTATGTCGGTTCTATTAAAGCATATAACCCTAAGAAGAACGCTTGGGAACGTACCTTTGACATTGTAAACGCAATTAAAGATATTATTGATGAGTTTGATTTGAAAGGTTATCATCTAGCCATTGAAACTCCTATTATGGGAAGAAACAGAAAACACAGTATTACATTGGCTAATTGTAACGGTTATTTTATCGGTGCTATTGACGGTCTAGTAAATGGCTATACTTTCATAGATAACTCAAAATGGTGTAGCTATCATCTTATTTTAGGCAAACGAGAACAACGCAAAGAAGAAAGTCTTGAACTTTTAAAAGCCACAGGCTTGGTTGATTCTGATTGCAAAGATGACAACATCGCAGACGCTTACAACATCTTAACATATTGTGAACACTTGGGTTAATTGTTCCCTTATAAAAAACAATAATTAAAAAAGCGGTGTATCTCTACCATAAAATGAGAATTAAAAATGGAGGTGGTTATATCAAAATATCTCAAAACGGTTTGAACTTAATTAAAGAGTTCGAGGGTTGTCGATTGACTGCTTATAAACCAGTACCGTGGGAACAAATGTACACTATCGGTTGGGGTCATTATGGAGTCACAGAAGGTACAACTTGGACACAGGCTCAAGCAGATAGTCAGCTAGAAATTGAAATCAATAATAAGTATGCACCTATGGTTGACGCTTATGTAAAAGGCAAAGCAAATCAAAATGAGTTTGACGCTTTGGTTTCATTGGCTTATAATTGCGGTAATGTTTTCGTTGCTGACGGTTGGGCAGAGTTCAGTCATGCCTATTGTGCTTCAATGATACCTAAGTATCGTAATGCAGGCGGTCAAGTCTTACAAGGCTTAGTGCGACGAAGACAGGCAGAACTTGATTTATTTAACAAACCAGTTACTGTAAGTTTAAACCAAAATAATCAAACAGGAGGAATGATTAAAATGTACCTTATTCAAGGACTAGACAATTCAGGCAAAGTTAAACATTGGTATGTTTCGGACGGTGTAAGTGTTCGCCATATTCGTACAATGCGTATGTTGGAAAACTATCAAAACAAATGGGCTAAACTTAACTTGCCAGTTGATACAATGTATATTGCAGAAATCGAAAAAGAATTCGGACGTAAAATTGACATTGACACAGGAGAAGTGAAATAGGAGGAAGTAAATGAGCTTATTTAATCTATCACGCAGAGCGGAAGATGTGAGCTTTTCAACTTTCACAGTCCAAGACCCTACAACTGATTTGTTACTAGGTAAGTTATTGGGCTTAGTTTCCTATTTTGATAATGTTGATTATTCGGAAGCGTCCAAACTAGAAGATTTATTCTTTTGGGCTTTACAAGGTAAAGAAGTTTATCGTGTTTGGTATGGTGGTTTCAAGTATTACGCTCAAAGAGTGAATGCAGACCAGTTTAACATTTTAGTTAGAGAACCAAATCGCAGACAGGTTACTATTAGAACAAGCGATTATGAAATGTTGCTAAACCCTTTCTATGGTGCTAACCCACAACGGTTTGGTGCCATGTTTGGAATGGCTAGTAATGGAATTGGTAGACGACTTGACTCTCAAGCTCAAATCAAAATCTATTGGAAAACTAAAGTTTCTAGTGGTTTGAAAGAAGTTTGGGAAAGAATTCGTGAACGTCTAACACAACAGCAACAACTTGCAAGAGAGTTCAACGGTGTATCCGTTATTGGTTCAGATGATGACATTAAACAGATTCAGCCAGATTACAGCGGTTCACTACAAAATGACGCAAACCTTGCAATTGAAATTTCTTTGAGTGAATATGGAATACCAAGAGAATTGTTATATGGACAAAGTAATGAAGTTACTATCATCGCTTTCGCAATTCAAAAGGTTTTACCACTATTAAAACAACACGATAAGAACATTGTTTTCAACCAAGAAAACTTTGTCGCTTATATATCAACAACAGCCAAGGGAGGAAATGTTGAAAGTAAAAGCAGTAAGAGGGATAGCGAACCCTCTGGGAACAATTGATTCTCACGGTACGGTTATTGAGTCCATTGCCAACGCAGGCGACGGAGTAGATATCCTAAACCGCCACAGAGAAAAAATCGGTTCAGGATTCGTACATCTTGAGGGGGACAATGTAATCTTGACAGGTTACGTTGATGAAGAACAATACACAGCCGAAAAGATTGAAGAAACAGGGCTTTCAGTTGGTTTTAATGCTAACGGTATGAAAGCTCGTGAACTTGACGGAGTAGGTTATTATAAAGATGTTACAATTACAGAGGTGTCACTAACTCCGTTACCTAGTAATAAAGGTGCTAAAGTGACAAAAGTAAGAGAAGAAGAAAAAGGAGAACAAGAAAAAATGGGTGCAAACGAAACACAAGAAATTATGAAGCAAGCAATTGAAGCAGGCGTAAAAGTTCGAGAACTTGAAACTAAAGTAGAAGAACTTAATAAAGAACGTGAAGAACTCAAAAAGGAACGTGAAGCGGCTATTCCTAGCGAAAAACCTCAAGACGTAGAGCGTAAATTTATGCGTGAACTTGGGGACAAAATGGCTGAAATGCCAGAACAAGGTTTCTTGCGTGAATTTTCTAATGGTTCAGATTTGAATGTCGTCAACTCTCTTGGGTCTATCACTTCAAAATATGCTCGTAAGTCAGGTATCTATGACGGTGCTATGAAAGCACGCTTCCAAGGTTTGACACTTGCAGAGGACGGTGTAGATGATACTTTCTTACAAGGTACTTTCAAAGCAGGTACAGACAAAAACAAAGCTCAAACAGCTACAAAACGTTCACTACGTCCACAAATGGCTGAAGCATACTTGCAAATGGATAAAGCAACTGTGCGTGGTGTAAATGATTCAGGTGCGTTGTCTGAATATGTAATGGCTGAAATGGTTAACCGTGTTATTCAAAAAGTGGAATACAACATGATTCTTGGTTCTGCTGACGGTTCAAATGGTTTCTATGGTTTGAAAACTGCCACAGACGGTTGGACAAAACAAATTGAGTATACAGACTTATTTGAGGGTGTTACTGACGCAGTTGCTGAATGCTCAATTTCTGATGCAATCACAATCGTTATGAGTCCACAAACTTTTGCAGAGTTGCGTAAAGCTAAAGGAACAGACGGACACTCACGATTCAACGAGTTGGCGACAAAAGCTCAAATTGCTCAATCGTTTGGGGCAGTTAATCTTGAAACACGTGTCTGGATGCCTAAAGACGAAGTAGCGGTATACAATCACGACGAGTACGTACTTATTGGAGATTTAAACATGGAAAACTACAACGACTTTGACCTACGTTATAACGTGGAACAATGGCTTTCTGAAACTCTTGTGGGTGGTTCTATCCGTGGTAAAAACCGTTCAGCATACCTAAAAAAAAAGGATAGTTTAGGTGTCTAAATAAGAAAGGGAGTGAATAATGGCTGAATTTAATATTACAGACCGTTATGCTCAACAAATTAAAAATGTGACTAATGTAGAGGGACTTGGCGACATGTTTCCTCTCTTGTCACGTATCCCTAAAGTTGGGGCAGATTTGTTGCAGTCGGTCAATCTAACAGGTTTTCCTGAAGCTAAAGAACAAGGGCAAACTGGTAGCGTGTTAGATGTAAATGAAACAAGTTATAAAATCTTGACACCTCGAGGTTTTGGTTTTGGTATTAATCTTTCTGATTCAGGAAATTTAACCGCTGACGGTGTGCAAAGTGCATTGAATACAGTACTATATACTTTGTATCAAACAATCGAAAGTCATTTAATTTGGGGTGGAGTTCATAGCTCAATCGCTTCAAGTTCAATTGTTGGGGCTGTTAAACAGAAAGCAAGTGCCGATAAGTTTTCACAATCAGGTGACGATATCCTTTTTGTAAAAGAAAATGATTTCACACCAGTAGTTGAAGGAGTAACTAAAGTTGAAACTTTGAGCTTTAAGCACTATAACGACGGTTCGGGTAACACTTTTGACAAGGTGCTTATTAACCCTTATAAGGGAGTTCTTGCAGGGGATTTGGTACCAGAATTCAAAGTAACTAAAGATGTTCGTCACAACAAAGTGCAAGTATATGGTACTGTTTTGGTTTGTGGTGGTTTCTTTAAAGACGGTGCTATCAAAGTTTGGAATGTAGTAGGAGGATAAAAATAAATGGCATATACATCAATAAATGAATTGACTCACGGTCTAGGATATGGGGTAGTGTTCATAGACCCAACAGGTTCAACACCAGGAATTCCAATCGCAGGCTTGCGTGGTATTGAAACAGAGAACAACCAAGAAAACTCAACTTTCTATGCAGGGTTTACCGCTCCTTATCGTACAATCGCAGGGGCTAAAACAACACAAATTACAGTTAAGTCTTATGACTTGCCTGAAGACTTTGCATTTCATGCGTTAGGGTTTGGAAATGTACATGGTTTCATGACTGACGACGTATCTAATTACAAACCTTACGGTTTTGCTTATGCTGAACGTTACCGTGACAACGCCGGTTCAGGTTACAAAGTAACATTCTATCCAAGTGTTCAAGCTACGACACCTAGCGACACAGCCGAAGCAGACGAAGAAAGTCCAACAGGTAAAGAATACGAACACAAAGCAACGGTCACGACTGGAGATTTTACACTAGGGGACAAAAAACGCTTACTTGTAAAATTTAAAATACCTGACGTAGAACTTCCAACTGAAAGTGGAAAAGCCAAAGCATTCAAAAAGTTGTTCACAGAACTAAAACCGCTCGTAACTGAAGACATCAAAGAGTAATTTTTTAAGAGTGGAGGGCTTGGAATTAATAGTTCCCACTCTTTTATTTTAATTTATAAGGAGATACACATATGAAGAAAGAAGATTTTAAATTTGATTTTAAAGCATTAGAACGTATGGAAGATAATGGCATTTACTTTGGAGATTTGAACGAACGTGATTATCACAGTTTGGCATTGTTCTTTTGGGCTTGTGCTCCACAGTATACACTAGATGAAATTTTAGGGGCTTTAATTGGTGGTTTATTACCTGTTACAGTTGCCGAACTTATGGAACAATTGGTAGACGAAACAAAAAAAGCGATAGCACTAACAACGAAGAAATAGGGGAAACCGCAAGAATTACAACACTTGCAATTGTTAGTGCTATGACAGTTTTTAGAGTTCCCTATGAAGTGTACAGTAATAGACCTTTAGGGTGGACGCTTAAATTAATTTCAACGTTGACACCTAAAGAGAAGAAGAAAACAACAGCGGAAGAATTAAACAAAGTGGAACATGTGGAGGTAAAATTATGGCAACCACCAACAAAGTCACAGGACTAGAAAAGTTTACAGAGAAACAGCTTAAAAAAGTTTGGTTAGAAATGGTTGATAGTTTCAATTCTAATCAGAATACAATCAAGCGGAGTTATAAAAGTTCATTGGGTGGAAATTTCTCACGTTACCCTGTTAAGTTTGATACTAAGAAAATTAATAAGCAAGTAACACGTTCTTATGGTTCACTAAAAAGTGGAAACATTGGTATCGTCAATGGGTTCAAAGCTAAGGACGAAAGTTGGAGAATGCTCAATGTTTTATTACATGACCGTAGCTTACACCAACGTTATGGACGAACATTAGTTAGAGCAACTCACGAAATGGACGATAAAACTAAAAACATTAAGCGTAAGTTAAGGAGTATAACAAATAATGGCTAAAGAAAAGTATGTCATTCAGGCAGAACTGGACACTAAAGGTGTTTTAAGTAGTGCTAGGGAAGCACAAAGAGAAATTAATAATATCGGTCGTCTGGCTAAAGAAACGAACACGAACGCTCAAATAACAGGTTCTGTGACTATGAAAGACAAAGGTATTAAAGAAACTCAAAGAGCCTTAAACCTTGCTAAACAGAACGTTGATAATTTAACAAAGGCACTTGCAAATGCAAAGATGTCAGGCGCTACACAAAAACAAGTACAGGCATTAGAAAGCCAGTTAGTCAAAGCACAAACGCAAGCGACTAGACTAAGCACAGAACTAGCTAAAGTAGGTTCGCAAGGAGTTAAAAGCGGAGGACTTTCAAGCGTAGTCGAAAACGTAAAAAGTGCAGGCGGTTCGCTATTAGGAACATTCTCAAAAGTTGGTAATGTTGTTAGTGGTATTTCAGCAGGTTTGTCGCTTGTTACTGGTGGAGTTTCAAAGGCTACTGACTTTGTTGGTGGTTTTGCTAACAGATTGATGAATACTTATGACCGTCAAATTCAGGCACAAAAGAGCTTGTCAGCCACTTTGTCAGACGGTGCAGAGGGTTACAAAAAATTCAATTCATATATTGATTCAGGAAGTGGACTTTTAAAATCACAACGCAATGACCTGAACGAGCTAGGGTCTACCATTTCAGGTTATACTAATTTAACAGGCGACCAAGCATTTAAAATTGTTAATTCAATTAATGCCGTAGGTGACAGTCTAGGGCTAACAATGGACACTCAAAAGCAATTCACTCATGGTTTAGCTCAAGCGTTAGGGGCAGGAGTTTTGCACGCTCAAGACTTCAACGAAATCATGCAATCAGCTTTGGGTGCACAGTTCCGTGATATGCTTATCCAAGCGTACAACGAAATTAACCATACTAGCATAGGTATGGGAGAGTTCAAGCAAGCCATGGAAGACGGTGCAATTGGTACAGATGTAATGACTCGTGGCTTAGAATTGCTCCAACAAAAAGGGAATGAACTAGTAGCGTCAGGTCCTAGCACGTGGGGGCAAATTCGTGAAATGATTTCTAACGCTTTTGATACAAGTTCATTGGACGGTTTCCGTAAAGGTATAGGAGATACAGGCATTGACATGGGCGACTTAGGAAACAATGTCACAACAATAGCAAGCACTATCGGAAGCCAGTTGGGCGAAATGGCAGGTAAAGCAGTTGGTGCATTGACACAAATCATTGACAAGAACCATGACGGAAAAGTGTCACAAAATGAAATGAAAAACGCAGTTAATGACGCAAAAGACGCAGTCAATAACTTCTTTAACAAAATCAATTTAACTTCTATTGGTAGTTTCTTAGGTAAAGTTAGTTCAGCCGTTAGTTCATTAATAGGTTTATATAACTGGGCTAATAAGGCTTATAGTGCAGTCCAAAGTGCATTGAATCTTTCACGCAGTGTTGGGGGTAATACTGGTTTACTTGGTAAAGGGTTAGGATTCAGAAAGAACAGTACATGGGGAGACGTTTTTAGTGACTTTCATTGGTTAACAAGTAACATTGACCCTCTAGGAATAAAAGAACCTACTTCACTAGGTCAAAAAATTCTAGGTTCAAGAAACGGTCAACTGCCATTGGACTTGCAATTCTTCGCAGGTGGTAGGGAAGCAATCAGTAGAGCTGTGAATTCGGTCCAACCTTATGCACGAGCAACCAAAGGAACAACAGCAACACCTGGCATTGGAACACAAGACAACTCACAACAAGACATCAAAATTTACGTACAATCTAGTGCGGACGGTCGTAAAATTGCGAACGAAATTTATAACAAACTAGAAAGAAATGGGGTAAAACTAAACAAGCGTTGATTTATACTAAAAGTAAGCTATACAATAACCATAAGTGGATAAAAAAGGCACGTGAAGAAAAGAACAGGATAGGTCATTGCCAAAAATGTTGGAGTACGGAACACTTAATTTGTCATCACGTTATCCCACTACAATGGAACAATGACATGTTAGAAGTAAACGACTTTGACAAAGAAGTAATAAACGTACCAACCGAAGTTCTTTGCCATAAATGCCACCAAGGGATGGAACGAAGTGGAGATTTAATAGATTACGCCAGAATTATAGCGGAGGGCTTAATATAAGGAGATAAGAAAATGAGTTTAATTCAAGACTGGATAGGTCAAGACAAAGATAACGGCGAAATGATTAAGCTGCTAAAAAAGAAAGTGGCTAAAATCGAACATGAAATAGACTACAAAAAGGCAGAGAAAATCTTTAATTTCATTGAGGAGTTTATGACTTTGCCTAATAACGAACGCTTTAAAATCATACCATATCACAAGGCGGTGCTTACTTTGATGTATTGCACACCTTATCAGATTGACGAGTTTGTTGTAATTGTAGGACGTTCAAATGCCAAATCTATTCTTGATGTAATGATAGCCTTAATTGAACTCTTTTTATTTCCTAAGCCTAATAGCGTCATCGCTTTAATGGCTACTAAAAAAGACCAAGCTGAAAAAATCTTGATGAAGCATTTCAGAGCTATGGGAAACTGTCAAGGTACTGTCATTAATAAGTTTAAAAATCAATTCAAGTTGAACAAAGAACAAATTTTGGTAAAAGATAACTCAATTCTAAAAAGTAAAGGTACAGAGGTTTCTATCTATGCTAGTAACGAGGACACGCTAGATGGCGGACGTGAACAACTTGTTATCATAGATGAGTTCGGGGCATTTAAAAAGAACCCTCTTATCACTATTAGACAGGGGTTAAGAAAAAATAAGGGTACGCTTTTTATTTCTACCACAAACAACGTTATCCGTGGCGGTGCTTATGATGATGAGCTAGAAAGTTGGAAAGAATGGGTAAAAGATGACGATTTCAGTCATTGGGTTTTCTATTATGCTTTAGATGATTATGACGAAGTAAAAGACAGTTCTAAATACATTAAAGCAAACCCCGCTTTGGGCTACACTTTAACACTTGAGGACATTCAAAAAGACTTCATAGGTGCAATTGGTAACCCTGTGAAAATGGCTAAAATTATCACTAAACGCTTTAATTTGTCTATGACTGACAGCACTACAATCTTTACAAAACAAATTGTAGATAAGTGCCTAGTGCCACCATTAGACTTTGAGGGTCGCTTAGTTGCTATCGGTTCAGATTTTTCAGTTCGTGGCGATGTTTGGGGTACTGTGATAGGTTACAGAGAAAACGGACACTATTATTTTAAAGCTATACCTGTCATGCCAGAGAGTGCAGAAGATAAGTTTAAACACTTAGGGGAAACAGTAACACACGAGGGCATAAATAACATGACAGATGAAGCGTGGGACTCTTTTATGAGTGCTATGAACGGTAGTGTTCCTATTGCGTTGAATTATGACCCTAACTATGCCAAGAATTTCATTGATAAATTTGAACAAACTTATGACATTGAATTTTATAACAAAGTAATGCAGAACAGTTTTAAGCTATCAAATACTCTTGAAGCCACACAGAAGCTAATGGAAGAAGGTAAAATTCATTTTGATAGTAAACTACTAGCGGTGCATTTAATGAACGCAGAAACGAAAATAAACGATTTTGGGCTAATGCGTATTATCAAAAAGGGCTATACAGACAAGATTGATTTGGCAGACGCTTTAATTAACTTGATGTGGTGGTTCTTAGAAAGCGAAGAAAGTGAGGACTATTTCATTTAATGGCTATGACAGAAGAAGAAAATAAAAAAATGCTAGAGGCGTTGAAAACCCTAGCTTTTGGAGGAAAAGAAACAAAGACAGTTATCCAGTATAAAAACAACCCTAACGGTCGAAAGACGGAAACAGGGCGAACAGTTACCGAAGTCAATAAACTGCCAGACCGTTCGGCATTGTTGAAATTAATGGAGATTGAGGGTGTTTATATTGACGCAAACGTTAAACTTAAACAGCAAAAAGTGGACGAAGTAAGCACAGAAAAAGAACTAGTTGACTTAGTGGAGGGCTTGGCGATTGAATAAGGCATATACATGGAATGAAAAAACAGGGCTAGACTTTTGTAAGGAATTACCACAATGGAATTTGCTCACACGTTCAAACCTTAGATTTTTAACAGGCGATACATCAGAGGACCCAGACAAGTTTGACGTTGGTTATTACTACAAACTAAACGCTTTAAGTGAAGTATACAGAACTAGCCAGTTCCCTAGTGATTGGCACAGACCTTATAGCTTAGGAATTAGACTTTACAACCCTAAAAACGCTAGTGGAACATGGGGGTGGCAATATTGGACACATTGGGAAAAATTACCATTAAAACCAAACCTCACACAAGGGCAAAAAATGGGCGTTTCAATGCGTTTAGCTAATTTTGGTAGAAAACCCTTAGACTTCACTTTAAAACTCTTCTACGGCAATTCTGTGGTTGGTGTGGGTACTTATACAGTTGAACCATGGCAATACACTTTTGTTAGTGAATTAGTTACGCTAAACAATACGGAAACGACTGGAAAGTTAGGTCTAACTGTTGAATTAGATAGCACAGGAGAAGAGGAACAAATCGGCTTGTTTTTCCCTAAGATTGAAATGGACAAGGTAACACCATACGTTACAACAGAAGAAGAATATAACTATTTTAAGAGTCAAGACATGGCAGATTCGCGGCCTGTTTACACAGGGTATTCTGATTCAGATAGTAACGATTTTAGAGATTACGTTTGGGGTGGACAACTGAACGATGAAAGCTATGAGCTATTTGGCGGAGATACAAAACAGAATGCAGTATGGTGCTATTCTCGTCCTCTTAATCAACGTGTATTGATTGGAATTGATTCTGACACGTATACCAACGCAAGTGGTAGAACAGTTAATTTTCACGTTTTAAACGGTTCTAAGAGCGTGTTTGACATGACAGGGAACACTTTATATCCTGAACAGTTTCAAGACGCTAGACAAGCCTTTGACAGCATTGGGAACGATTGGGCAACAATACAAGAACCGTTGTATGTAGTGGACCAAAACACAGCGATTGACCCAGTAGCAGGAGAAATGGCTAACGTATGTATAGAGGGTTACCACTATCCACAAGCAAGCGGAGGTTATAGAGTTGACGAAATACCACGTTCAGCAATTCTAAACGTTGGTTACTCTTTAGGTTCTTTCTACGTAAACGAAGATTCTAGCAAAGAAGTTGAAGTCATGCGTTCAAGGGTTGGTGTAACACCTCCTAAAGTGTTTGGAGAGCCAAGTTATAGCGGTATGAATGACTGGATGACTACAAACGGACTACCAAACGGACTAATCATGCGACCTTGGAGAGTTAGAATGGTAGACACAGAAACGAACCTCAAAGCAATCAAGGGTATTTCAATCGGTTGGAATGTTTCTTTGTTCCAAAAATATCTAGCAACAGACCACATGAGTGAGGACTGGTTCAGAGGTTATGACAACAAGCGTACTAAGGCAATACCAGACCGTGTTCTATTCATCAATGACAAACAAAAAAGAGCGTGGCTTTATAAGTACAACCCTACCAAATCAGCATGGGAACGTTCGGTAGAATACACCATACCAGATTCAGACACGGCACTATTAAAGGCTTGGACCATTGTACCAAAAGACGGTGCAATGAACGGTCATATAGTTTTCACAGACAAAACTAACGTTGAAATGCTTCAAAACATTCGACCTAACTGGTTAGACTATGACGAGTTCACTCCTAAGGTGCAGTACGATGAAGTTAAGTATAACCCTCAAATGTTCACTAACTTGTACAATACACGCTACCAATGGTGGGGAATTAAAGACGAAAACCCACAAAATCAGTCTTATGGTCCTTGCGTTCCGTATGAAATGGACTTTATGACAGGACTATGTAAATTAGAAAGGATATATGAATAAAATGTTTTCATGGCTAAACTTTGAAGAGTTGCTAATTTATAACCCTATTGAGCTTATTAACCCTAGTAAAGACACGATAAGCGTGGCAATGAGTAAAAAGCAATATATAGAGTTTTTCAGTAATAAATACACTTATAACGGTGTATATTATGACGAAGAAATGGACTTCTGTTTATTTTATTATGCTGACCCCTTACAGAGCTACAAAGAGGGCGATATGTACGCTCAAGAGTATATTGATGTAGAAATGAAAATATACCGTGTAAAATGGCTGTGTAACGTTTCTATTAATCGTTTTAACTATAACTTTAACTTGCTAGATGGTACTAAAGACTTTAGTGGCGATTGGCCAACCATTGGAGCGTGGACAGATGACGGAACATATAAAGGTCTAACTGTTAAGAGAAGAAGCGACCAATGGGGCGGTATATATAAGTATTTTTCAGCACCTAAAGACGGAGTTTATACCTTTTCGGCTTACATTAAGGGCTCAGGAGATAATGCTAACGTACACAGATTTGTAGACTGTTGGGACATAAATGGCAATCAAAAATTGTTAGATGTTAATGATGTGTTTATGGGAAACAACTTTGATTGGAAAAGAGATTCTTTCACTTTAAACTTAAAGAAAGGCGACAAGCTAAACCCTAGGCACGAAATAGCAGGTTCAGGCACTTTGTGGACGGCAGGGCATAAATGGGAGGAGGGACCTTTTGCCACTCCTTACATGCCAAGTGAAAGCGAAGCGACAAGCGTTGATTTTCCTAAGTGGAACGTTTCAAAGACTGAAATGGTAGTAAATGCCAAAACTAAGACGATTACAACCGTTTTAAATGGTGCTTTAGCTAAATGCACGAAAGACAAAAATATCACAGGTTGGGGCAACCCAAACCCTAACGCAAGTTATAAATATCAACAACCGCAATATTCTTTAGATATTGGAGTAGGTGATTTTATCATAAGCGGTTACGGTTTGAGAGGACTAAAAAATGGATAGTTATTTAAACGGAAGAAAAGTAGATGTATTAAACCCTTTAGACTTAATCGGAGTAGGTCGCCATAAGTTAGAAATACAAGTAGACAAGAAAAACTACTGGAACATGTTCAAGGAACAGATTATAGTACCAACACCACCAAATAACGGTGTAAATAACTTATTTAGGGGTGGAGAGATTTTACCTAGTGAGGTGTATAACGATAACTGGTATAAAACTTGGGCTTTTTATGCTTTTGGTGGTCAAAGTACCATAGAACGTAAAAATGATTTATACCCTCAAATGACTTATTTCAAGTTTGCAAACAATACAGGTATAGCTGACGTTGTTTCAAATCAGTTTGAAAGAGAAGTAGAACTAAAACCAAACACAAGATACACTTGGCAATTCAACGCTAGAAAAATAAAAGGCGATATGCTTACTTATTTCGGTGCTGGTGGTAGTTCCTTAGTTGATGACGCTAAAAATGTCACAGTTGACGGACAAACAGGTTTAAGACTTGGTGCAGACTTGTTTTATAACTGGAGTGATAAAGCAGTCACAGACAGTTGGGAATTGCATTATATTTCTTTCACTACTGCTTCAACGCTTCCGAATTCTAAAACCTTTCGCTTTAGAATGACTGATAACAGTGAATGGCATGTAAAGAATATACAAATCACAGAGGGCGAAGGACCTAAACCGTTCCAATTGTCAGAAGCAGACAGATACAAATATACACAGTATCAAATGGATAAAGGGCACAGAGAGGTATATCCTAACTTTGGCTTTTATTACAGCGAAGAGTTTGACTTTTGTTGTGCTTATAAAGTCAATATCCATTCAGGTTTTGAAACTGTTGATTTTAACCCTGTTGAACAGAGTTATACAATTAGATGTGAGGTTGAAAACTTTGCTCAAATATTAAATCCAGTTAAAGAATATTATATTAAAGTGCCTAATAGTTGTACTTTTGATAATAGTATACTAATGAACCCTACAACAGAAAGAGGAGGTAATTACTTATTAGAATGTAAAGCTAAAGGGTTGCACTTACAAGTGTTTGAACAACCTGACGGAGATTATAGCAGGAGTCAGAATAGAAAAGTATATTCCAATATGTACGATAATCTAAGTACAAAAACATGGAACGTTTATGGTGGATTCGTATATACTGGAGAACTACAAACATACCAATTAGAAAACTAATAATAAAGGAGAAAGAAAGATAATGATTGAAACATTGAAAGCGATTGGCTTAGTTGTATTTATGCAGTTACTTAGTTTAGCACTAGAGTTTATAGAAACAGGTACATTAAAACCTAGTGTTAGAAAAAGAATAGCAGTAGAGTTAATTGTCCTATCTGTTTATATTGCAGGTATGACAGTCTTTAAAGGTATGATTAGTGATGAACTAATATCATTGGTTGGAACTGTATACTTAGCAGTAGTAGTTAGTCATTTATATAAGTTCTTAACTAATAAGAAAGGAGAAATAAACGGAGGAAATAAAGAAGAATAGTATAGTAGTAGTAGTATAGTAGTGTATATAGTATGATAGTATAGCATGGCATGGACTGATAAGTTAAAATATTAGTCTTTGTTATGCTTTTTTGTTTTAAATTTTTGTTCAAGTTCTTAGGGGGTGTGATATAAAAGGGGTGGGTTTTCTAT
>OBWY01000794.1_pt1 | contig 22086 bp, 38 predicted proteins | sample 1538081 | NCBI WGS metagenome assembly OBWY01 (sample SAMEA2580089, study PRJEB22360) | human gut metagenome | biome: human gut; feature: human-associated habitat; material: faeces | place: Denmark | collected 2008/2010
AGGTAAATAAGTCGACAACCCGGGTAGAACCCCCCCATCCCTGCCGCTTCTCTCCCTCGCCCTGCAGGTAAGCCCGCTTGCTGGCCGTCCGGATGGCCATGTCGGCATAATCTGCCAGGGTATGACGGGCACCATTGGCATACTCTACACAGTTAAGGCCCCGTGAGAGCATATCCCTGGTAGCCATGTCCACTGCCTTCTCGTAGGTTCCTGCACCGGTATTGGCATAAACCTGGGCATTGAAGATTGCCTTACGATAATCATCGTTAGCTTTACGCAGGACAGCCGTCTCCGCCGCTTCCATGTCGTGGGTAGTGGCCTCGATCAATGCTTCCAGCTTCCGGTCATTCAGTTTAAAAAACTCGGCGGTGGCACCTTTGCTGATTTTCCTGGCTGGAAATCCTTTGCGGATGGCGTTCAGTATCTGGATTTCCTGCTGCATGTTCCCACGCTGCCTGGACATTCTGATAAGCTCACCCATCTCGTTGTTGAGATTCCGAAACAGCTTTCCATACCGTTTTCGATTCTCCCGCTTGTACTTCTCCAGGGCCTTTAGTTGTTCGGCCTGCCACATGGACCACTCAATGCCTTCCTTCGTTTCCTCGGCACGGTGGCGGTCCATGTTCCGTATCATAGACTTGATAAGTTCATCCTCTATGGCCTGGAAGGCAGCACCTATATCATACTCATTATGTTGCACTCATCAGCGCCCCTTCCGCTCCAGGCGTGCCTCCTTCTGACAAATACACTCCCTTATTTGCATACACCTTGAATCCCTGCGCCTTGAATTGCCGTGTCAACGCCTTGAGCTGGGTCACGCTGCTGCATTTATCGCAACGCAGTTCCGCGTACCCCTGCTTCTCAATTGCGTAGATACCCAGTGGTACCTGTTCCTTTGCCACCTGCAGCAGTCCCTGGTACTCCTTCTGGCTCATCTGATACAGACGGTTCATTACCTTGACCTTCATCTGGCTTTCCTCCCTTCATGTTAAGTTGAAAACTGCCAGCAGCCGTATTGATTCCGGGTTCTTCCACTTTCGCAATGCCCTGCTCCGCTTTCAGCCTGGCAATTTCCTCCTGCTTCCACTTCTCGTCCTTGCTATCACCATACAATTCCTCCACCTGAGCCTCGATGCTCATCATTGGAACGCCGGGACGGGCCTTGGCCAGGGTCTCCACCTGGCTCTCAAAGGATGGGTTTGCATACTCACCGAAGGGGATATCCACTTTGACCTCCTCCACCCCCTTACCATGAAGGATATTGCAAGCGTTGATTGCCGCGCTGACCAGCTCCGGAAGAGTCTCCTGCAGAGCCTCCACAATAGCATTCCGGGTGTACAGGGTAGCTTTTTCCTTTTCGCGCTGCGCTTCGGCGTTGTCCAGCTTCTTGACATCAATCCCCAGAGTGGATGGGCTGATAACGCCCTGCAGGCACAGGTCCAAAGCTGTACAATAGGACGCCAGATAACTATCGTGGGGGATAGTTGGCTGCACCACATTGACCTTGTTATCTGCATTCTCTGACATATCATTATCAGAAGCAAAATATCGGTCGTCAAATGGGTTCGGCCGGATGACCTTCCCTGTCTCCGGGTCGTGTGGCACCAGGCAGTCCGGTATGTACGTCTTGGCCCGACCAGCACGCAGCGCATCCATCCACTGAGACCATGCCTCGTCGAAGGCATCGAAGCTGTCCAATTTGCCATCAAAAATAGAGCCTCCGCGGCTCTCATATTTGGTAGACTCGTATATCTGCAGTGGCACGGCCAGGATGACTGTGTCGTCAAATTTCGTATCCTTGATTCCCTTCGTTGCCTCTATGGCACCCATATCCACCTGCGCATCTCCCTTATACAGTTCGTTGCATATGTATCCATAACCATAGTGCTCATACAGGATATACTGCTGGCTCCGCACCGTATACGGTGTTTTAAAGACTACCTCTTTCAGGCGCCCACGCTCCTTGACAATCTCAATCCGTTCTCCCGGGTACCATTCTAAAATTGGATACTGGCTCAAGGCCGTATCGATGGTCACCTTGTAGGCACCGTCGCCGATATACAGCACCTCTTTCAAGGATTTCTCCAAAGCCTTGCGGAACTTGTTCTCCTTCTCAATCTCCTTCCAAAGCTGCTCCTGAGCTGGTGAATCAAAATCAAAGTCGTTCATGTCAGCTAGGACAATGGCTACCAATATCCGGATGATGAGTCCCGGCAGGCCCGTGTGAATCTTACGCATCTCCATGCCCGATGTGCACCTGGACGCCCAGAACTTATATTTGTCCGCCCACTCCGGGTTCTGGCTGTACATCTGTTCCAGCTCGCTGCTATCTCCCCGATACCAGATGCGGTTCCGGATGGCATTCAGCTCGAAGTCCATTGTTTCCTGTATCTGAATGCTGTAAGGGTTCGCCGGCGTGACGTTTAACCAGCTCCGGATTCCCCGTTTAATATTTTCACTCAATTTCTGTGTCCACCTCATTTCTTCTCACCCTCCTCTTGTTGCTATCTACATCCAGCTCCTTTATAATATAAATACAGGTGTGCCAGCACCAAATACAGAAGAAAGGAGTTTGCCTGCATGCGAAGATATAATTCCCCTTTTAATGGCAACCGTTATGTATTAAATAAAGCCACCGGCGAGATACATGACCTGGATAATGAAACACCCCAGTGTCAAATTGATGAAATTAACCATCAAAATGTATTGAACTGCGTCAGCTATGAAGATGCTGCATTAAGAGCAGCCTTTTTGTCTATCAATGGTGCAAACGGTTGCTACTATTGCAATCCATCTAAAGATAATGGATAATTGCCGGATTCAGCTATAGACCTAATTGTCTGTAGCTGTTTCTCTGTTAATTCTTCTGATAAAAACTCTGTCATATCGTCCGGACTTTTCTTATCACGCAGGATGTCAAAAATCAACGCAGAGTATTCGCTTACTCCGTTGACTGCTCTAAGAGCCTCAAATCTTGTCATCTATTTTCCTCCTCAAAACCTATCATTTTCTTGTATGGAATCCATCCATACTGCGATGCATTAATTGTATGGTCATTCCTGTCCTCTGGCTTATCCTTATCCTCATCCCAACTATATCGGTCCATCTCTTCCAGGTGCTCCGTGCAGGTATCTACTACCAGGTAACACCCCTGCTGGATCCATCCAAGCTGCAGCTTGATACGGTCGATAATCTCAACCCGTTTGTATGCATCAAAGAAGTTATATAAGCTGCCATGCAGCCGCTTGTACTTGCGCAGCTCTGTGATGGTTGCCTGGTCCGCGCTGTCGATGAAGACATCCTTTGCAAATCCCCATACCTTCCGATTCCGCTCCATGAACTCTACAAACTTGACCGCGGTGTCTGACGGTGCCAGCGGAGTAGACAGGTCCGCATTGCTGTAAACCCTCTCGGCCAGGATGATGAGCTTACGGTCTTCCGTAATGCCCTGGAAAAGCATTGCGATAGTGTCAGGCGATTTACTGGAATAGGATGTATCGAGGCCAGCCGTGAACTTTTTGAACTTTATCTTTCCGGTGGCAACCTGCTGTTTTACCCAAGCTGCTGCAACCACATGCTTCTTCCGGTCAAAATTCGGGAAGATTAGGCCGGTTGCCTTACCGCGCAGGCCTTGTATCTTGTTCTTCCATATCTTTGTTCCTTTCGGCGTGTTCGTCATAATCTGCTGCAGCTTCTCAGCAGACAAGCCCAGGTTATGGGCAAAAGAAAAGAACCAGTGCACCCATCCGGGCTTTGGTTCCTCTCGTAATTCCTCTATTATTTCCTGTGGTGTCTCCGTCTCCCACTCTGGCAGCGGCCGGGAGCAGTTGATGTACTCCTTATAGACATCCAGGCCAGGGTCATCTGGGTTAAGTGTCGCCATCAGATAGTCACATCGCATGGCAGCCTCTCGCACAAAGTCTATGTCGGCTGTGTTTATCTCGTCGATGTACAGGCAGCCATACTGACCGCCCAGGGCATCCTTCCACTTGCGCTTGTTGCCATAGCCGACAACAAAGATAATCTTATCACCGCCGGATGTGTGGAAGAGGATGTGGGGCATGTTATAACCACCGCCGCCATTACCCTTGTACTCAACCAGCACGCCAAAGTCATCCAGGATACCCAGGTCCTTCTGGATGATATTTTTCTCGGCGGCGCCGGTATCATCCGATGCCAGGATATGCAGCTTCTTCGGTGACTCGGCCACTTTAAGCATAAACTTGAACAGCCCCACCGTCGTCTTTCCGGCTGCCGTTGTCCCCTCCAGGAACTCCACCGGTGCGTCACAGCGAAGAAATGCCTTATACTTTTCCGACAGCAGCAGGCGCTCATCACTCACTATCCATCACCTCGCATCTGCTGTAGGAGGTCGTCCAATTTAGTCTTCTCTGTGTCAAGACCACCTGACAGCTCCACCTTATCCTTGAACATACCAAGGTGCTTACCCAGGAGCTCCAAGGCCTTGAGCTTGTCGGCCATCTTATATTTTCTAATATACCCGACAAACTCTTTGTTCTCGCCGGCCCCTTCATAGGCTTCCATCACGTCCAGGCCGGCAATGCACGCCACCGTCTCGCCGTCCAAACCGGTAATATCCAACGGTTTTCCACTATCATCAAACAGCTTCCTGATGTCAAAGAACCCTAATTTCGCCAGTTCCTGCAGCACCCTGTCCTGGGTAATCTCAGTACGCTTCTCGCGTTCCTTCATACGTTCATCAATATAGGCTACAACGTTAGTATTTGTTAGTAATTTACTTCCATTTACCCTTGCGGACTCATCCTTCTTGACCTTCGGATATGCCACCTTGTAGGCCCTGGTGGCATTAAGGTCAATTAGGTATTCATCCGCAAATATTTTCTGTTTTGGCGTCAATGCCATCTGGGCTCACCTCCTTTTGGGTATAGAAAAAGAGCCACGGGTGGGTGGCTCATACTAATTTGTCCGTAAAATATAACTCTACATAATTTTTTCAAGATACCATGTAACTTTAGATACAAAGTTTTGTCTCTGTAGAGAACTTTTTATTAAATACACAGTTAATTCATCTCCCAACATTGGGGACGCTTCTATTAATGTTTCCAATTTACTTGTTCCTTTTATGATACCCTCATCAGTGTTTAATTCAAAGGTATTTTGACGTATGTTTATGCCAGTCAATATTCCCTTTTTCATTACTTCCTCATTTGAAATATTTTCAATACTGTCCAATATATAGATTATATTATCAATTTTCTTATGTTGGATATCATAACATCTCATTTCAGCTGAATCATTTATCCACTTCATTTCAATGTTTATACCTTCGGTTTTTAACTCCTTCAACCATTTTTTATAGTGTGCAATAGTTCTATTTCCGTAGGGTAAAATTTGAAAAATCAATTTTTCTGAATCTTCACTATTCTCCAAAATGTTAAACAGGTTCTGCACTACCGCTCCTGTTTCTGTAGAATTTTCTGTCAATTCCATTTGTTGGCAATCTTTCTCTAACGTAACACCAAAAGAACCAGCAAATACACCTGTTACCTTAAAATCCGTCGCGATTTTGGCCTTATCTGTAAATTTTCCCCTTGTTGCAATAGAGCCCTCTGAAAATGTTGCTATGCTTTCAATCATCTCTTGAAAACCGCTTAAAACTGAAATCAATATTCGGTTTGAAATTTTTCCATGCTCAACAGACTCTCCATAAAGTCTTAATGATAATTGTTCCTTCGCTTGTGCTTCTAAAATATGCGTTTTTTCATTGTTCAATTTATCAAGTCTTCTATTAGTTTCCTCTAACATAAATTTGGCGATATCAGATAACCTGTCGCCAGATTCCATTATAGACTCTATTTCAAATCTTGTTTCTTCAATTTTTCGATTAATAGAATTAATGGCATCCATTGACATCTGAATCGCCTCCTTTCAAATATTTATCAATTTCTACAGATGATAAAACCATTATTCCTTTAGGCCTATCGGCTCTATCAAATCCAAATTGCCCACGCCAGTAATTTCTCTGATTAATAGCTCTATTAAAATCTACAGGTGAGAGCCTGCTTCGATATTTTTCCTGAACTGCTAATGCGCAATATGCATCTATATTATTAATATTTCTAAGATTGCTCCAATAAGGTGATATCTTTATAAAATCTTCCAACTCTAGAAATATAATAATATCAACATCGTTAGGATTAACCTTTTCTGTTACAAAGCTTCCATCTACCCATATTTCATGTATATTATATGAATTAGATAATTTCCCCACAAAATTTATAAAACAATCAAAAATTTCCTGTCTCCTCTGTGAAGAAGGAAATTTATCTACAAACGTCTGTTTAAATTCTGTTACAGTACAACTATGTAATCCAGGTTCAATCATTCCATTTTCATTGAACTCCAATAGTATTTCCCTCCTACAGTACTCTTATATATGTAGTATAGGATTTTTTTCACAAAAATACTATTGACATTTTAAATAATTTTTGTATAAAAATTTTGTTTGCTATTAATTTTTCTTAAAAAGAAAAGCACCTATCCCACGACAAGTGCTTTTCAAGAAATATATTTTACCCATAGAGCGGTAGCATCCGGAATCGAACCGGAATCCAGGGCGCGACCCTGTCCACCTGCCGTTGGTGGGATGCTCCACACATTACCGGGTCTTCCCCGGTATGCACCAGATCTGCGTGTCTGGCTGACGGGTATCTTTCGGGCCGCACAGCAGCCAACTGGCATGATACCAACCAAGGGCCCTTTCGTGTCACCTAACCGCCGTTTTCTATCCGATTTGAGAAGCCATGAAGAAAGCGGTAAGAACGTCGGCTTCTAATCGGCCACCAGGCTTTTACACGCTGGCGGCCGTATGGGGGAGGGGCCTCCGGCATTTAGCCTTTTGGCCTAATTGTATCTTATCACGAACTTTCCGAATAATCCGAACTATTTTAGGTGATATCCATTTCCTTTAGATATTTATCTCGAATCATCAGTCTCGGATAATCTGGACTCTTGCTGTATCCTGTCTTAGCTGCTATCCTGTCCCAAGTCATCCCATCCTGATAGAACATCCGGAATACGCATCTTGTCTGCCCGTCCTCTATGGCCTCAATCCATTTTTCGACCGCCTTGACCTTGGCCTTTTTCCCATCCAACACCTTCTCGCGTCGCTCTCTCAGTTCCCAATCAAATCCTACTACACTTTGCGGCCTTGCCTCCCCGGTCCGGTAATCAAATATCGTGCTGTTATCAAAACCATTATCCCCCTGCAGCATCTCTACCAGCTCCAGCTCCAGGAGAGGTATTTCCCGCTTCAGGCGCCGGTAATCATCCAGCAGCTTCCTGGTTATCTTAATTCCCACTGGCACCACCCCCATTAATCAATATATTTCCGACCGTTCCGTTGCATCATTAGGATCTGCACGTATGTAATGGATGTCCCGCAGTTCAGTGTCAGCAGATGGGGATACTTTGCTGTCACTCGGCCACGCATCATTGGCCTTACTCCGTTTCCCTGCTCATTTTTCCATGCTGGGTCTGCTACAGTAAACGCATCACCTATTTTAACCCGGTTCCTGCACTTATCTACATCTTTGGAAAAGATGGCCCCCATCCGTGCAAGTTCTATTTTATCTCTGTTACGCTTCATCGGCTTCTCCTTTCTGGCTTGTCCCGCAGCCCGGGAACCGGACATAGCACCGTGTAACAATACGCCGGCATCACCGCCGACCAGGTCTCCGGCCGCGGCCCCTTCTGGATGGATGCCCGACGGCGCCGCTGCTCTGCCACTTTTATGTAATCTGATTTACTCGTTGCAATCCCTCCCTCTTTGCTCTGCTAAATGTCAATTTTCCAAATCTACTGTTGGCATAGCTTTTACTATGCCGATCAGTTTTATATAGCCTACATGGGCCTCCATCAACATATCCTTATCTACTTTATGCTTTGCTCGATTAAAATCACGATGACAAGTCTCGGCACGTGATTCCAACTCCTCAATTAAAGTATCCGCATCAATCAGTCGCATTCCACACCTCCTTTAAATCCTCATTTAGTCTTTTTTTATAACTGTCATTTCACGAGTCAATACGCCTACTTCTTGTCCTTCACAGTTTACAAAATAAATGTTGCCACCTTCTCGATTTGTCCGCTCTTTAACCCTTATAACATCGTATTCCTGGCCTACCGCCGGGCTTGGGCTCGTTGGTACATGCATTATAATTTTTATCCTCATTTTATTCTTGTATGATGTTTATAGAAGCAAAAACAACATATTCCTTTCATTTTTCTTGAACTGTGGTTTAATACATTCAGATACTGTGGACTTTTGATTTTATCCTGTAGCTTGACTACTCAACAGGAGTGTATTGCCGCTACTTTTATCTGAATTGTTTATAGCTGGATGTTGCCGGAGTGTTTCACTCTGAGTACTTATTTCAATCAAGTCTACGATGATAATCGTTGGTGGATATCACGGTATCGGACTTTATGAAAGGGAGGTACAACCTCATGATTTACGTAGGCATTGATATTGCCAAACTCAACCATTTCGCCGCTGCCATTTCTTCGGAGGGCGGGATACTCATCGAGCCGTTCAAATTCTCAAATGACTATGATGGCTTCTATCTGCTGCTTTCTAAACTGGCACCACTTGACCAGGACAGCATCATCATTGGTCTTGAATCAACGGCACACTACGGTGACAACCTTGTCCGTTTTTTGATAAGCAAGGATTTTAAAGTGTGTGTTCTCAATCCCTTATCGACTTCGGCTATGCGTAAAAATAATGTACGCAAGACGAAGACCGACAAAGTCGACACATTTGTTATTGCTAAAACCCTTATGTTGCAGGATCCTTTAAGGTTCATCTCCTTAAAGGATCTGGATTACATCGAACTCAAGGAACTCGGCAGATTCCGACAGAAAACCGTGAAGCAGCGCACCCGTTTAAAAATACAGCTGACTTCCTACATGGATCAGGTCTTCCCGGAACTACAGCACTTCTTTAAGTCCGGTGTGCATCAGAATTCTGTCTATACGCTCCTTAAAGAAGCGCCGACACCGAATGATATTGCTTCTATGCATATGACTCATCTCACTCATCTTCTCCAAACGGCTTCCCACGGTCATTTTGGTAAAGATACGGCCAGAGGATTAAGAATTCTCGCACAGAAGTCTGTCGGTATCCATGACAGTTCCTTATCTATTCAAATAACTCAGACCATTGAACAGATTGAGTTATTGGATAGCCAGTTATTCCATACAGAGCTTGAAATGGCAAACCTTGTCACCTGCCTCCACTCTGTGATCATGACCATCCCGGGCATTGGGACTACCAATGGCGGGATGATACTTGGTGAGATTGGCGATATCCATCGCTTCCCTACACCGGGCAAATTGCTTGCATTTGCCGGATTGGATCCGTCTGTTTATCAGTCTGGTAACTTCCAGGCCAAGAAGACCCGGATGTCCAAACGAGGCTCGCGTGTTCTTCGTTACGCTCTCGTAAATGCAGCACATAATGTCGTAAAGAACAATGCGACTTTCAAAGCTTACTACGATGCCAAGAGAGCCGAAGGCCGGACTCACTATAATGCCCTTGGGCACTGTGCCGGCAAACTTGTCAGGGTCATATGGAAGATGCTCACTGACGAAGTGGAATTTAACCTCGAATAAGAGGTCTGCATACCAATATCGATAGATTTTGAAAAAGCACCGTTAGGGAGCTTTATTAGAGTTACCCTTCTTTACCATCGATTAGAAAAATGAATTTTCGCCTAATTTATACTTGACTTTTCATAGCTGGTCTCCTTCCAGAAATGTCAATTAAAAAGCTACAGGCAAAACAGAATGAGATTACATCCAAAATTACATCTAACATCTCTTCACTCCTCTAAATCCTCATTTTGCTTATTAATACTCAGTCAATTCCAGTTTCAATTGCGCCTCGTCTTTATCTCCAACAGGCTTATCAGACATCCACCAGTCAAACCATTCCTGGGCGGTCTTCCCAAAATTAAAAATTCTTAATCCAGCAGCTTCCCTTGCCTCTATCATCCTTCCAAATGTTCTTATATACTGCTCTTTATACTTCGGCCATCGTGCAAAATCTCTTTCACGTCCTGCTTTCCTTGCCATCGGGCAACCTATACACCCCAGGCGGTCAAATCCTTCACAATATAGACAACACTGCTCCAACTTCCAATAATGACTATAATCCCATATATTTTCACCATACCAATTAACAATGGGATTTAGTCTTTTTCTAAATTGGCATAACATACTTCAAACGTCCTACGGTTATCATCATCGTCAAATGGCATAATTATGTTTCTTTTCCCTTTTGGGGTTGCTATTTCTAATTCATCTCTATTGTTCGCTCGTTTTCGGCTCTCATGTTTCCTCACCCCAAATGAGAGTATTGCATTTCCCTGTTCCTCAACCCTACGTTCTTTCAGCTCTTCACAGCAATATCTTGCATTTCTTAACGGCGGAATCCTACGCTTAATCATAAGATTCCACATTGATATCCTGTATCGCACATCATATGTGAGATATCCTGTATCTTTATATTCTTGGAAATTTTTCCTCTGAAAGTATATTAATTCCGGGGGGTCTATTCCGGTAATGCTATGCATATAAAAATGCTTAACTCCGGCCCTACGGAACAAATGCCCCAGAACGCGGCTATCTTTTCCCTCGGAAGTACAAACACAATAACCCCTTGGGTCGTTCTCTACGGCCAGCATCTCATAATACTGAATCATTTTAATTGCTTCATCATCTGGCGCACCCTTAAACAAATCCATCTGGTATGTCATTCCTGTGTCATCCAAATTTATTTCCATCTGGTTATCACATTCATAATTATCAAAAACTTCTAATCCCATTTTTTAAAGGAGCCTGGATATCCTTTTGCGCGCGCGGCTCCGGCCTCCTTCCTCTAAATCCTCAATTTGCCTGCTTCAGCAATATTGCTTTATAACATTCAAGTGCATCTAAAATCGTTCCTTTACATTCATCCGACCATCCGATACAGACAAGTTGTTTCCGCGTCTCTTCTGGATTATCAGTCTTTTGCGTCGCGTGTTCGATTCCGTTAACAAACACTGTAGCACGGCTAATCTTCGGATGTAAAACGGTGTTATACTCCTTTATTGTCATAACTTCTCCTTCCGAAAATCCTCAATTTACTCCAAACACCTTAATTTTCCCCTTGGTAATAAACCCTCTTTTAGTACGATATCGCTTTACGTGCGTCTCATATTTTATTCTGTTTTCTCCGTTTTCAAGTTCTTTCACAATACGCTGTTCTAAATCCATCAAATCTGCTCCATCACCAGTGATGACAATTTCCGCTACTTTCATTCTCACAGTTTTCTATTCCTCCTCTAAATCTTCAGTTTTCAAACACTCCCATGTTCTCTGTTTCCAGTTATATTTCCAGTTTACATCATCAAAAAGATGATACTTTTTACATTTTACACACCATTGCACCTTTCTCATCTGGCACCTTCCTTCCGAAAATCTTCAAATTTCTGGCAATGGAGGCATTCGCCCACATGACCGATTCTTCCAGTTTTGTCATGGCAAGGGATTTCTCCCGGCTTCCTGGGCACATGTCATCAATCAAGTATGCCAGTTCCTTCGCCTTACCTCTGATGGCCTCGTATTTCTCCTGTTGCCCTTCTTTCGGGCTATGATACATAAAATTGTTCTCGATCTGATTATTCATATTTCCTCTTTTCTCCGACACTCAGCAGTCGGCGGCTAAATCTTCAATTTCTCGCAAGATTGCCTCGCAGGCATCGTCCCATCCTCTGGCATAATCATCCGCCCCGTCGCATCCCGATATACTGGCGACGATCTCCCTCACCCTTCGGTAATCTGCTTTTCCATACCACATCCCCGGTACTCGCAGCGCCCGCGGCGCTCCCTGCATGGCATCCGTCTCCAGCTCTCCATCAGCCAGCATCTGTGTCACGTATCCGTTGATAACAGACTTGCACCGGCCCACGGCCTGTCCTATCTCTTGCATCGTCGGAGGATAGCCATGCAGAGTGATGTAATCAATAACTGCCTGCTTAATCTGGTTACGTATCTCCATTTTTCATCATCTCCCATACCATCTTGTCATAGTCATAGCCGTGTTCTTCCAGGTTGTGAAAGCGGTTCTTGCTTTTGGCGGTCGATTCCTGCCTCCTGCTCCCGTTGGCGGTCAATTCCTGCCGCTGGGTCCGTGCCCAGTTTCGCACGGCTGCTTTCCAGTCCTTCATTTTATTTTTTCCGATCATCCAATCCTTTGCCGTGTAAAAGTCAATAAAGCGTTCAGCGTCTACGCTATAGCCCTGTTCCTGACAATACCCCCTTACGTCTTCTGGTGTGGGTGGTGCGAAGCGCACAGCCCTTTTACTCTCTTTGTCTTTCTCTTTTACTTTTTCTTTCTCTTTTACTTTCTCTTTTTCTTTAGGTTCCGGTTTGGTTACTGTTTGGTTATCGTTTGGTTTTTCTTTGGTTATTGGTTGGTTGTCGCCTGGTTCTGGTTCGGTTTTTGGTCTGCCTCCTTTGGTGCCATTCTGATACCGTTTATTATTGGCATCAATCTGTGGCTTTACGAGACAATAAATGGTTTTTTCTATCCCGGATGTCTCCGGCTCCTTCCCGTCCAGACCATACTCCATAATCGCCTTAAAGCATTTTGCAAGCTCGGCATCCGACAACTCCTTTATGGCGTCGTAAAAACTCCTGTAAAAAACAATTCCGTCTCGCATCATCCACCGCCCATCCGGCCGAACATACTAATCTGCCCAGGCACTCCCCTGCTCCTCGCGCCTCCTGCAAACCTCCTGGCGCCTCTCTGGGACATCCGGATGCTCTTAACCCGCTTGTCCTGCCTGGCTGCCCATCGACTCGCCTCCTGACGTCCTTCCGGTGTCGTTGGCGGCAGATAGTACCCCCGGCCGTCGTCCTGTGTGAGGATAGGATAATCCTGCCGCAGGGCCTCAATCGCCCGCCTCAGGCTGCGATCCCCGCACCGGAGTTTTTGACACAGTTCCTGGCGGGTCTGGGCGTTCTCACGGCCGATTCCCAGGGCGTTGTATACGCTATATGTAAATACTTCAAATTCGTTCATGTTCTCGCCTCCCCTCCGGAGGATACGGGCGGCCTCGGTCTGACCGCCCGTTACACTTAAGTGGCATTGTATCGTGATATACTAACCATAAGTGCATGATGGTTGATAGTTGCTATGTAAAGCCTTCCGGCACTACATCTTTGTTATATTTTCAAAGTGGCCAAAGTCCTCTGCATCTACGGTCTGATATTTCTTGATTCCGTAAACCTTATACCGTTCCATAAAACGGACGTTCCCCAGGCTATGAGCCTGTGTGTGGTGTTCCCGGCACAGCGCGATAATATCATTCTCGCTGTCGTCGAAATTCCGACGGTCATTTCCCATCCCGATTGCGTCCACATGGTGGATATCGGCCGGGCGGCCGCAGATGCAACACCGCTTATGCCGAATGCACTGGATCAGGTAGGCGTTGATATCATCCGTCCGCTTCAATCCGCTCTCTGTGAGGATAATCCCACTTTGCAGACAGACATCCATCAGAAAATTGATAAACTCCCGTGCCGTCGTCATGGAGCAGTTGGAGAGGCTGAAGTAATCACTCCCCGTCCTTTCGATGTACCCATATTTCATCCACTCTTTCGTGGCCTCTGGTGGGTCTCCAATATACTCGCTGATGTCTCTCAGCGTGGCATATATCTTCTTACGCTGTTCGATGGAGATATGGCGGCCATCATCCAGAATCACTTCTGCGTGGCGGATATTCTGGCGTTTGATAATGTATCGGATATCCTGGGGAAGATGGACCAGCAGGTCAACACCGTCCCCGGCCGCCCGATAACCGGTTATATCGGTGAAGTAATTCATGCTTCTACCTCCTCTTTAATTCCACGGCAGCCCACAGTCATCATCCGGCGGGATCGTCTCGGGATCTGGTTCTTTTTTCTGCACTTTATCCGGCTTCTCCCGTAGCTGATTCATGGCATCTTTAAATTGTTCCATGTTCAAACGGGAGAGCTGGCCTACCTTGTAGTTCGTGCATATGCTTCTCACGCCGATTCCGGTTCGCACAAGTTCGTTTAGCAGCGTGTTAATTTGTGTTTCTGTCAGTCCTTCCTGTTTGCCTGTCTCCTCGATAGGTTCCGTTTTTGGCCCGGAACCTATGTGGTACACCACTTTGCACGTCCTGACATTCTGGATTTCCAGGACGTCGATTCTGCCTTCGCTGTCATATCCGATCTGGCTGACCGAAAATTTATCGTAGCAGGTATATGCCTCTTTTCCACCTGTCTTCTTTGCCGTTATCTTGCAGTCCTTGTCTCCAATCCAGATAAAGGGGGCCGTATATAATTCCCGGCCAATCCCCCAGTTAAAACAGGCACGTTTAAAGCTGTCAGAGGCAAGCCCCTTTGCCTTCTCTGTATAGCTTTCTGTTCCGGTGTCTTCTTTCTCAATCCACTGTTGCTTGTCATCGTCCCAGATGGATACGATGCAGTTTGCATTCTCCCTGCAATGCCGCCGCTGCCAGTTCATCGGCCCGACCGTTTCATCCAGTATGTTTTGGTCTACGCGGGCATCCTTGTAAAGCAGTAGTGTAATACCGTTGGCTCTGACTGTCGCAATCCGGCAGTCAATTTCATCTGCCTTTAGGCACCTAAATTTCAGTTTCTCCATTTTGTAACACCTGCACTTTCTCTTTCGGGCCAAACTCCAATTCATAATTCATTCCCATGCGGCTGCCCTTCACATTGACCGTGTTCCCCACTGTTACGGCCTCTTTAACTGTGCATTCCGCCCAGTTATCATAGTCCCCATATTCAAAACGGATGACATCTCCTGCTTTTAATTCAGTTGCGCTTTTAACCATGCTTCCGCCTCCTGTAAAATCATTTCTACCTGGTTTCCATTGCCTTCTTGTATAATCCCCTGTGTTCTCCTACCTCTGAGTGCCTTTTCCCGGACCTTCTGTCTGCATTCGTCGCAGAGCAGGCCTTCACCCGGATCCAGATAGCAGCCGCACAGGTCGCAGTTATACCGGATCATTCGTCCTCCTTCTGAGAAAGCTCAAGCCCCAGTATAGCGGCACAATCTTCCTTGCTGACTGAATATCGTTCGCGATTCAGCCACCTTTCAAATGCTGTAACACGACCTTTTAATTCACAAAGTTCTTGAAACGTTTCACTCGCAATATAAATTTTGTCACTATTATCCATCTTGCATTTCCTCCACTTTTGCTTTATAATGTTGGTATGATTATTTTCTATGTACCTGAGCCTGTCCGGTTGCCGCCGGCAGGTTCTTTTTCTTTCTCGGAGCCAGTTTCCCGGTGTAAATATTTACGCCGATGGCAGCCCCGGCCCGGTTGGTGCCATTCCTTCGTCTGCTCATGCTTGTCCTCCCCCTTACAACATCCCTGCCGTCTGTGCCACTGCCAGCAGCGTTCCGGTCAATACTGCGCAGATAATTAACGACACAGCCAGCAGCCTGTACAGCCATAGTCGTTCTGCCCGTTCTACCCGCAGCTGACGCCGCATTCGGACGACCTGGGCACCGGTGTAATCATGTTTGTGCATTGGTATCACCTCCCTCTTCTCCTGGGCATCGACCGAACCTGTGCCTCAATCTGCTTTTCCCACCAGATTTTGAAGCCAGCGGTGTCGAAAATAACCGGACTCTTTGTTAATGCCGGATTCATCTTTGTGGCGAAGGTCTGGTTTTTATCCCCGTAAGCCCGCTTCAGATAGGTTTCCGGGAACCCCATTTTCTGAAGTTCCGACATCTTCATGACAGGTTTTGGAAACTCCAGCATGCAATCACGCTCCTTTCTTGATTTTATCGTCCTTATGCCCTATACTGTACTTAGGCGTTGTAGCATCGAATACAGAAGAAAAGGTCCGATATATGATAGATAAAAAATCTTATAAACTTTTAAAAGCACTCTATACGGCTGATTACTTAAGTTATGAGCAGATAGACGCAATTACAAGTACTCTCACTCCACCGAATGGCTTAAATAATGTTGCACTGTACTTAGCAAACAGGGGGTTAATTCTCCGGCACTATATAGATTCTGATGATAAAGGGATGCCTATTTATGATGGATATGTAATTAGTGCTGATGGTCGTGCATATATTGAAGAGCAACGGAGCAGGTATCTAATGTTTGTTATTCCTTATGGAATAACCACATTTATTGCTTTGCTTAGTTTATTCACATCTATTGCTACCAATTGGAACGAAATTCACCATTTTTTAACCACCATTGCTCAAATGTTTCATTAGGCATTTTTAATACATTCACACAACGATATCTTGAAATTTCTTTCTCTGGTACCACATCCCTAATCTGTCTCAAGATTGGATCTACATAATCAGTTTTTGTTTTTCTTCTGAGAACTTTGTGGTACCAGTGATGATTATATCTCGGCATCCCATCCCATCCCTTCGGTTTATCGCCTAATCGTGTATCCCATTTCCATGTGTTAAGATTTTCATAAATCTCACATAGTTCCGCATCAGTGTAATTATTAAGCTTCGTATTACCCCTCCCTTCTCATTGACACATGCATGTTATGGTGATATATTGGTTTCATCGAACATGTGTTTTTATTTCAGGAGCTCTTCGATTGAGACACCCATTTGCTTAGCTACCTTCTGCAGAGAATCAATTCTAGGATTAGAAGATTTCCAGCCTGTTATAGTTCCATTTCCTAATCCACATTCTTTTTCAAAAAGGTAAAGGGGAATATTTTTTTCTTTGCAAAAAAGTGATATTTTGTCATAAAGCAAAATTTAGCCTCCTTTCTAAAATTAGTTGAATTTTTAGAGAAAAGCATTGACAAACTTTAGAGAATAATCTAAAATATGAATTGTCAGATACATACTTTTCGAGAGTTCCCTATATTATGTTTTATGGCTTTTCTCTAAATCCTGAATTCATTATATAGGCTATTCTCTAATTTGTCAATACCATTTTTATGGGTTTTCTCTAAAATTAGGAGGCATTCTGTGAATAGCGTTGAAAGAGTGAAAAAATTATGCAAAGAACGTAAAATACCTATCTCAAAATTGGAAAAGGATCTGGGATATTCAAACGGGTATATTAGTCAGCTAAGAAAGGGAGTCTTTCCATCAGATAGGCTAGCCAGTATTGCTAAATATCTTGGAGTCTCAACAGATTTTATTATGTCAGGAAAAGAGGAGATTGAGTCTGAGCTTAGTAATAACGATAGGCGAGACATTGCAAAAGACCTTGATCGTATAATGAATGAATTGGCGTCCGGTGAAGATGCCCCGCTATGTTATAACGGTGAGCCCATACCTGATTCAAAACTGGATTTGCTCCGGCAAGCTATAGAAGTTGCCTTGGAGGATGCAAAGAAAAAGAACAAAGTAACGTACAGACCCTACAAATATAAGCCAAGGCCTGAAAAGAAGCAGGCATCACAGGATGGTGAATAATTTTTGAATGATAAAATCAGGAGACTTGTTTCTTATTATGTAAAAATGCTTGGCACAAATAATCCAGAAAAAATAGCCAAGTCTTTAGGAATCACTATTATAAGGATGCCCCTTGACGATGCGGCCGCTGGATTTTATAAATTAATAAATAGACGCAAATATATTTTTCTTAATTCCGATATAGACGATGAAATTTTTTTGCAAGTAGTTCTAGCTCATGAATTAGGTCACGCAATTATGCATCCAAAAGAAAACTGCGCATTTATGAGTCGTCATACTTTATTGCTTACATCTAAGCTTGAAAGTCAAGCTAATTTATTTGCTGCTCATCTTTTAATTAATGATGATATGCTAAAAGGCTATGAAGAATATACGCGCGAGCAATTCTGTAATTGTACTGGATTGCCGGAGGAATTGCTCAAGTTGAGATTAAAATAATAGGGGGATTATAGTATGGGACTGATGGATAATTTAGTTAACGCTGCAAAAAATGAATTAGAAAATAATAAAGCACGGCTATCGAAGCAAGCCGAATGTACGAAGGATAGAAGTGTCCTAATAAATATGACCTTTGGAAACAAAGAGCTAGGATTAAGTAATAATGCTACCATTCGCCAAAAGTTAAGTGGTGAAGTCTATTTTAATTATGATGATTCTGTCCTCTATAAAATTATTTCATATGACTGGAAGGGTCCTGATTATGAGTTCATGACTACATCCAATACAAAAGGATCCGAGAACTCTGAAACAACAAAAAAAGGAAAAGCAGGGAAGATGGCAACAGGTGCACTTATCGGAACTGTTTTGTTTCCGGGCGTAGGAACTGTAGTTGGCGCCGCTATTGGTGCAGGTGGGAAAGGAAAGTCCAAAACACAAAGTATGAATGAATCCTCTACTCAACAACTACAAAAACGAGTAGAAAAGAACAATACAGCTATTATTAAATTACAAAGAATAAATGATGGTATAATCTTTCCTATTACTATCGTTTGCAATTCAGATATTGATTCACAAATTCAATGCTATAACATCGAAAAAGAATCATCTGTATCTTCTACTTCAAAGGAAATGACAGATGCATTAAAAGGAATAAAAGCATTGAAGGAACTTTTAGACATGGGGGCAATTACTCAAGAAGAATTTGATATTAAGAAAAAGCAACTACTACAATAGCATGTAAAAAGCCCCTGTGCTGGTAACACAGAAGCTTTTCACATAATCTCTTGCCGGAAGCTCCGGAAGATTTAGTTTGGTTTGAACACCTAAATTATATCATCCTCGGAGCGTCCTGGCAAGGGGCGTATTTTTTATACCCAAAAATAGTTGCGACATCGCAACAGGAAAGGATGATATAATGGCAAAGCAAAAATACAAACCTGACAAATATGGTATTTATCGTACTAAGGCTTGGGACGGTACTTATGACGAATACGGCCAAAAACACCGAATCAACTTGAAATCAAGAAAGTCCAGCGCCGACCTTGAAAAACAGGTCAATGCATTGAAACGCCGGATTGAAGAAGGAAATCAAATCCAGACATCGGATATGACCTTTCTGGCCTACGCCGATGAATGGCTGGAGACCAGCAAGGCTGTCCGGGAGTACAATACAAGGATGATGTATAAAAATATTATAGACAAGCACTTTGCCGCGCTGGAAAGCGTTAAGCTGCAGGACCTAAGAAAAGTACATTTACAGCTACTTATCAACAATGCATCCGAAAAACCTCGTATATGCCAACAAATCATGTTGACATATAAACAAATTATCCGGGCTGCTGTGGATGAACGACTTCTCCCCGAAAAGGCGCTGCGGGAACTGTGCGAAAAAATCAACAGGCCAAAGTACAAAGCCAGAGAAAAGCGGCCCCTTACCGCCACCGAAAAGAAGGCAATCAAGGCTGCTGACTTCACGCCGATGGAAAAGGCATTCGTTCTGATTATCTACGGCTGTGGCCTCCGCCGCGGCGAAGTGCTGGCCCTGAAGCCCCTTGATATCAATTTGAAAACGTCTGAATTGACCGTTAGAGGGTCTGTAGAGTTTCGAGTGAATAATCCCGGGGTAAAGAATACAAAGACCGAAAACGGGGTGCGTACGGTGCCTATCCCTCCATTTCTGGCCGTCCATCTAAAGGAGTATCTTAAAGGCCTGACAGCACCGTATCTGATGCACACCCAGGATGGCCGCATGATGACCAAAAGCAGTTACCGGCGCATGTGGGAGCGTATTATTAATAAGATGAATCTGGCCGCCGGCGGAACTGAAAACCTGTACGTCATTCACGATCTGACTGCACATATCTTCAGGCACAATTATTGTACGGAGCTGTGCTACCAGATTCCAGCTATCAGCACAAAGAAAATCGCGGAGCTGCTGGGCGACACAGAGAAGATGGTCATCGACGTTTACAGCCATATTGTGGAGGAAAAAGAGAACGTTCAAGAGGTCGTAAAAACAGCGATTGCGCTGTGACAGCTTGGACAGAATTTAGACATCCTGAAAAATTTTGCTTACTTGGACATATTTTAGACATGTTTTTTCGTTGTTTTTCTATAAAATTGCCTAGATAATTTTACCGTCAAAAAAAGCGGAAAGCCCTGTAATTACAAGGTTTTCCGCTATCTTTCATTCATGAGGCATCGGGGATTCGAACCCCGGACAACTTGATTAAAAGTCAGGGTTCCTTTCCTTATTATATAAGGGCGGAACGGGCGTACTTGGACAAAACTTAGACATTCTGAAATATTAAAAAACTCAGCTCACTTCTGACTAATGTTTTCATTCAAACAATTCGTCATAGGCACACTCTAAAATTTCTTTAATCGCCTTTAACTGGCTGGCCTTGACATGCTGCGTATTGGCTTCGATTTTTGAGAGGCTAAAAATCGTCATTGATATGCCACGCAGGTTCACCTCTCTCACCAAATCCGATGGTCTCATGCCTTTTGCTATTCTGATTTTCTTTATGTTACTTCCTATCTGTATATCAGTATCATTTTTTATAAATGTATCTTCTATCATCTCAACCCTCACATTTGCTCAAACGAGCAATTTTTTCTTTATAGTATGTGAGGCTTGTGGTAAAATGTTGCTTATACTAGCAAAACAGGAGGAAATTTCCAAATGGAAAGAAGAAAGAAGGCAAAAAGACTTGCCGCCGGTCTGGTTACATACTGGATAGCTGAAGCCTGGCATGAATTAGACAACGATTATTACAAGAAAAGATTATCCCCATCAAATCGAAAGCTGGTGCAGCAATACATACACCGTTATGGATATGTCATCGGCCTGCTGCTTCGCTGCCGGTATCGACCGCATTGAAATGGCCCCAGCTGAGGGTCCGGGGCCTGGAGAGTAGGATATGTGGGGCGAGGCCAACGGAGAGCATGTCTCCCGGCGTCGCCCATATTTAATGATAGCGCAGGCATATTCGCCCCTATACCCAATAAACGGATAAGGTGGTGATTTTGTGACCACTACCCGGCTAACATCTTCGTTGCGTTGGTCTGTACAAAAGCTTTTATCTGGTCATATCCCCATCCACAGCTTATCAAGCTACTGACCAGCATTTCCATTGATTCAATCTGTTTAAGTTCATCTGCTGTCACATACTCCCGAATGCTTTCCTTGCCCTTAACACCGTACTGTGCCTGGAGCTCCTTCATTGTCTTGCCGAAAATAGTCTTATAGATGAGCTTTGTGTAATTAGGATAAGCAAATTTCTTATGCGGACTGTCGGCCACCTTCATTTTGATTGTGTCGGTCAGTATATGACGAACCAGAACACCCTTCTGGCGTTCAATTTCCCATTTCTGGCGCTCAGCATAAAGGCGTTTCAATTCCTTTTCCATCATATTAAAAGCTTTAATATATTTCAATTTCCACTGAAGCGCATCGGCCCCTGTAAAACCCATTACTAAAAGTGAAAAACCGTCTCTGGTTAGAAAATACTGTTTATACATTTGCTTATTCTGCTCATGAACATAACTGGACTCAACGAACAGGCCTGCTGAATTTTGAGGAGACCCCAATCCTAAAATCAAATTTTCAATATCCCGTACCACATTATCGTGTCTTTTTCCAAAGTCCTCTGCCACATCGCGACTGGTTACTGTCAAGAATTCCCCTTCTTTTAATTTCGTAATTTCTACTAACATAAAATTCATCCTTTCTCTGATTTTATTTTGCTGTTACATTACTCTTTTCTTTATTCTTTTTCTCCCACCACACAAAAAGTGGCCAGGATGTCCCCAGCCACTCAAAATGATTTAGTTAATTTTCCATATCTCCAGGCCGCCAAAACCTCCGGCTCGTTCATGCCAGCATGCTCCCTCCAACGGCCCATCCACCGTATTGTCGAGAAAATACCAGTCTCCCGGTTCATCCGGGCCGATGACACTGTTGCCGTTCCACCGCTGCCAGCCGGTCAACATGTATCCGTCCTTCCCGAACAGATACCAATGATGGTTAACCAGCAGCCATTTATTAACTGCATAGGTGCCGTCTGCCTGTACATAACGGTATCTGCCCAAAGTATCTTTCTCCCAGCCCGGTGTGAAACCGGCTGATTTAA
>OBWY01000805.1_pt1 | contig 21912 bp, 15 predicted proteins | sample 1538081 | NCBI WGS metagenome assembly OBWY01 (sample SAMEA2580089, study PRJEB22360) | human gut metagenome | biome: human gut; feature: human-associated habitat; material: faeces | place: Denmark | collected 2008/2010
GGTAATGAATTGATATTGATAACAACAGTCTGCTTTTTATTCTGAAATTATTGAAATATTGCTGAAATAATTATTAAAAAAGCCAAATCATCCCCCTATTCCCAGTCATTCTCGAGTAAGCAGAAGACATCAGCTTCTGTCCCCAAATCCCCTCCCCCTGTTTAATTCACCTTCTCCAGCCACAGCACAGAAGCCATTGCCCCCAATAAGGCATATTTGTGGTCTCGGAGCAAGTGTTGGATGCGAGCGCGTGGAGCGAACATTCAACGCGCCGCGACTAAAATCACAAATATGCCTTATTGGAGGCAATGGCTTCGTCTGTAGTTCTCTTAATGAATTAAATAGTAACCCCTTGACATTTTGTTCTGTTTTGTTTATAGTTAGGGTACTTATACGACTGACGGAAGTAAGTGGAATGAACCACATGAAGTATAAGACTCTTGTAGCCGACCGTCTGGGCAATTCTTGTCTGGATGCTGGCTTTTTTATTTCTGATAAGATAATATTCTATCCAATATCCCTGATAAGAAGTAACTTTAAATCGTTATTAAGTCATGTGCTAAAGAAGATGTTTTTTTCAAACACGCTCTAATAAAATTATCGTTGTATGCTTGTCATCATTGTACTTATATCAGTACATTTGTACGATTTGATAATATTTTATCAACGCTCTAAAACCCTTTATTTTAAAGGCTCTACAAGCATTTTTGTATATATGTTCAGAAAAAAGAACACATAATATCAAAAAAATGTTTGACGATTGCCAAAAATCATGTTAATAATGTTGTTAGATGATTAAAACTTAAATAAGTTAAAACTAATCGCAATGAATCATCTGAACAATTTTGTTGATTTTTTTAGCAAACATATTTCAAAACCTTGACTTAAAGATTTTTTTAACAAACAGGGAGGTCAATTAAGATGTTACAAAAAGAACAATGGCAGGGATTTAATGGACGAATCTGGAGAGAAGAAATTAATTTAAGAGAGTTCATCCAGGATAACTACACTCCATATGATGGAGATGCTTCTTTCCTTGAAGGTCCAACGGAAGCTACTGACGCACTGTGGGGCGAACTGCAGAAGCTGCAGAAAGCAGAGCGTGAAAAGGGTGGTGTTCTTGATATGGATACTGATATCGTATCAAGCCTTACTTCCCATAAACCGGGTTACATTTCTGAGTCTTTAAAAGAGAAAGAACAGATCGTAGGTCTTCAGACAGATAAACCTTTAAAACGTGCATTTATGCCATTTGGTGGTATCCGTACTGCTGAAGAAGCTTGTACAACTTATGGTTACACACCAAATCCAGAATTCCACAAGATTTTTACAGATTATCATAAGACACATAACCAGGCAGTATTTGATTCTTATACTCCTGAAATGAAGAAAGCTCGTCACAATAAGATCATTACTGGTCTTCCAGATACTTACGGACGTGGACGTATCGTTGGTGACTACCGTCGTGTAGCTCTTTACGGTATTGACCTGTTAGTTGCTGACAAGCAAAAAGATTTCGCAAACTGCGGTGACGGAACAATGACAGATGACGTTATCCGTTTAAGAGAAGAAATCTCCATGCAGATTAAAGCATTAAAAGATATGAAAGTTATGGCTGAAAGCTATGGCTATGATATTTCCGAACCTGCTTCTAACGCAAAGGAAGCTGTTCAGTGGACGTATTTCGGATACCTTGCAGCAATCAAGACACAGAACGGTGCTGCTATGAGTATCGGACGTATCGCTACTTTCCTTGACATTTATATCAAACGTGATATGGATAAGGGAATCCTTACAGAGAAAGAAGCGCAGGAATTAATCGACCATATGACTATGAAGTTCCGTATGGTTAAGTTCGGACGTATCCCAGCTTACAACCAGCTCTTCTCCGGTGACCCTGTATGGGCAACACTTGAAGTTGGCGGACTTGGACAGGACGGTCGTTCCATGGTTACAAAAACTGACTACCGTTTCCTCCACACATTAGAAAATATGGGACCATCCCCAGAGCCAAACCTCACAGTACTTTACTCTGAGCGTCTTCCAAAAGCATTTAGAGATTACGCAGCTCATATTTCTATTACAACAAGTTCAATCCAGTATGAAAATGATGATGTAATGCGTCCAGTATGGGGTGATGATTACTCCATCTGCTGCTGTGTTTCTGCTACACAGACTGGTAAGGAAATGCAGTTCTTCGGTGCTCGCGCTAACCTTGCAAAATGTCTCCTTTACGCTATCAATGGTGGTGTGGATGAAAAGACCGGACAGCAGGTTGGACCGGAATATAAACCGATTACTTCCGAATATCTTGACTATGATGAAGTAATGCATAAATATGATATCATGATGGACTGGTTAGCAGGTTTATATGTAAATACATTAAATCTCATCCAGTACATGCATGACAAATATTACTATGAATATGCTTTGATGGCCTTAATCGATACAAATGTACGTCGTACATTCGCTACAGGTATCGCAGGATTCTCACATGTAGTAGATTCCTTAAGTGCGATCAAATATGCCAAAGTAAAAACAGTCCGCAATGAAGAGGGACTTGTTGTTGATTATGAGACAACTGGCGACTTCCCTAAATACGGAAATGATGATGACCGCGCCGATGATATCGCTGTATGGTTACTTCAGACATTCATGAAAAAACTGGAGAAATTCCATACTTATCGTGATTCTGAACCTACAACTTCTATCCTTACTATCACATCCAACGTAGTATATGGTAAGGCAACAGGTTCCCTTCCAGATGGAAGAAAAGCCGGTGAACCACTTTCCCCAGGAGCAAACCCAAGTTATGGTGCAGAGCAGAACGGTCTCTTAGCTTCTTTAAACTCTGTAGCTAAACTTCCTTACGAATGGGCATTAGATGGTATTTCCAATACACAAACAATCAACCCGGATGCACTCGGTCATTCCGAAGAAGAACGTATCAATAACTTAGTAAATGTTATGGACGGCTACTTCGCACAGGGTGCTCACCACTTAAACGTAAATGTATTTGGTGTTGAGAAACTGATTGATGCTATGGAACATCCGGAAAAAGAAGAATATGCAAACTTTACAATCCGTGTTTCCGGTTACGCAGTTAAATTCATCTCTCTGACAAAAGAGCAGCAGTTAGATGTAATTGCAAGAACATGCCACGATAGAATGTAGTAAAAATAATTTATACAGAAAGCAGGATGATGAGCCTGAACGATGCATAGACTAGAGCGTGTTTAAAAAATGCTTTCTGTAAGATATGCGTTACAATTTGCGGGAAATTTCGCCTGAATGAGAGCGGCGTAGCGGGCTACGTCAACTGAATGAAGGCAAAATATACCGTAAATTGGGACGTGCAGATTACAGGAATGATTTTTCAAACACGCTCTAGTTAGCTCCTATCCTAATGAAGAAAAAAGAGATACTTTTATGCACCGTACTGAACATTCCATTTTGCCCAATAAAACAAAATCTTCGGAGAAAACAGTCCGAAGATTTTACGGTCAAAATTCCATAGTACGGAATGATAAAAGTATTCTCTTTTTTCTTCATTAGGATAGTTTAGTTTTTGATATGCACCTATTTATATGCTACTATTTGCTTTCTCCCTGGTAACTTATTTTTATACTGAAAATATTATGAGGTGTTATTTATGAGTGATAAAAATACGATGGCTCTTGTTCATTCTACAGAGAGTTTTGGTTCGGTGGATGGGCCGGGAGTTCGTTTTATTGTTTTTTTACAGGGTTGTCCTTTGCGGTGTCAGTTCTGTCACAATCCGGACACCTGGAAAATGACAAAGGAAAATGGTGCGGTGTGGAGAAGTGCGGATGAACTGTTAAATCAGGCACTCCGTTATCGTACTTACTGGAAAAATAGCGGCGGTATTACCGTAAGTGGTGGAGAGCCTCTTTTACAGATTGATTTTATGCTTGAGTTTTTTAAAAAGGCAAAAGAAAAAGGAATCCACACCGTTATTGATACTGCCGGAGGACCTTTTACAAGAGAGGAACCTTTCTTTTCTAAATTTCAGGAATTGATGAAATATACTGACCTGTTATTAGTGGATATCAAACACATTGATAATAAATGCCACAAAGTTTTAACTGGTCGCAGCAACGAGAATATTCTTGATATGATTCGCTATCTTTCCGATATCAAAAAACCAATTTGGATCCGCCATGTCCTTGTTCCGGAACGAAGCGATAAAGATGAATATTTGACTAGATTAGCTGATTTCATTCACTCTCTTGATAATGTGGAAAAGGTGGAAATCCTGCCTTATCATACGATGGGTATTTATAAATGGAAAGAACTTGGATTAGAATATCCTTTAGAAGGAATTGACCCTCCAACGAAAGAACGAGTGGAGAACGCCAAGAAAATTCTTGCTATTTGATTTGCCGACAAACAGAATCCTAAAAACCCCCATATTTGTGACTTTGAAGATAGATTGCGTTGAATACTTATTCATCTTCAATCTATCCTTGAAGTCACAATATGGGGGGCTCTTTAGATATAAACTTCAGTTAAAATTCGCTCAAATTAAATTCTAATTTTTCAAATGATCTATGGAATTTACTTTATTCTTATTTTCTTTACTTTGCTCCATGGACCAAAATATTTCTTATTGCCTATTGTTTTATAAGCACGTGCCTTTACATAGTAAATTTTCCTAGAATTTAATTTTGTTATTGTATATGTTACCTGTCTTGTTCCTTTCTTTGTTAATACCTTCTTGCCTTTGCTAAATCTTGAGTTCTTAGCTGCAACAATCTGATATCCTGTAGCTTTTACATCTTTCTTTATATTCACTTTTACTTTTCTCTTAGCTGTAGAAACCTTTTTGATGGTCTGCTTTTTCGGAACTGCATAAATAGTAACTATTCTACTGGTCTGTTTATAATCTGCTGTTGCACCGGCTGTTATTTTAATCTTTACTTTTCCTGGCTTCTTTACAATAAGCTTTCCACTTTTACTTCCAACAGAAATAATCTTTTTATTACTTGAAGTAAATGTCAAATCTCCAGCTGCTTTTACTTCCTTTTTAAGATTGTATGTCGTTCCATAAGAAACTTTATATGAAGCTTTCTTTACAGTAATTATCTGATTCTCTATATTTTTATTATAAATTGCTGATACCTGAGACAATTGACTGTTCGTTCCTGAAATTTCAATCGTATTTTTTTCTTTTGTATATCCTTTAATATCTGGTAATGTATAAGTTATACTCTTTCCTGGAACAACCTTTACTACTCTATATTCAAGTACATTATTATTCTTATCACATAAAGCAACCACTACTCGTGAATATTTTGTATTGGAAGATATCGCATCTCTATAAAAACGAAGTGAATCTAATGGATAACCTTTATCATCAAAAAGTGTTTGATTATCCCATGAATTTCCTCCCCAAACAGGATTTTCATTATAATACAACTTACTCGTTGGATAATATCCTTCTGCATTTTCTGCTGCCCATCCTGTTCCAAATTCATTTGCCATTTCTTTATTATATTTCCAATTTACCCAACCAGCTCTTACAGGAATCCATGCGCCTTCCCAATAAAAAGCACCTAGTCCATTATCATTTGATAAAATTGCATTATATAAATCTGATAACATATCTGCCTGTCCCTGAGGACCAACTTTATAAACTGCACCATTAGTATTATTAGCCATATTTACAGTACCATCTGCATCTTTCTGAGAGTTAAGCCATGATGTTTCCAATACTGCAAATAGTTTGCCTCTTGATGCAACATATTCTCCAGCTTTTCGAACATTTTCAAGCATATTTTTTCCAGCCCAAAAAGCATAACTAGATGCTCCTAAAACATCATAATCTACGTTATCTCTTTCCCATGCATTCATGGCATCTTTATACATTCCTAAGTTAAGGTTATCTAAATGTATCGCAACCAACGCATCTGGAGTACATTCTCTTACTGCTCTTGCCCCTGCGCTTAAATAACTATCAATAATTGTAGATTTTTCTTCTTCCTGCCATACATTAGCTTTGGTTTTATGCATAATTCCCATCATACCCTGAGATATCTCATTTCCAACTTGTACCATACCAATATCAGCACCAGCATCTTTAAATTGTTCTAAAGTTTCTTTAGTAAATTCATATACATTTAAGCACATTTTTTCCTGATTATCTTTATCTTTTTTCCAATCTTTTGGAAGTAATTGTACTGCCGGATCTGCCCAAAAATCAGAATAATGGAATCCTAATAAAACTTTTATATTATACTTAGCTGCTTCTTTCGCTATTTCTAACCCAGCCTTAACATCATTGGATCCACCACCATAAGTCTCTCCTTTTTCGTTATATGGATCATTCCAGATACGAATACGAATATAATTTACACCATTATCACTTAAAACTTTTAGTAATGAAGCTTCTTTTCCCTCATTATCATAATATTTTACCCCAGCCTTTTTTAAAGCAGTATACGATGAAATATCTATGCCTCGAATAGTAGAATCTGACATATTCTGTACTTTTTTAATAGTTACTTTCTGCTGTTTTAAACCAGTATCATCCCCGTATTTATAAGGATCTCGACTTGTATCTGGCTGATTACCCTGTGCATATGCAAAGATAGCCATAGAAACCTGTGCATCTCCTTCATCGTCAAAAAATGACTTCCAGCTTCTGGCATATGCTGCATCCGTATAAATCAATCCACCAGCATTTTTTTCATCAATTGTCGCCGATAACAATTTATAGACACTATCTGCCTGTGTATACACATTTGCTGTATTCTTATCATTTACACGATCATATTGCACCCCAGAAACAAAAAACTGAACCTTCGGCGCATTCTGCTCTACAATCTTTTTTAAATTTTCTACATAAGAATTTGTTTCATCATCAGGATAAAGATTCACTCCTAAATAATCATAATCCACTTTTGCATATCCAAATTGTTCTATAAGCCATTGTAGATTTTCAGGTTTTGATAAACTAAGTGCCACTTTTATATCATTTTTCTTTATAATTTCTGCAATTGAGGCCATTCCCACGAAAGAGTCCCATTCTTTCTTGATATCAAGAAAATTACAATTCACCTCGTTTCCAATTGTGATAATTGATGGAGCTATATCTTCTGCTTTAAGTTTTGCTATAACTTCCGTTGTATAATCTTGGGCTTCTTTGACAGCATCCTCTTTTGTCCAACCATTAGGAAGCGACTGTTTATTCGCATAGGTCATACTATCTGAATACAATAATACAAGATTTGTTTTAATTTTAGCCTTGGACTGTTTTACAGCCTTTAATGTTTTCATTGCCTCATTCAAAGAAAGATAATTATCATTTTCTGTTGGGTCAACCGCAACCTTTAACGTAATTGTATTAATACCTTGTTCCTGAACATATTCAAAAATATCATCTAACGGTTGACTCATATAATCTTTATACGTTTTCTTCCATTCTGGATTTTTAGGATTTACACACTGCTGATAATATGTAAAATCAGCTCCTAAAATAGTATCTTCTCCTATTCCAGAAATCTTTTCATACTTTTTAAAAGCATCCTTACTTGTTTCTGGAACTTCAATCTTATCTGCTGACGAACTTACTTCTTGCGCCTTAACCGGATGTGTATCCAAACTAAATCCAGTTGTTGCAAATAACATGGATGCCATTGCTATTGCTACACATCTTTTGATAGCCCCGCTAAATTTTTCAAGATTCTTCATTTTCATTAGTAGATTATGATTGTTTTTCATAAGTTTCCCCTTTCTTATAAATAATAATATATATTTTAACATATTATAATCTTTTTTCAAGCATACACTATAGTAAAATTGGTAAATTTTTGATATTTTTTAAACATACTCTAATTTCTTTATCAAATCTTCCCCTCGCTTTCCGAATTCATCCTATCCGAAAACTTCTATTTCAATTGCAGAAAATAGATTCTGAGTTTTCCTCCTCAGTTAAAGACAGCCTTCTGGAAATAAAAGACTCTATATTTGTGGCTTTACAGAGAGCTGGTGTTCTGAAAGATTGACACTGGAACTATTTGTGAAAAATATTTTTTAAACTGATTTGAGATTTTATCCGTTTTTATAGATTTATACATTTCCCGTATTCTTTTCCAAATCCATCCAAGTAATTTCACAATTTGCCAACAAACAGAACTCTTGAAAGTAAATAAAGCATATTTGTGACCTCGGAGCAAGGTTTGGTTGCAAGCGCCTAAAGCGAGCATTCAAACCGCAGCGACTAAAGTCACAAATATGCTTTATTTATCTTCAGGAGTTCGTCTGCTTCGCAGTCCCACAAATCAGAATTCTTAAGCTCTTCCGAATTCCGAGAGTACAAGTCCTTCATTTCTCTCCAGAGTCATTCCCACACTCCAGCTATTGATAAACAGTAACAATGGACGACCTTTCAAATCCTTAATCTTCTTCATATCCGATGTTCCACGAAGATTTTCAAGGTCAATCTCTGTATTTTCAATCCAGCGGATATATTCATATGGAAGTTTTTCAAGACGGATTTCTACGTTGTATTCGTGCTGCAGGCGGTAATTTAATACATCAAACTGCAATGTTCCTACTACACCTACGATTACTTCTTCCATTCCAGTATTAAATTCCTGGAAAATCTGGATAGCACCTTCCTGTGCGATTTCGTTGATTCCCTTGATGAACTGTTTACGTTTCATCGTATTTACCTGGCGCACTCTTGCGAAATGTTCTGGTGCGAAGGTAGGGATTCCTTCGTAAGCAAATTTCTTTGGTGAAGTTGTGATGGTATCTCCGATAGAGAAAATGCCTGGGTCAAAGATTCCGATAATGTCTCCGGCGTAGGCTTTATCAATCATCTTCCTCTCACTTGCCATCATCTGTTGTGGCTGAGAAAGACGTACCTTTTTGTCTCCCTGTACATGGAAAGCATCCATTCCCGCCTCAAATTCGCCGGAACAGATTCTCATAAAGGCGATTCGGTCGCGGTGAGCTTTGTTCATATTTGCCTGAATCTTAAATACAAATGCAGAAAAATCTTTTTCCTCAATTGGGTCGATTGTTCCCTGATCAGAAGTTCTTGGCAGTGGGGAGGAAGTCATTTTCAGGAAGTAATTTAAGAAATTCTCTACGCCAAAGTTCATGAGGGCAGAACCAAAGAATACTGGAGAGAGTTCTCCGGCATCAACTAATTCCTGATCAAATTCTGCACTGGCTCCATCTAAAAGTTCGATTTCCTCTTCTAATACGGCTTTTGCATCATCAGTTACATACTTACTGATTTCAGGGTCATCTAAGGCAATTTCTTTCATTGTTCCCATCTTGGTACCCTTCATTGTGTCTTCAAACAGATCAATTTTCTGGGTTTTTCTGTCATAAACACCTGCAAACTGTTTACCGGAACCAATCGGCCAGTTTACCGGACAGGTTGGGATTCCAAGTTCTTTTTCGATTTCATCTAAAAGATCAAAAATATCTCTTGCCTCACGGTCCATTTTGTTGATAAATGTAAATACCGGGATATGTCTCATCGCACAAACTTTGAAAAGCTTTCTTGTCTGTGCCTCCACACCTTTTGAAGCATCAATTACCATTACAGCCGAGTCCGCTGCCATTAAAGTACGGTACGTATCTTCCGAGAAGTCCTGATGTCCCGGTGTATCCAGAATGTTAATACAGCATCCGCCATACTCAAACTGTAATACAGAAGAAGTAACGGAAATACCTCTCTCTTTCTCAATATCCATCCAGTCAGATACTGCATGTTTCGCTGTTGCCTTTCCCTTAACGGAACCTGCCTGATTAATCGCTCCTCCATATAAAAGGAACTTCTCTGTTAATGTTGTTTTACCGGCATCCGGATGCGAAATGATCGCAAAGGTACGTCGTTTTTTAATTTCATCTATTCTGCTCATTTTTCTCTCCTTGTTTTTTATGCTCCTATACGATAACTTTTATTATCCTGAAGCATTCCGCAATTGAATTACTCGAAAGCTCCATTTAATTTCCCAATTATCTATTTTCAATCTCTCTTTACTCTATGTTGCCTGATTTTTCTATTTCAGGTCAAACAGTACCTATTATCGTATAAAACCATCATTTTCGCAAGTATATCTTTTATTTTTGTTACATATTTCAGATTACATCCTTTTACGTCCCGTAATTTTTCTATTTTAAGCAAAAAAAGCGAGTATCAATACCCGCTTTAAAATCAAGCTGCTCTATCAAATTCCTTCATATACTTTATCACAACAAATATACATAACAATGCCGCCACTACTGCTATCATGCCACCAGCAATTCCGATATAGGAAATGGACAGATGGGTACAGATACTTCCTCCAATCCATGTTCCGCTTCCGATTCCAAGATTATAGATTCCGGAATAGATTGCCATTGCTACAGAGGAAGCCGCTGCCGGTGCATAAGTAATAATTTCTGATTGAAATGTCACGTTAAATGCCATAACTGCCATACCCCAGAATGCACATAAAACAACAACCGCCATATATGCTTTTGATGCCGGATACAATAAAAGTAATGCTGCTGCTACACTGATCATGACCAGTCTTATAAAAAGATATTTATTCTTGTCATAGTAATGGGAAAATAAAAAACTTCCCAAAAGACCTGCTGCCCCGAATATAGTAAGTGTTGTCGTAACCCAGTTAGCAGAAAGGCATGCCACCTTCTGTAAGAACGGTTCAATATAACTATATCCCGTATAATACGATGTGGCAAATAAAAAGGTAACAAGAAAAATTCCCATCAGCGTTTTATTTTTAAAGATTTCCGGCATCTGTTTTATGGAGAAAGACTCTCCGCCCGGCACTTTCGGGAATACAAAAATCAGGTAAGCGGTTGTGATAAAAGCAATGATTCCTACACAGAAAAATGCCATATTCCAGCCCATATGAAGTCCGATAATTCTTCCTAGCGGAAGTCCAAGAATCATCGCAATTGAGGTTCCGGTTACTACCATACTAAGTGCAAGTGAACGAAACTTTTCTGACACAACACTGACTGCTGCCGGTGATGCGATCGACCAGAATACTGAATGTGTACACGCTACGCCAATACGTGATATCATTAACATTTCATATGAAGCAGAAAAAGCGGACAACATCTGGAAAATTCCAAAAAGTGCAATCGTTCCTAACAAAAGTCTTTTAAAATCAATCTTATTCAACAAAAGCATCAACGGCAGAGACAGTAACATAACAATCCATGAATATACTGTAATCAGTACCCCTGCATGTGCTTCTGTAATATGAAAGCTGTCGGCAATATCTGTCAACAAACCAATTGGCATAAATTCTGATGTGTTAAATATGAATGCTGAGACTGTGATGCCAAGCAGTGGCAGCCATTCTTTAAGTGTCATTTTACTTTGCATAATAATTCCTTTCTAAATAGTAATCTGCCACAGCCAAGGATAGTCCTCTAAAAGATAAATAAAGCATATTTGTGGCCTCGGAGCAAGGTTTGAACGTTCGCGCATCCAAGCAAACATTCAAACCACAGCGACTAAAGTCACAAATATGCTTTATTTATCTTTCAGAGGATGTCTCCCCCTGCCTATAGCAAATATTATTTATTCTGCAATGCCTTAGTTACCAAAGCAGCAATCTCATCTACCTTCCATGCTGGCTGTGTAGATGCAGAAATCTTATTGCCTCTCTCCCAGATTCCCTGAGCAGATGCAGATTCTTTTGGTTTATACTCTTCGCTGTCATCTTTCCATGCTGGCTGTGTGGAACTGGATACTGTTGTTGGCTTTGGCAGTGGTTTGTTATAGAACTCAAGGTTCTCTGTTAATTCTTTCTTTACCAGAGCTGTGATTGCATCAAGATTCCATACTTTCTTTGTCTCAGCAGAAAGTCCACCTGGTGTATCTGTCACATCCCATGCGCCCTGTGTACCTGCTGCCGGTTTACGAGGAGCTTCGTCTTCGTCTTTCTTCCATGCTGGCTGTGTAGAACTGGAAATTGTTGTTGGTGCAGGAATTGGCTTATTAGAAAATGCAACTTTTACGTTGCTGGCTTCTAATGCCTTTGTTACAAGTGCTGCGATTTCCTGTACATTCCATTTCTCCTTTGCTAAAGAAGAAACACCGCCCGGTGTATTTGTGCTGTCCCATGCTCCCTGTGTTGCTGCAGATGCTTTCGGAGCCATGTCTTTTGACCAGGATGCTGAAGTTGCTGTAGAAGCTTTTGTTGGCTTTGGACGTGCAACATTAGAAAATGCTAACTGGTTCTCTTTGAGAATCTCCATTACCTGGCTATGAATCAGCTCCTGTCTCTTGTTATCTATCATGTCTTTCTACCCCTTTCCCAATATGTATACTTTGGTTTTCTGGTTATGGTGACATCCTCCCCACCTATAGAGGTCGGTTCTCGTTCGATAGCACCGTTGTGCTAAGCATAAGCGAGCTACCCCCGTGTTGTCCCACGGTTGTGTTATGTTATATAAACTGCGGCTATTCAAAGCAAAAAATAAGCATCGCAAATGCGATTCCATGAATTATTTCTGAATAGTCATATTTATTTTATTATAGCACTAATCTAAAGAGAGGATATATGAAAATTGCTGTCTTATTACTGAAATATATTGACTCTTTGAGAGCTGTTTTGGGCTGCCCATGTAAAATCATCATTTTCTTATTAGAGTGTGTTTGAAAATTCTTTCTGCAAGATGTACGTTACAATTTGTAGGAGATTTTGCCTGAATAAGGGCTGCGTCAGCTGAATTATAATAGAGTTTCTATTTTCCTTGCCATTTCATTGATGGCTGGACTGCTTTACGATCATACTTCTGGCTATCCATTTTTAGTATCACGATTGTGCCAGCTTATTGATGAAGATGTAAGCATTCAAAAAAATTTTCATTCAAAAAAAGCTGCATGGACACAGGCTGGTTTTTTCGAAGCACTTCGAATGATTCTATCTGAAAAAAATACTCTTTTTGAATCATTAAGTGATAAGCTTTATACTTACCCTACACTTAATAATATGCTTCACTCCCTGCTTTTTACCGGAAAATCCATTACTTATAATTATTACGAAACTGCCGTTAACATTGCCAGTATGTTTGGCTTCGTTAAAATATGATCAGCTTCAACTTCAATAAAAAGAAGGAAATATGGGTACATGATATTTTTATCAGCGACAAACATAGCGAAGTTTCTGTTTTATTGGGCAAAATGGAGCGTTTAGCACAACGGAACAAAATCAATAAATTTTTTAGGGGTTTTTCTTAATAATTCTTCTACAGTGGCGTCTGCCTTGCCTGTGGCAAATCAGAATATATTATCGCATGATTCCCCACAATTTTCTTACTTTCATACATTGCCGCATCCGCCTCACGATATAGCGTATCAAAAGTTGCTCTATCTTTATCCGAACATAAAGAAGCTCCCAGACTCACATTAATTTTCTCTCCCTGCATTTCCGGTATGGAAATCTTATCTATTTGCGTAAATAAACGTTTGAAAAATGATTCCGCTTGTGCTTTATCTGGCATTCCTGGAAGATACATCGCAAATTCATCATCTCCAAGCCGCATGACAATATCATTCTCACGGCAGGCTCGCTGAAGGACTGCTGCAAGCTTAATGAGAACGGTATCTCCAACGGCATGTCCATATGTGTCATTGATTTTTTTGAATTTATCACAGTCTAAAAGGCAGAACAGGCCACCTTTCTTTTTTTCAAGGAATTCTGTAATCTTTCGCTCCCCGCTTCCACGGTTATTAATACCGGTCATGGAATCTGTTTCGGAAAGATACAGTAGCTTTTTCTCCCGGCGTTTCTGTTCGTCAATAACTTCCACACAGTAAAGAACGTGCCACGGACGGCCTTTTTCATCGCTATCTACTTTGATAAAGCGCTCGCGGCACCATCCGGAAACTATACCTATAAATTCATGAACGATTGTGTTTGTTTCCATTAATCGTCTGTCTAATGTTGATAAGTCCACAAACTCCAGTACACTTGATAAATACATTTCTGTACAGAAGTATTTCATAGTTGTATATATTCTTTTTGAAAAATTCTCCTAATCAAACTCTTCACATTCTTTTTCTATATGTTTTGCATTTTTTATCTGCTCATACTTTCCTGTTTTTATATCAATTAAATGCATACATAAATAAATCTCAGAAAGTGCTGAGTAACTGCTCATACTTGCGTTATATTGCTCTTTTTGAAATGTATTTCTTATTTTTAAAAGAGAAATCAACATGGTTCCGATCATATCTAAAAACATTGTTAATGCATTGTAATCTACAGCCGGTGGATTATCTACACCGAAAAATCCCCTTATCTGCCCTTTATGGCGCAATGGGCTGACAACTACTTTACAAACATTCTGGTACTTGAGCATATTGTAAGATACCTGATGTACTCCTTTTAATTCTTCAACATCAGAAATAATAACACTTTTTCCCTCATCAAAAGTATCATACCACCAATCAATTACTTCCATATTCACACCCTGCAAATGCTCAATCTGCGGAGTAATTCCTTCTGCACACCATTCATAAGTATTATTTGTTACATGATGCTCCTCGTCATCCTCAAAAATATAAATTCTGTCAGATCCGATATGTTTTCCAAAAAAACTGATAAATTCATTAATTTGTCCCTCGGGAGTATCGTATTCAAGTGCTGAACGCAGTGCCTCATTAATAATTGTTTCGTATTTCTTGATTGACTTCATATATTCCGCCCCTCCCATGATACTTTTGTAAATATTTTTTCTTGATCTACATATATCTTTTCTTAGGTATGCCTGCCAGAAAATCTTTTAAGAATATTCTTGTTCAATTCCTCTGTTTTATCATAAGATATGTCTATAGCAATTAAAAATACTACTATAATTAAAAAGACAAAAAACAATATATCCTATCATATTTTCTGGATAATTTTTCATTCTTATCTTATTTTCTCTATAAAGGTCCTAATAATATAGTATAAAAAACTATTTACCTAAAGTATATTTAAAAAATGCTTTCCAGTCTTTTTTAATGCAGACACTCTCTATTTATAGCAAAATTATTCATCTACTCTTTTCAAAGCACACACACTCTCCACATGAACCGAGTGGCTAAACTGATCTACCACAGATACCTTCTCCAAGGTATATTTTGCCTCACACAGCATCTTTAAATCTCTTGCTAATGTTGCCGGGTCGCAGCTTACATAGACAATGCGCTCTGGTGCCATATCGAGCATTGTATGTAAGAGCGTCGCGTCACAGCCCTTTCTTGGTGGATCAACAACGATGACATCTGGATGAATTCCAGTCTTTTCATACTGTGCAGGTACGACTTCTTCTGCCTTTCCAACGAAAAATTCAACATTATCCATGTGATTTAATGCAGCATTTCTCTTGGCATCATCGATAGCTTCTTTAATGATTTCTACACCGTAAACCTGCTTTGCTTTCTGCGCCAAAAAGAGGGAAATGGTTCCGATTCCGCAGTATAAATCCCACACAAGTTCCTGCCCTTTCAGCTCTGCGTACTCTAATGCTTTAGAATAAAGAACCTTTGTCTGCTGTGGATTTACCTGATAGAAAGAAAGCGGCCCAATCTGATATTTAATATTACCGATATAATCTTCAATATAATCCTGGCCCCATACAGTCTCACAGCGAAGTCCCAAAATTTTATTTGTCTTATCAGTATTCGTGTTTACGATAATACTTGTCATTCCCTCGATTGTTTTTAAGTCATCTACAAGTTTATCAATATGTTTCAACTGCTTTTTCGTACCATTTACAATAAGACATACCATAATCTCGCCAGTAGTAAATCCTACGCGGGTTAAAATATGGCGCACCAAGCCGCTGTGATTTTTCTCATCATATGCAGAGATCTTATTTTCTTTCATATAAGTAAGAACTTTTTCAACTATCGGGTGAGTTACTTCTGCCTGAATCGCACAATTTGTATTGGCCACAATTGAGTGGGTACGGCCCGCATAAAATCCGGCAACAAGATTCCCCTCTTTGTCATAACCGACAGGAAACTGTGCCTTATTGCGGTAATGCCACGGGTCTTCCATTCCGTATACGGATTCCATCTTCTGCTCAATATCTTCTTTTTCAAAACCGCCGATACGCGTCAGGCATCCTTCCACAAGACTCTTTTTAAAAGAAAGCTGTTTCTCATAAGAGATCTGCTGCAACTTACAACCGCCACACTGTCTTGCGACCGGACATGGCGGAGTTACTCTGTCTTTTGATGGTGTTGCGATTTCTACCAGACGGGCATAACCGTAATTCTTTTTTAACTTTGTTATGGAAACTCTAACTTCATCACCGATTACAGTATCTTTAACAAAGAAAGGAAAGCCCTGGTACTTGCCAAGACCTTCCCCTTCTTTTGTAAAATCTTCGATTGTAAGTGAAATTTCCTGATTCTTTTTCAAATTCAACTTCTGTTCTGATTTCACTTTATTATTCAATCCTTTTCTCCTAAATGACTTGTCGCTCTGATATTGCTTTCAAATAATTTATTGTAACCTTTCCACTCACCGCTCTGACGGCTCTCTTCTGCAAGAGCTTCAATAAACGTCTCCATCTTTGCATCAGTATTATCTGCAAAATTAAGAGCTAATGCCTCAATTAATGCCGGCTTCTTAGGGGAACCGTATTCTAGCTCACCGTGATGTGCTAAGATACAGTGCTTTAATTCATTCGCCAGCTTTGCTGGGAAACCATTAATATTTCTAATCTTCTCATCAATCATCATCGTTCCCATCACGATATGGCCGACCAGCTGCCCGACATCTGTATAATCGTTCTCCGGGAAATCAGAAAGCTCATCAATCTTTCCGATATCATGACAGATTGCTGCTGTAATAAGTAAATCTTTATTTAAAACCGGATACTGCGTACAATAAAAATCACACAGTTTTGTTACGCTTAATGTATGCTCTAACAGACCGCCCATAAATCCATGATGTACTCTTTTCGCTGCGGAATGTGCCTTGAACTTGGCTGCAAATTCCTTATCTCCAAAGAAAGCAACTAACAGCTGTCTTAAATAAATGTTCTGTACATGATTCACATAGGAAGATAATTCCTTAAACATTCCGTCAATACTCTTGCTGGAACATGGGATATAATCCTCCATTGCAAATTCGCCCTCTCTGGCTTTACGCAGTCTTCTGACATTAAACTGCGGGCTGCCCTGAAAGCTTGTGACATTACCCTCTACACGGATATAATCCATCTGTTCAAAATTCTCAATTCCATTATTCAAATCCCAGATTTTTGTGTCAATGACACCAGTCTTATCCTGCAAAATCATGGAATAATAAGTCTTTCCCGCTTTTGTCTTCGCAATATTTTTTACTTTACAAAGGTACACTTCAGAGACATTATCTCCTTCTCTGAGTTCATTAATATAACGCATATACGTTTCCTTTCTAATCCATCTCTTTAATTACTTCACATATTATAGCTTAAATTTAATAGGCTGACAACCAAGAAAATGCTCTATTTCGCAGATTTTTCCGCATTTTTAAAGGCTTTACGCCCCGTCTTCATTGACAAATGAAGTATTTCATGTCACAATTACTTTTGCATTAAATTAAGGAAAGGAATAGTCCGGCACAGTATCGGACTGTAGGTAAGCATTATGATTAGAAAACACATTATTGCACACGGCCGCGTACAGGGCGTTGGTCTTCGCTTTACAGTAACCGGTTTTGCAAAAAAGTACAATGTGACGGGTTGGGTCCGCAATCTCTATGATGGTACGGTAGAGATGGAAGTCCAGGGACTAGACCACCGTGTGGAACTCTTTTTACAGGAGTTATCCTCTGATCGGCCAGGTGGGAATCGCTTCATCCGCATTGACAAATTGGACATTACAAATATTCCTTCTGTAAATGTAGCAGATGAAAAGGGCTTTCGGGCTCGCTACTAACAAGTTAATCTAATATTATCAATATATGAAAATCTTATTCAATCATAACTTACGCAGTAAAACTATGTACAAACTATATACTATCTGGATTATTTCTCTTTACATAGCTCTGCAATACGTTTTCCTGCATAATGCATCCATCACAAATTAAGATGCATATCAAGATTGAACTTAAATTTTTGAGAGGATTTTATTTATGAATACAAAGGCACTAATCACATTAGAATATGATAAAATCATTAAAAAGCTGGAGACTTTTGCTTCTTCGACCATGGGAAAAGCACTCTGTAAAGACCTGCTTCCCTCCTCTGATTACGAAGAAATCTTGTCAGCACAGACAGAAACAAAAGATGCACTGACCCGGCTTTATAAGACGGGTTATCTTTCTTTTCAGGGACTTTCTGATATCCGTCCACATTTAAGATTATTAGAAATTGATTCCACATTAAATACAAAGGAGCTTCTCGATATTGCCCGTCTTCTTTCTATTACAGCACAGACTGTAGAATACGGCGATACGGAAGATGACATAATGGCATATGACTCCTTAAACAGCTATTTTGGAGAACTTGATTCATTAGAATTCCTTTACCAGAGAATTACACAGTGTATTTTATCTGAGGATGAGATCAGTGATGATGCCTCTTCCGCATTAAAAGACATTCGCCGCGAAATCAAACAGACAAATATCTCCATCCACAATAAGCTGACTTCTGTTATCAACTCACAAAATAACAAGACAATGCTTCAGGATGCGCTGATTACCGTCCGTAATGGCCGTTACTGTGTTCCTGTAAAAACAGAATATCGTAACGCCTTTCCGGGTATGATTCACGATCAGTCTTCTTCCGGTTCTACACTTTTCATCGAGCCGATGGCCGTTGTCCAGTTAAACAACCATTTGAAAGAATTAGATATTAAAGAAAAAATGGAAATCGAAAAGATTCTCCAGTCTTTAAGCGCACAGGCCGCTTCCTGCAGCCGTGAATTAGAGGAAAATCAGAAGATTCTGACAAAGCTTGATTTCATTTTCGCAAAGGCAAAATATGCAAAAGAATATCAGGGAACCGAACCGATTTTCAATACAGACGGAATTGTAGATATCAAGCAGGGCCGTCATCCATTACTTGACCCGAAAAAAGTCGTTCCAATCCATATTTATATTGGCGAGGACTTTAATATGCTTCTGCTCACCGGACCAAATACTGGTGGTAAGACCGTTTCCTTAAAAACAGTCGGTCTCTTCCAGCTTATGGGACAGGCAGGACTCCACATTCCTGCATTTCAGGGTTCCCGCCTTGCTGTATTTTCTGATATTTTTGCAGATATCGGAGATGAGCAGAGTATTGAGATGAACTTATCCACATTTTCATCTCATATGACGAACCTTGTCCACATTTTAGACGAAGCTGACCCCAATTCTCTCGTTTTACTCGATGAATTATGTGGAGGAACTGACCCGACAGAAGGTGCGGCACTTGCCATTGCCATCTTAGATGACCTGCATACAGGAAAGATTCGTACAGTTGCAACAACACATTACGCTGAGCTAAAAATGTACGCAATGGACACACCTGGCGTAGAGAATGCCTGCTGTGAATTCGACCTTGAGACTCTTTCTCCAACTTACCGCCTTTTAATCGGTATTCCTGGAAAAAGTAATGCCTTCTCCATCAGTGAACGTCTTGGCCTGCCAGACTACATTATCGAACAGGCACGCTCCCAGATCGATGCGACTGCCATTGACTTTGAAAACATGCTCTCTGAATTAGAGAAAAACAAAGCTGAAATTGAAAAAGAACAGTCTGAACTTTACAAAACAAAACAGGAAATCGAGAACTTAAAGAACAGCCTGAAAGAAAAACAGGATGACATTAAAGAAAAACGAGACAAGATGCTCCGTGATGCCCGCGAGGAAGCACGAAACATTCTCGAAGAAGCCAAGGAAGTTGCTGATGAATCCATTCGTAAATATCACGCATGGGGACAGCATCCAAAACAGAATAATATGAAGAAAATGGAAGCACAGAGAAGTGACCTCCGAGGCCGCATGAATAAGCTTGACAAAAAGCTCGCCTATAAGGCAAAGAAGTCTTCCACTATCTCCGATCCTTCTGACTTCAAAGTAGGCGATTCTGTATTTGTAACTACACTTTCTCTAAACGGAACTGTAAAAGAAGCTGCCAACAAGGATGGAGACCTTGTAATCCAGATGGGCTTCTTAAGTTCTGTAGTAAACTACAAAAACTTAGAACTTCTCGCTCCAGAAAAAGCACCGAAACCACAGCATCAGCCAAAAGACCGCTACAGTATCAATAAGGCCGCAACAATCAATCCGGAAATCAACCTTCTCGGAAATACTGTGGATGAGGCAATCGCCCGCCTTGAAAAATACCTCGATGATGCTATGATCGCCGGACTTACTTCTGTCCGAGTTGTTCACGGAAAAGGAACTGGCGCCTTACGAAAAGGTATCCACGAGTATCTCCGTAAACTGAAGTTTGTGAAGTCCTATAAGCTTGCAGAATTCGGCGAAGGGGATGCCGGGGTAACAATCGTAACTTTTAAGTAAATACTAGTTTTTAGAACTAAACAGACGCCGCTACAAAGAAAATTGCAGGCAGTTGCTCAAAAAAACAAAGAGAAGGAGTATTCTAAGCTTGATTTTGTTCCGTTGCGCTAAACGTTCCATCCTGCCTGATAAAACAACCTTGCTCGAAAACGAGCTCGCAAGGTTACAGTCAGGATTCCACAGCGCAAAGTCACAAAATTCAAGCTTAGAATACTCCTTCTCTTTGCTTTCTTTTGAGCAATCCGATAAAGGATATATATGTAGCGGCTGGCTACTTCAAGTCCTACTAGTCAGTTGAAAGACAGCTCCCCAAAAAAGCCCATAGCCTATATTTGTGGTCTTAGCGAAGATTGAATGCGAACCTTTAAGGAATATTTAAACCACAGCGATAGAGTCACAAATATAGGCTATGGGCTCTTGGGGGGGGGAGCGTCTCCCTTGCCTGCGGCAACTCAGATTTACCATTCGTATTTGTGGAGTTGTCCTTCAAGCTCTAATTCTTTGAACCCCTGCTGTCTCAGTGCTTCATACAAAACAATTGCTACAGAGTTTCCAAGATTCAGTGAACGGATATGATCGAGCATTGGGATACGAACAGCGGTTTCTTTATGTTCGAGTAAGATTTCTTCCGGGATTCCGGCGCTTTCTTTTCCGAACATGATGTAGCAGCCGTCTTCGTATTCTACGTCTGTGTAAGTTTGTTTTGACTTTGTGGTTGCCATATAGATTTTTGCTCCTGGATTCTTTGCAAGGAAGTCCTCGAAGTTCACATATGTACGGACATCTAATTTATCCCAGTAGTCAAGTCCGGCACGTTTGAGCATTTTGTCGTTGATTTTGAAGCCAAGTGGCTCGATTAAATGAAGAACACTCCCTGTTGCTACGCAGGTTCTTCCGATATTTCCAGTGTTGGCCGGCATTTCCGGCTCATGTAATACGATGTTTACCATAATTTATTCCTCGATATTTCTTATTTACTACTATTACAGATTTTTCTCTTTACGTAATCTTTCCACAAAGTTAGCCAGACGACCTAATGCCTCTTTTAATTCTTCGATAGAATAAGCATAGGATACTCGAAGGAATCCTTCTCCGCAGTCTCCAAATGCTGTTCCCGGAATGATGGCTACTTTTTCTTCGCGTAAGAAGCGGTTTGCAAATTCATCGGAGGTCATGCCAAATTCTTTGATGCATGGGAACATGTAAAATGCGCCTTCTGGCTCAAAACATTTCAATCCCATTTCGGAGAAGAGTTCTAAGACAAATCGACGGCGCTGATTATATGCATTTCGCATAATCTGAACGTCTTCCTCCCCGTTTGTCATTGCTTCGATTGCTGCGTACTGGCTTGTTGTCGGTGCTGCCATAATCGCAAACTGATGAATCTTTAATATTTGCTGCATGATAAGTTCCG